>JAABUL010008839.1_pt1 | contig 10041 bp, 10 predicted proteins | sample 5559151 | NCBI WGS metagenome assembly JAABUL01 (sample SAMN10711876, study PRJNA513368) | rock metagenome | isolation source: Antarctica rocks | place: Antarctica: Victoria Land, Pudding Butte sud | reverse complement strand
ATCCCAAGCACCTGAATTCCCCAATTCCTCCCCCATCTCTATCTCCACATCCAAAATCTGGCACAGCAAGCAAAACCCAGCACCAGTCAAAAGGCTCAGACCCCCAGAATCCATCAGCAAATCCGACTTCCAGCCCCAAACAGGCTGGTCGAAGCTGCAAGCCCCTCAAACCCTGAAGAGGATGGTGATCGGATGCCCCTGCGGCCGGGTTTGCTCTCATGCGGGGTCGGTTCGATCGTCTGTCTTTTCCGTTGGGTTTTCGAGTTTTGGGGATGATTGTCACGGTTTCCGGTACGGTGTGGGCGCTTGCGTTGCGATCGAAGAGTTGGCTCTGCTCTCGCTCTCTGCCTTCTTACCCCAGCGCCTCAACAAACACGGGTGTCGTTCCGGTTTTGGAGAACGCTGATGGAGGTGACGTACAGGGGCCAAGTTGTCGGCACGCCGACGTGCTTGGTCGCCAGGTCCACCACGCCAGCCCGTGCGGTGATGGGGTGCACGGCCTGCAAGCGTCTGTTCGGGAAGATGGCGGAGGGCGGGGGAGCCGTGGCCGTGGTAGGTCCTTGCTGGGGGGGTTCAGTGCAGAGCTGGCTGGACGCCAGGATGTGGAGAGACGTTGGGAAGAAACTAATTCGCCGCGTTACTTGCATGTGGATGGAGATGTTGGCTGCGATCTCTGGGTGTCGTATTGGAGGGTTGCCAGGGAGGTTCAGGGGCTGGCTGTTAGCAGGGGGTCCTCGGCCAGCCCCGGGATTGGTCTCGGCATCGTAGGCGTTCGAGGTGCCAGCGGAGATGATCAATTTGAGACCACTCGAAACGGGGTTTGCGAGATTTCTTTATGAGAGATTGGCCGTGGTGGATAGTGGTGGCTCTGTCTGACCGTGAGACAAACACACCGAAGGTAGTAGTTTTATAGAGGATAGAAGAACTATGGGTAGTGATGCTTGCAGAGCTATGTTTTGAGTACCTTAGCGAATGGTATAATGCACGTCTGGTAAGTAAAGACAGTCTGGAGACTGGACACATGCATAGAAGATGGCTTCCCTACCTAGACGTCAACCGACACATTGTGCTCGCTCGCGAGCCTGCAGGGAATGGTGATATGACGATAGATATGAATTCGTACCCTGCAATGAGAGGTGTCCGGGCAAATAACAGCTCGAGATGAATGAAGCAAGCGACTAGCTCATACTCATGCACCGATTACGAGACGACACCCCAGATCACAAGAATGAGTTCAAGAAGACTGTCCAAGTACAGACCGTGATGTTGGACCAAGGTCCTGCTAGCAAAAGGACGCTCATGAAGGCCTTCGTTGATTAGCTAGGCAAACTCCGCCTGGGAATGCTCCTATTTCTTCTGCCGTTTCGTACTTCGGCCGCTCTTGTTGCTCAGATGGCTTACGACACTGGCACTCCGCTTGCGCATCGACTCACTACGCGCAGGTGCAGCGTCGGCCTCCTCCACCTCTTCTGCGTCCTGGCCTTTCTCCTCGTCCTCGTCTTTCGCGTCGTCCATGACTTCATCCTTATCCTCGGCCTCATCTCCTTCACCTTCGGCGTCCCCTTCCACATCCCCTTCCACATCCCCTTCGTCATCTTCATCCACTGGTGGCTCGGTGTTTCCAGCAGCTGCCGCGCCTTCACCGTTGTTCGTCCCCTGGTTATCCTCGAGTGAGGCTCGCGCAACCTTGATCTCATTCTCCAGCTTCTCGCTCACCTTTCTTACATCCAACAGCACATGGATGCTTTGCACCAATCGCTCAAACTCATCACAAACCGCCGCTGTAGGCATAGTAAGCCTATTCGGTATCCCCAACTCCGTCAAAGCGCTTGCGATCTTAGTAGACAAGACGTTCGACTTCGCTTGAGCGAGTTTATTAATGCGTTCATGCCGGAATTGCGTCCCCGTTTGCGTGCGCTCGTTGTGCGAAATGCCGAACTTGGCTTCGTCCCTCGCTGAGAGCTGTTTCTGACCTGGGCCTAAGCCTGCATTGCCGGAAAGGGAGGAGCGCTTGTCTGCCGGGCCGCTGATCGACTGACGATGACTGCGTTCGGCTTGGCCTGTGCCGGGTGTGGTGGCACCGTTGGACGTGCTAGAGCCCTCACCAGCTAGCGAGCGACGTTTCTTATTCTTATCTTGAATGAGCAGGGTTTGCATAAGCTGCAGGAGCTCCTGGCTGGTTTTGTACGTGGCGCCTCCGGTGCTGTGGGGAACGGAGAGACGATCGTAGAGATCTTTGCGTTCTTGGGCGAATTTCTCCTGAAAGCTGACGATGCGCTTGAGTTCTACGAGGAGGATTTCTTCCTCTTTGACTTCTTCCGGAGAGCGGGCGAAAAGGGTCTCGGCGAGCTTCTTCCGAGTCGCCTCTAGCTGAGCGTCGAATTTGGTCATCTTTTCATGAAGCTCAAACTCGGTGGTTGACATGCTGGATAAAGGCTGATTCAATGCCATGGTTTTGGCGGCGACGTTGTAGTAACGGGCTTTTAGGTCCTCCATAGATCGCTGCGCTGATTGCACGGCCACAGCCATGGAGTCTTCATTCTCTTTCGCTGCCTCCTCAGCAGGTTGATACTCGTAACGATCCCAGATAACTACCCATCGCAGATCATATTCAAGCGCCAGGCTGACCAAGTAATCCGTCTCCTCTTGGCTCCATTCATCACTCTGAAGATGCAAATCGTACTGCTCTTGCGTATATTCCGGTACATTGACCTTCACGTTAAACTTTGCGTAAGGGTAGTAAGGCTCCACTTTCGTTGCCCTCTCCTTTTCCTCCATGTCCATCTCCGAGGCAACATTTGAGTCGGCTGGTGTAGCGAGAGAAGCAATGGCGGTATCTTCACGGCGTTTCCAATGGCGTAGTATCAGGCTATCGTTGCGAGCAGGATTGCTGAACGCTGACTGCTCCCTGCAATGGTCAGTATATAGACAAGCTCCGAGCTGGAAACAGCGGACCATGGATGGACTCTCTGTTTGCTTGACCATTTCGGGCGTCCTTTAAACTTGTTTTCGGTGATTGCAATTGGTGGTGCTCTTTCACCCCAGAGAGCATACAGCTCTCGTGTCATACCATCTATAGTAGGTTAGTGCGGGTATGCAAATGGAACCATCACTGCGAGCCCACCCGGCCGCTTCTCAACAGCCTTGTGTTTCTTCGCTGGTGGATGGTGGGCTGCGGCTGCAATGGGCATATCGCCCATCACATCCTTGACGTCGGCAGCATTCATGTTGGGCTAGGATTGACTGATATGGGTGGGATCAGATATCAAAGGCTCAGATCCACGGTTGTAGTCATAGCAAAATTAAGATCATAGCCTTGCTTCGTGTGAAGAAGTATGAAGTAATAGAGATGGTGGGTGAATCTTGCAGGTCAAGCCCGGACTCGCGGCGGAAAGACCCCTGCCCAGAATTGAGCCAAGCAACAAAAGAACATCTCGCGACCTGACCACAACGACAACCATGGAAATATCGCGGCGCAGGCCATTACGGTTATTGCACTCACTCTTCATACTACTCCTCTCGAGCTTCATCATCCCAGCTCAGGCGGTGTACTTCTACATCGAAAATGCTTCCCCAAAATGCTTCTACGAGGAGCTCCCTAAAGACACCTTGGTAGTCGGTCTGTTCCCATGCTCGCCCTCTCCCATTTCTATCTACATATCATAATCAGTCCCTAATACAGAATCATCAGGCCACTACAAAGCCGAACAACATGACGCCGCCACCTCCTCCTTCGCCGTCTCCAACGACCTCTCCGTTGTCGTCACTGTCGACGAAACCTTCGACAACGACCACCGCGTCATCTCCACCAAAGGGAGCGCCACCGGTAAATTCACCTTCAGCGCCGCCGACAGTGGCGACCACCGCATATGCTTCACGCCATCGCACCCTGGCGCTAGCGGGTGGTTAAGTGGAGGGCAGCTCGCTGGGGGGATCAAATTGACGCTGGATATGGCGATCGGGCAGACGAGCATGATTGAGAGCACGGATAAGGGGAAGATCAGCGAGATTGTGCAGAAAGTGAGGGATCTGAATGCTAGGTTGCAGGATATTAGACGGGAGCAGGTTTTTCAGAGGGTTCGTTGAGCCCCTATCGCTTGGCAGGAGTTTGGTTGTAGGTCATGGACGAGTGCTAATACTTGTGGGTCACTAGGAGAGGGAAGCCGAGTTTAGGGACCAGTCCGAGACGACGAACGCAAGGGTGGTGAGGTGGACGTTGCTTCAGCTCGTGGTTCTAGGTATCACTTGTGCCTGGCAGCTGTCGCACTTGAGGGCTTTCTTCATTAAGCAGAAACTCACATGAAAACGCTTATTAGCAGCCATCGAACACGGACAGGATCGCGCAGAAAGAGATTTCGAAGACAGCAAAAACTTAGAACGAAGATGGCATCCTATTTACTGCACCCGAAAGTAGTTATATCCTGGCAGCTGTGTGTGCTATGATATCAGTGCCAAGTGTTCCAGAAACCCTTCGTTGCTTTCTCTAGATACTACGACTATATCATTGATATATTTTGACGTCTTGCCGCTTTAGCAACGGGTCATGACTAGTCTATCAACCCATCAACAGTCCGTCAATACGTTGTTCCAGAATGCAAAGTAATTGGTGCTTGTTTCATGAGTGTCATTTACCATACATGACTTTGCTACTGTGTTACTTATTCGGAGTCATTCTAGTCCTCCGTAAGAACGTGTCGCAAGAGATTGGTATTTTAGGTATCAACAATAAATGACCCGCTCAAGACGACACAGGGGCCATCGGGTTGGCCCCTCCACCTATCTGATCTCGCCTCAACAAAGATAACAACGAATAGTGTCCGCCGGCCACCGGCCTAGCATTGAAATAGATCGGCGATGGAGAGGCAGGGTAGCTACCCGCATCAATGGTTTCGTATAAGTCCGTGAATGTCCGTATGATTGAGCCAATAGCCAAGCGCATTTACAAACAGTCTCCGCGTCTGAGGCGAGCAAGTAGCTGCAGTCCACATCTCCCAGTCAGATTTCGTATACGAGTGTCTGTTGTCGAGCGGTATGCCAAAGATTTGGCTTTTTGTAGGATACCAGGCGGATTGTATGTCGTATAGAGACTGTGGGATGAGGTTCAGATTGAGCAGTATGTTTGGGAAAGTATTGTAGAGGAGACCATAGGATGAGCGCCACTGGTAGGACAACAACGTGTGGCGTCTTGATGGATCGATGGCGAAGGTTTCCCACTGTTTGTAGAAGCTCGACGCTGTGGAGCTTTAATTGTGGGAGGACGTCAGATCGCCAGCAATCGTCGCTATATTTGCCATGGCTTGCAAGCCGATAATTCCTTTGATGGCCAGATTGGTTTGGTTTACTAGCTGACCAGCGAAGTCATCAGTGCTCAGTGGCAAGCCTGGGGTCAAGGAGAAGTTAATGAGGTAGGTCGCAAACTGCTGCAATTTGGTGTAGTGCTGCTTGATGAAGGAAGAATCGCCGGAAAATTTGAAGTAAGCGTAGGCCATCAAGATCATGTTTACACTTTCTTCTACGGGCATATACTCAATATTACCCTCAACATGACCAGTAGCGTTGGGGAAGTGGGTGCCCAAGGCATGCATACTATACTGGTTGGGATAGATGCCGCCCTCCTGATTTTGGTACAGCGGCTCGAGATTGTATCTGAGGAGGTCGGGGTTCGCGTAGAGAAAGAACGGCATAGCCGGGTACATGACATCAACCGTGTTTACGTTTCCGTCAGAGGATATTTCCTTCTGAAACATCAGAGGCTCAGATGTGTTCGAGCTTGAATTGGAACATCCTCCAGGCGGCGGTTCGGTGAAAACATAAGCACCCATGACCTGGCGAGCCGAAAGAGCGACAATGGAGTAATAAGCTTCCGCCTCCTGGACATCCGGTATCGCAATGCCACTGAAATTGGCGGGTTCCAGAAATCCGTAAGCGTTGTTCCGGTCGAACATATACTGCTCCGAGTATTGGTCGGTGCCATTGTAGGGCATGGTGCCATTTGACCACGGCGGAGGGACAGCAGGCGTATTGCTACTGTATACCATTGCCATGTTTGCGCTATAGTACGAGTTGACATCCTGCTTCAGCTGGGTCTCAAAACGAGAGGGTAGAGTCTGTGTTGTGGCAAAGTCATTGAGATGGAAGCTGATCATCTGGAAGATGTCGCCGTAGCATTTCATCCACCAAGGCTGCAAAGGTACAACGCCCGTCGATGTCAAGTATCGTATCATTGGTTGCTGCACAGAACCAATTGAATATCTCACCGAAGCAGCGGCGGTCTGGCCGAAGTCATGCGCATACGCGAAAGCCGGCTCGCGGGTAGCGAATGGTCGGTAGTCTGAGTCAACGACGTTCTGCAAAGAATGTTGCATTACATGCTGGAATCTGAGAGTTGACGAGTATCCGCTTTGATAAGTAAAATTCTTCGCGGTCGATTTAGTCGAGGAATATGTGAAATTACCCCATAGTGGAAAATCGGCTTCTTCTGCGAATTGGTAAGACTTCTGCAGGGATACAAGCCTAGCTCGGCACTCAGCATGGATTCGAATACGTATCGGGAAATGAGTATACCAGCTGTAGACAGAGGAGCTATTTCCTGTGGCAGCATTGCCAGTGCCGTTTATGGAACTGGAACCCTCATACAGTGACCACTGAGTTGTAACATTCGATTCTGATGCGACCCATGCGGCGTTGACATCACTGTAGAACTTGACATGGTGGGTGCCATTGTCGGTGGATCTCACGCTCGTTGTTAAATAGCTGAGAGGGATGGAAGTGCGACAAAGGTCTTTCGGTAATACAGAAGATAAGAAGCTGGCTGTCACCTCGACTGGACCTGCGGAGAACGTGGAATTTGAGTACTGCGAATCGTAGCTGACAGTCGAAGGTGTCGCAGGCTTGAGGTTTGGTAAGGATGGCAGAGCCTGCGAGCCTGCGAGCCTGTACCTAGGTACTCGTAGGATATGCCATCAACCGTAACAATCTGACAAAGCATTAGATGTCGCGCCTGCCGGGAGTCCGAGTTCGTGAGCACTCACGCCTTCCCACCCGAGGGGCGTCCCAGGCCTGCGTCAGTCAGTCGAGAACAATCCCGCCGAATGTTGGGTCTTTTGCCCACCAGTAGATCACGCCATTGGTATTGAGAGTTCCACTCCTCGAAGTGCTGCTCCAGGCGCTGGTATACAGGCTCCTGACGGCAAGCGGGACGGCTGGAGGTCGCGCAGGCGAGTATGCTGGCAGAGTATTTCTTCGGAGGAATGCTGTCAGTCAAGGCAAGGTCGCAATTGAGACAGCTTACCTATTGGAGTCTTTCGCAGTCGTGAACGGATCTTGACAGCGGGTAATGGCGGCTAAAGCGAGTAGGAGCAGAGTAGAAACCCACATTCTTGCTGTGCCTCGGCGCGTTCCAGCGATGGAGGATGCAGAAGGAGCTCCAGATGAGAGCGGAAGTAGAAGGGAGCTCCCATGGTTATAGGCTCTTTCGTCGTAACTTTTGGCTCGACAGCTTTGGCAGAGATGTGCGTAATCAAGTCAAGCTCTGACCGGACATTCTGCAATGTGGATGGGGAGTACATTGCAAGCCGCACAAGGTGGGGAAGTACATCCGCTATATTGCGGGCTTGACCCTGGTCATCTTTAAACATGAGGGGAAGACGCATGGCTGGGAAAACTAAAGCAGAATCTAGCAGTGGTAGAAGAATAAGATTAAAGACAAGGCCGAGAGATGCACTTAGCATGGAGAAACATGCCCGGTTCAATTGTTCGGCTCCTATCCGAACCGCATCATGCTCGAGGCGCACAAATACCCCCACAACGACCTGGAGCTTACTTGTGGCCATGATATCTCAATCGAGTATATGAGATATGCATCGGGCGTATCTCAGCTTCAACTTCCCTTCACAGCCGCCGAGAGAGGTGGGTTTCTTAGGTCCTGCACGTAGAGCGTTTTCCCTTCCCTTGGACAGGTCAGCATGCATGTGTAACCGAGCGAGCCTTGCAGTAAGTGACGTGTAGGGATCAAGGCGACAAAAAGAACATAGAAACATACTTTTGCCACTGCCTGAAAGACATCGCATAAGACAAGATGCCAGTGACAGTTGTAGACGAGAGCTCTCTAGTGGCAGATTGCTGAATTCACAACGCTGATCCGAGCACCGGATCTTGACTGCCATGATTATGCTTCCCAATTCCGCTCATCCTGGGAACACTAACTGCCTATAAGGATGCGACCGGAACCGTACGTGCGGAGCTGAGCTGACCTCCGTGGACATGGAGAATTCATTTCTTGCCAAAGAACTTCTTGATGGCTTCCTTCCGCCCACCCTTCGACTTCGAGAAGGTTTAGCATAGAAACATCACATTATCAATAAGGAGGAACGTACTACCGGACGAAGATCGTCTTCGAACAACAGGTCGGCGCGTTCCTCGTCCCCATTGTAGACGGCAAACCAACCCAAAGTTGCCTCCGGTGCGAGAGCATCGCGCAGGTCGGCCATAGCCTGCCAGTCCTTGGCAGCTATGCTGTGCGAGCGCGTCTGTTCGATATCGATAGAAAGCTCGCCTTTGATGACAGCGTCGCAAACGTAGGCGAACGGCTGGCTCTGTGCGTTGGAGCTGATATCCGATGGATCGTACTGTTCCATGAAGCGAACTTTCGGCGCCCCGCTCATGATATCCGGGAACTTGACTTCAAGGGACTCGAGGATAGCTTTGGTGCTCGTCGGTGTCATGATGTACTCCGGCATGCCGTCGTCGACGTTGTTGAGGATGATGTGGTGTCGGATCTTCACACGGCCCCAGCGGAATCCATGCACGAGGTAAACCGGCATCTTGGGTCTGCCCCACAGTCAGTAATTCATCGAGGCGAAAGCAGAGTCGAACGAAGAACTATCCTGGCTTATTTGTTGGCTTGCGCCGGCGGATTTGAGTGTAGATTGCGTTTGAGATCAGCGTACAAGAGCCGTGGATTCGGAGGGATTGTGAAGGTGAACATGATGAGGAACGATGCGAGGAAGCTATTATACAGTATATGTATTCACAGGGTTCCCGGCCGGCGACCAATCTTCCGGGACAGAAGGATGTTTGTGACGTGTAAATGAAGGCTTTTGCAACGCATACAACAAGCCCAGGTCCCACAATCACTTTAAGATTGCCAAGCTTTGCACGTGAGTTGATAGTCCCTTTATGTTCGATTTAGTCTTTGCTCTGAGGTAACGTAGTGTGCTGCCACGATAACAACGCATTTCCGCACGCTAGTCTTTTCAAGGACTATTCCGGTGGTTCTAATAGCAGTATTGCCTCGTTACAACAACGCCAATTTTGGATCCCTCCTATACCTTTGCCCCGAACCATTCCAAGGTATCTTCCTATCCTTCACCATCTGAACCGGACACCGTTGCAACACGGTGGAACCTCCAGACAAACTTACAAATGCCTCTCCTTGATCGATTGTTCAATCGCCTTTGCCTTCCTGAAGTGGCTATGAACCTAAAGGCGTTAGCCTTGTGGGAATTTTCTCATGCCCCGTACGTAGAGGCCAATCATCCTCCTGCTCCTCAGGAATAACGAAATTGTAGTTTCGTAGGCTGTCTTCTTTCCCGAAGTCCTCCCCATTGCGACTGATGATGCTCGTTCGATTAGGAGCCAGCGTATTCGCCGATGAGGCGCGTCGCTCTGTGGGCAATTGGCCTTCCCAGGAAGCTATGCTCACGGTCCGTAGAGACTTCTCTGGCTTTTCGCTCTCCGCTTCCGATGCGGCTCCGGTCCCTGCAACAGAGGCAAAGCTTGTTCCTGGGATAACCTCCTCCGTCTCACCTTCGCAGCACCATCGTCTCCCTACGCCAAGTCCACTATCAACCCATTGCCTGATCTCCTTCTCTAGATCCCCTGCATTGATGCGGTCTGAAGTATCTTTCCTCAACCCGTGCCTACAAACCCCTATCGTACCACTCACGGCTCCCCAGAGAGCATTCTCTCCGTCGCCTCTGACCTTTGCCTTTCGGCAGATCCGCTCTTTCTCCTTCGCCTCGCGTTGAAGCTGTTCCATCC
>JAABUL010008837.1_pt1 | contig 10044 bp, 12 predicted proteins | sample 5559151 | NCBI WGS metagenome assembly JAABUL01 (sample SAMN10711876, study PRJNA513368) | rock metagenome | isolation source: Antarctica rocks | place: Antarctica: Victoria Land, Pudding Butte sud | reverse complement strand
TGTGCAGCCGCCGCTGGGTGGTGCAGCAGTACGACCGCTACGTCCGTGGCAACACCGTGCTGGCCGAGCACGCCGACGCCGGGGTGGTCCGCATCGACGAGGAGACCGGTCGAGGCATCGCGCTCGCCACCGACGCGTCCGGGCGCTACACCGCACTGGACCCCTACACCGGCGCACAGCTCGCGCTGGCCGAGGCCTTTCGCAACGTGGCCACCACCGGCGCCACCCCGGTCGCCGTCACCAACTGCCTCAACTTCGGCTCCCCGGAAGACCCCGGCGTGATGTGGCAGTTCAGCGAGGCCGTGCGTGGGCTGGCCGATGGTTGTGTGACGTTGGGAATTCCGGTCACTGGCGGCAACGTCAGCTTCTACAACCAGACCGGTGCCACCGCCATCCTGCCCACCCCGGTGGTCGGCGTGCTCGGCGTGATCGACCAGGTGGACCGCCGCATCCTCACCGGCTTTGGGAACACCCCGGGCGAGACGCTGATCCTGCTCGGCGACACTCACGACGAGTTCGGCGGATCGATCTGGTCGCAGGTAGCGCACGATCACTTGGGCGGGCTGCCCCCGAAGGTGGACCTGGCGCGCGAGCAGCTGCTGGCCGACATTGTGCTTGCCGGCTCGCGGGACGGGATGATCTCCGCCGCGCACGACCTGTCCGAGGGGGGACTGGCCCAAGCTGTGGTGGAGGCGGCGCTGGCCGGCGAGACCGGCTGTCGGGTGCTGCTGGCCGAGGGCTCCGACCCCTTTGTGCAGCTGTTCAGCGAATCGTCGGGGCGCATCCTGGTCGCGGTGCCGCGCAGCGAGGAGCCCCGGTTCACCGGCATGTGCACCAACCGCGGCCTGCCGTGGGTGCGTATCGGCGTGGTCGACGACGGCTCCGACGCCGTCGAGGTGCAGGGCCAGTTCTCCGTCAGCCTGGCGGAGCTGCGCGACACGTTCGAGACCACGCTGCCTGCGCTGTTCGGCTGATTCTGGCGGCGTTCAGTGCGACGGCGGGTTGAGTAGCGGCGTTGCCGGTAGCGCATCGGGTGCTTCGGGCTCCGACTCGCCGGGACGTTTGCCGTCCTGCACGATCACCGAAGGCGGGTTGTCGGGCATCGTCGACTCCGCCGGCGGCCCCTCATGGCGGCCCGGTCCGCCTTGACCGCTGTGTTCACCGGTGCTGTCGTTCGGGGCCGCTTCATGCCGTCCGGGGGTGTGCGAGCTGCTGTACCCGCCTTCTTCGGTGATGTGCTGGGTACCTTCCGTCCCGCCACCCAGCGTGCCTGCGACGGCACCGCCGGTCATCCCGCTCTGGTAGGAGGCCCAGTCGGTCTTTCCGTGGGCGGCCGCGTCCAGAGCTCCACCAGCAGTTCCGATGGCGACGCCGCCGAGAGCGTGGGCAGCCATCGACCTGCCGGCCGTCGTGGCCTGGTCGGCAAAGTGACCCGATGCGTGCCCACGCGCGGGGTTGCGTAGGTTACAACGCCCTAGAACGCCACCCGCATCGGCACGACGTTGCCCGGCCGGTCGTCGGGCGGGTCGGCGTCCACCTCGGTTGTGGAGTCACCGGCCGAGGTGATGGCCTCGCGCAGATGCCGGGCAATCACACCGCGAACGTAGTTGGAGTCTGGATCGGCACCCAACTCGCGCAGAATTCCCGTCATGGCGACCTCAAGACGGTCGATGCTCTGTTCGGCCAGCACGGTTCGGCGTTCGTCGGAGCGGGTGGAGATGATCTGGTGAGACAACCGCGCCAGGTGTGCGCGCTCACTCTGGTAGACGCTGAGCAGTCCGGGGTCATAGGGGTTTGCCGCGACCTGTTCACTGACCCAATCGACGTGCCCCTGCGTCCGGTTCAGCTCTCCTTGCAGCGCGTCGGCCGCCGTGATCTGGCGCGGCTGGCCATACCTCTTCGCGGCCTCGATGGTCTTGGCCTCGACGACGTTCTGCGCGGCCTTGCGGCGAACCTGCGGCGCGGAGCCGCCGTGCATGCGACAGCGGCTGCTGCCCCGGATCGCCGCGCCACGGCACGGTTTGCCTTTCCTAGTTTTCGCACCGCACGGGCGAAGATGATCAGTGCCCGACATCAGACGGCCGCCGCCTCGGCCGCCCGCGCAATCCCAGACGGAGTAACGGCCTGGCTGATGCGGAACGCCTCGCCACCCCGAAAGGCCACGGCCTCGAAAGTCTCGGAGAACATCTGAAGATCATTCGCCAGGTTCAGCGTTGAGTCGCGGACGAGCCCCAAGTCCAGGGTGCCGCCGTCGAGGAACTGGAACGCGCCAGCCGGGAACATGTAGGAGATGATGCGGTCCGGCCACGCGTTGACCGAGCCGGGTGCTTGGACGTTGAACTGCTGCCCCGCTTCACCTTCGAGTGCCCATGTCGGGCTGAGGTTGCGTGCCGCCAGGTAGCCCATGAGGTCGGCATCGGTGACTCCTTCCCTGGCGTCGCCCGGCTCCTGGAGCGCGAGGTCGGACCGCAGGATGCCACGTGCCCAGTGGGGAAGAATCAACTGCAGTGGCGCATTCGGCGCCGTTCGCAGACGATCGCGCATGCCCGTGGCGGCACGGTCCAACAACGGCAGCAGGACGCGCGTGGCGCCAAGGTTGTTGCCCTCGTTGGCTGCGCCCGAAACCTGCGTTGAGAGTGCTCCGATCTGAGTGAGCAGTTGCTGCTCCGCCAGCCGCGCATGGGCTGCGATCGCCAGGTCCACCACGCTGGCGACGAACTCCGGATAGGAGCGCGCCACCATGTTGCCGAACGTCAGGATCGAGGTCACCGCCTGGACGTCCACCACGATCTCGCCGTTCACCGCAACGCGCAGGCTGGGCTTGCGGATCGCCGAGTTGGTGGCAGCGGCGATGTCGGTGGGCACGTCCCAGATACCCACGGCCCCGTTGAGGTCCGCCAGGCTCGGTGGCCGCGTGAACCGGACACCGCCACGATCGGCGGTGAAGACGGGCAGCGCCAACTTCACCGGTCGGTCGTTGACGTCGAAGTCGGGAAGGGTGTAGTCGACGTCCTCCGGTGTTGCCAGGCCACCGGCTGCGGTGAGCGCGCGTTGGGCGTGTTGGGTTGCTGCGGCGTCCAGCGCGGCCGTCACAACCTCAGGTGAGTCGTTGTGCCGGAGGGTTCGGGCGGCTGGCCTATCGGCGTGCACGCTGGCGACCAAGACGCGGCCGTTCGATGCGTTGGGGATCCGCTGTTGGCGCAGCGCGGACAGGAACTCCTCGGCCAAGTCGATACGGTTGCCGACCAGTTGCCCGCTCGCGGTGACCGCACGTGCACCGCCACGGGTGGGGCGCGGACGCCGATCTGCCGGAACCACTGCGCGGCCGGTGGCGTTGCCGGAGCGGAAGCTGGCCAGCACCTGCTCGGCCTCGTGCCCTCGCTGCACGTTGTCCTCGCGGCGGCCGCGCTCCTGGGTGATGGCCATCGCCGCCGCCGAGAGGCTCTCCAGGTCGTCGAGCGCCGCTTCGTTCATGCGGACGCTGGGGTCCGGGCTGGCCTGCGCGTCAAACAGTTTGAGCACGATGTCGTGCAGTTCATTCAGCTCGTCGTCGCTCAAATCCGTTATGCGCGAAAGCAATTCATTCAAGCGGTCCATGTTGCCGCCGCCGTCAGAGGAGGCGGGTGGCTGGTTGGTGGCGGGCGCTTTGGTGGGTGGCTTTGACGGTACCATTTGGGTACTCCCGGGTGTGATCACGTTGGTGACTTTCACCTCGGGATTGCCGCCACGGCATATGGATGCCGCCGGATCACCTCCGCTGCCCTCGCCACTGTCGCGCCAGGCCGTCGCTCTGGGTCAATCGTATCGCAGTGGGAGGGTGGGGGTCGTCATGTAGTGCAGCCTAATCTGCGGCTGGCCGAACTCGGCTGCGTCGATCAACGCGCGACCGACCCGCGTCGCCTGTGAGTGGATGACTCAGTGGTGGCGCGGGGTGGTCTCGTCGGCGTCGTCGTCCGGCTCGTCGTCTGGGTCGTTGGGTTCCGGCTGAAGGGTGGGCACGCCGTCCCGCGTCGGCAGGTCGGTGGGGAGGTCGACGAAGTGGATGGAGTTCGACCACTCGAAGAACGCCGCAGTCGTCGATGGGGTGATCCGGGGAACGCAAGTGGTCACGCGATGCCTGCCTTCCGGCCCAGGTGCGCGGTGGTCGCGGTGGTCCAGCGATCGGCGGTGCGTGGGCCGAAGTGTGCGCGGCCGTTGAGGTCGTCGGCCACCTGACGCCAGGGGGTGCCTGCACCGCGGAGCACGCGCACGTGATCGAGCACCGCTTGCTCGCGCTCGACCGCGCCGTCCTTGCACTGGCCGAAGGGGTAGCGCCCGACGCCATGGCCACCTGCTGCTGTCTTGGCCTTGCGTCCGTCACGTAGGCGCTTGACGATCATCGCCCTGTCGAGTTGCGCGAACACGCCCGCCATCTGGCGCATGGCGGTCCTGAAGGGGTCGTCGGGGTCATCACGGAGGATCTCGCCTTGGTCGACCGCGAACACCTCCCCGCCGTCACGCCAGATCGCCGCGAGGATCGCCTCCTGAATCGTCAGGGAGCGCGCCAGCCTGTCAAGACGTGCAACGAGGACCGCGTCCGCATCGCCAGGGACAGTACCCATGGCGCAGGCCAGTCCTGGCCGATCAACAGCGTCCGCTGTTCCTGAGATGGCTTCGTCCTTGCATACGCGCACAACCTCGTGGTCGTGCGCTTCGGCCCATGCCCTGACCTGTGCGTCTTGCACGTCCATGCCGAAGCCGCTCTCGGCCTGGCCGTTGGTGGAGACGCGCAGGTAGGCGACGACCCGCATCACCAGCCGCTGTCGTCGGTGGGTGGGGTGCTGCGCTCGTCGCCGCCACGGGGCTGCGCTTCGCCGCAGCACGCCGCACACGCGAACACCGACGAGCCGGTCGTGGCGCAGGTGCCCACCGGAATCGAGGTGACGCCCTTCGCTGCGAGGCTGGCGAAGTCGAGGCCACAGACCACGCAGGCCAAGCCGTCGTCGGCCAGTTCCATGATGTCGCTCATGTCGCTCTTCCTTCGTCCATCCTGTGTGGACAGTGCGCCCACCTGCCAACAATCGACCGGAAGATGCTGTATGTCAACGTTTCTCTAGATACGTGAACTCTGTCCTCAGTGGACGCGTGGCGAGTTGGGATCGGCGTCGGCGGTGGTTGCCGCGCGCTCGGCGTCCTCGAGGCGCTGGCGTGCACTCAGCGCCCGAATGGCAGGCCTTCGTCTGGCGCGCTGGCGCGCGGGGTCACCAAGAAGGGGGACGGTGGCCTGCCGTCAGGCGAGTTGTCGCGCAAACCGGACGAACGGGATTAGCGTTACCCGCTAGGCGTCACAGCAACGACGCGAAGGTAGGCCAGGAACCGGAAGGACATAGTCATGGGTTGGTACGCGAATCAGAAGCTTATCGGTGACGAGGTCAAGAGGGCCAAGTCGGCTGCGAAGCGAGGCGAGGACTACACGCCGAGTCCGGAGTTGACGCCTCTACGGGCTCGGCTGGCCGGACGCCAGGTGAAAGCGGTACAGGAAGCACAGGCGCGCAAGGACGCCAAGGCGAACGCCAAGTCCGTTCGTGAAGACATCAATAATCGACCGGACCTGATCGCTACCTGCTACGACGTCTACCTCTTCCCGAACGAGATCATCTCCCTGAACCCCGCCATCTCCCGCGATGCCCAGCTCGTGTCCTTCCCTACAGCAGGCATCTCTGCCCAAGCCCGGCTCGAAGGACACCTCTCCGTCTCGAACCGCGCAACCCTCACCCGGTCGTTGGCATTAGGTAGCGGCTGGCAAAAGGAAACGACCGTAGACACTCGCACTACTTACCTCATTATTGACGGTCCCAACTTCCAGTGGGTCGTGTCTGCAACTGCTCGTCCGCCGACCATCAGAGAGATGAATGCCAACTTGCGTTCGGGTACCGCACGGTCCCCGCACGAGTTCGCCGCTCTCGTCACCACCGCGGGCCGCCAGGCTGGTGGGCACGTACAACCCTGACCCTCTTAGGCCCGTGGTGGTGGCGGCGGCGGCGGTGCAGGCACCGTCAGTGACTTCTCAGGTTCCTTCGGCCACGACATCTCCAGCGGCAGCTCCAAGAGTTGGGCATGCCGCGGGCAGAGATACGAGACCGGCAGCGTGAACAGCTCGCCGGTGTATCGAGCCTGCATTCCCCCAGACATGACGATCGGTAGCGGTTTGTGCAGCGTGATCTGCGCCACCACCGGCGTGAACTCCGCGGTGATTGGTGAGGCCGTGCACGTGAAACAGCTCGTCGTGTCGTACTCGCCGTGGTGCTCGTGCTGGTAGTGCCCGGGGACGCAGCGGTCGCACAGCAGCTGCATCGGGTGGAACGGGCATATGAACACCGTCCGCTCCCTCGATCCCTCTGGCGGAACGGCGACACCCGCCGTTGTCCGCGCGACGCTCCGCAGGTCGTTGATGCATATGCACGCCGGAATGCGCCCACCCAGACGCAGTGCCCGTCCCAGCATGTCGTCCACCGTCAGCGCCAGCATGGCGCTGACCTTCGCCATCGCGTACGCGGCCGGGACGTTCTCCATCCAGCAGTCGACCTCGTCACGCATTGTCTCGTCGTCCCACTCGCTGAACTCGTCGTCGCTCATCGTGCCGTCTCCTCTGTGTTGGTCGTGCTCGTGGTGTTTGTTTGGTCCGCCGCTTCAACGGCCTCATGCATGAGCCGCAGCATTCGGCGGCCGTCCTCCGCCGTGAGTAGCGGCAGTTCCTCGTCCCGCCCCCAGTAGTCGGCCCAGTTGTTGAGCCACTCGGGACGGCGGACGTCGGCGCTCGACTGGATCGGCGTCTGCCACTCGACGCCCCGCACCGTCGCCAGCAGGACCCACCACCGCGCTACCCCTCGCCGCCGGGACGTCCGACGGTCCAACGTGTCCTGCACGCCAGTGATCTCGTCATCGATCGCCAGCAACTCGTTGAGTGACCGGATCGGATCAGCCGATGGCGGCGGTGGCAACGCGCTGGCCGTGATCGCTGCGCATCGTTTTTCTAGCGCGTCCAATCGGTCCGCTGCTTGACCACCATCGACGTGCCGCTGGCTTTCTTTCAGCGCCAGGCCATCTCTACGCTTGCCCATAGCACTTACCTCCTGGTTTGGTTGTTGATCTGATCGACGTTTGCGCGTCCCCATATAAAGGGGGGACGCGCGTAAACACGGGCTACGAACACGGGCTGAACACCGGCCATGACCAGGCGAAATAAGTGTTCGGCGGTGACCGTGAACACGGGCTGAACACGGGCTACGGTGAACACGGGCTTTACGACGGGAAACGCCGAATGGTGACCACGGGCTGAACACCGGCTAGTCGTCATCGCGGCCTCCGAGTTCGACAGCCCACTTGCCTTGATCCGTGAGAAACCAGCGGTCCTCAATCGACCCGCCGGACGTCTTCGCGCCCGCTTCCTTGCGGGCGAGTTGCTCCGTGGCGAGCTTGCGAAGTTGACGACGGACGACCTGCAAGTCCGCCTTGGCGGCGCGGCCCAGCACGGCGGCGGCAACCTCCGACACGGTGGCACCCTCGTCACCGTGCTCGTACAGCACCGACGCGGCCGTAATGGAGTCGTCCTGGGTGGTCGTGTGCCCGGCCTGGTGGTCGTGGCGAAGGGTCAACGGACCGATGGGGTCGATGACCAGTTTGAGGTGCTTCAACGTGACCGTGGGTGACCCCGGTTCGCCTTCGAGCGCGAACACGGAACCCAAGCCGGACGTCAACCACGTCGAGCCGTACACGTCGTCCAAGGTGTTGAGCCGCGCGGCACCCTGCTGGGCCTTCCGCTGGTGATGCAGCAGCAGCAGTTCGACGCCACGAGCAATGAGCTCCTGCCACGAAATGTTCAACGCCGCGCCGACCTCGTCCTTGCTGATGCCGGGGATGAGGTCCTTCACCGAGTCCACGACCACGGTCCCGCAACCGGGGCATGCCTGTTCGACGAAGTCCGCGAAGGCCGATGTGTCGCTGGCGATGTTGATCGGCAGCGGACCGCCCCAAATTGTCAGTGCGTTGTTCAGTGCCTGGCGCTGGTCCGGGGTGACCATCCGCCGGAAAGACTGGTTAACCTGCGACGGTCGGTCCATCCCCAGGTACAGCACCGGCCGACCGTCTGCTTCGACGGGCATCCCAAGGAAGTGTCCCTGCAGAATCCGCATGCGGTGCAGCACAAGCTGCTGCGCGAGGGTCGTCTTTCCAAGTCCCTGATGCGACGCCAGCATCATCCCCTGGCCCTTCGCCCACGCCACCTTCGTGCCACTACCCCACACCGCTGGCGGCGTGTCGGGCTCGTCGAGAATAGCGTCGCCGCCGGGCTGTGCGCGCTCAACGGTATGCGCGGAGGCCACCGCGTCGGCCCTCTCAGCCTTCACCTGCTCCCGCGCCTGCTCGCGGATGCGCTGCTTGCGCACCTCCGCATCAAGATCGGCGTTGTCCATGCGGAGCTGGGTCTTCGCATTCTCAGCGTCCAGGAACTCAGCGAGTTCCTGCCGATAGCCGGTGAGGACGTCGTCGTCATCGTGTTGCGGGTCGGTGTAGGCCCACGCACCTCCATCTCCCTCGCGAATGACGGGGAGGTGTAGTGGTGGCACGGGCGCTTTCGGGTCACCCAAGATCGGTGGCGCGGTCGATTCACGAAGTCTTTGCCGCGCAGCAGCGGCGTTCGACACATCAGCCGTTTCCGCGTTATCGTTACTCACCGGCCACCACCCGGTGATCGGTAGGAATTGCTCGGCAGCTGTTCCAACTTGATGATGCTGTTCGCGATGCAGGCCCCGGCTTCAACTCCGGGGCCTGTGTCCTATTTGGACGCAGAGTCTCCCGCGCACGTGCCAGTACTGACGGGTCGCTGATCCGATCCGGTAATCCTTGGGCACGCCTGCTCGCCGTGACCCACTCGCGCAGCTCGGCGCGTTCCTCGGCGGTCATCGCTTCGCGCCGTGTTGAGGCCTGTACTGGCGTGCCAGAGTGTCGGCGTCAAACAACTTGGTGATGTCGACACCAAGCAGCTTAGGGAGCCGGTTACGGACTTCTGGGGACGGCACGCTGGCGCCGTACAGCGCGTTCCGCAAATGGAGGTACGGAACATCAATCGCCTGAGCGATGACGCCGATAGACCGGCGCTGCTCTTTCACAACGTAGTAAGCAGGCTGCGCATTCTTACGCAGCGTCGAATACCTGGACAACAGTCCTCCCAATGGGAGGCACCCCTCGGATAGGAAGTCGCCAGGCTCACGGTGGAAGCGGTGCCGGGCACGTTGCCCCGCCCACCACATGTGTGGCGTACTGCTTCCTAATTCCGATTCCTGCGAGTGGACCGGGAGGGAGTGAAACTCAACCTCAAATCGGTACCGCGACCTCGATAACTACGATATACAAGATTCGCTCTGACCGCAACCTAGACCAGCCAGCGAATATCGACCCGATCTTGGGTGAAGTTCGCGCCGCGATGCGCGGCACGCTTTACTGTTACGCATTCAAAGAAAAGACGCATAAAAGCGCGCTTACGGTCGATATTCGCGTTTTCCCACCACGTACGCAACTCGTCCGTGCCGTGTGGTAGGTCCTCCTCGAACGCTTGAGACTGGGTCTTCGCGAGTTCCCTACGCAACCCGTCGCGCTCGGCCGTGAGCGAGGCGCCCACCCGTAGGTACGCCTGCCTCGACACGTCGCCCAGCAAGTAGCGTTCCTCGACCTGGAGCAACTTGGCCTCGGCCGCCTGGAGTTTCGCCAGGGCGTCGCGCCGCTCAGCGTCGTGATCCACCTCGGCGGCGCGCAACTTGTCGAGTGCCCCGTCCTCAAATGCGGCGAACACCGTCTCCGTCACCAGTTTCTCCAACGGCTCCGACATGACTCGTATGCCACCACAGCCCTTGATTGTCGTCACGCCGTCCAACTTCTCCGTGACGCAAACGTAGCTGCGTACTCCGTCGTTGCGGGGTCGTGCCCGTAGCTTGCCGCCACAGCACCCGCAGCGCAGCAGCCCACCGGACAGCAGGTAGGTTCGTGGCGGACTTCCCACTCGTTTCTCCG
>JAABUL010008835.1_pt1 | contig 10044 bp, 8 predicted proteins | sample 5559151 | NCBI WGS metagenome assembly JAABUL01 (sample SAMN10711876, study PRJNA513368) | rock metagenome | isolation source: Antarctica rocks | place: Antarctica: Victoria Land, Pudding Butte sud | reverse complement strand
GCACCTGCCCGAGGTGTCCGAAGCCATGGTCACGCTCGCCATGATCCGCCTTATGCTCCACCGCGCCGTCCACCCAAACCGCAAGCGGTTGGCCGCACCATGACTTCGCAAACGGGGTCTAAGGCCGAGGACGGGATGCGGGCGCACCTGAAACAGGTGGCCCAGCAGGAGATCGCCCGGCAGCAGGAGGCGACCCGGCAACAGGCGTTGCGGGCCAGCCAGCGGCCGAGCCACGGCATGGGGCCGAGATGAGCGAGGCCGAGGACGGCCGCCTGTATGGGCTGATGGAGGTCGCCGAGGGGCAGCAGGCGGCGGTGCAGGCGGCCTTGGAGGGGCTGGCGGCGGAGCGGGCGGCGCTGCGGCGCGAGCGCGAGGCGCTGGCCCGCCAGGTGCAGGCGGTGGAGGGGAGCACGCGGGCGGCGGTGCGGGCTGCGGTGGCGGACAGCCTGGCCGGGGCGGCGACGGAGGGGGTCGCCGCGGTGCAGGCGGCGACGGGACCGCTGCTGTCCCGGCTGGCCGGGGTTGCGGAGCAGGCCGGGCAGGCGGATGCGGCGCTGTGGGGCGCCCTGCCGATCTTGCAGCATGCCTGAGCCATGCAGGGCGGCACTGCGTGCCGCCCTGCATGGTGGACACAGGGATCAGGCCTGCTTTGCTGACCGGCGACGGGCCAGGCCGAGGCCGATCAGGCCGGCGCTGAGCAGTGCCATGGAGACCGGCTCCGGAACCGGGGTGCCGCCACCGCCACCGCCACCGCCGCCAGCGGCCTTGATCTCCGACACACGCAGTTGCTTGAGCTGGTTGAAGCCGGGAAGGTCAGAAAATGACACGGACGACAGCGTCTCGTTATCCGCGGTCGTGATGGTCAGGAAGTTGTTGCCGTTCCCGAGATTGTAGGTGGACTTGAAGGTGCCGTCATTCGCAACCGCGGTGACGGTAGCGGTCCCGCCACCGCCCTTGGGCTGGCCGCCGATCATGGGATTGAAGATGAAGTCGCCAAACGTGTTGCCGGGCACGCTGAAGGTGAAGTTGGTGAACAGGCTCTCGGAGCTGGGCTCGAGGAATGCCTGGCCGATGCCGCCCGTCATCAGGCTCTGCGAAGAGGTGACCAGGACGCCCGTGCCCGACTGGTTTGTCGTGCCGGTGATCGAGGTGCCCGTCTGCGCGGTGTCGAACAGGACGTTCTGCTCTCCGGGCTGCTGAGGGTTATTGCCCAGCGTGAAAATCACGCTGGCGTTGGCGGCACCGCTCAGACCGAGCACCGCGAGGGCGGCAACGGTTCCGGGCAGGGTTCGCTTCATGTCAAGGCCTCCTGGTGTCATGATATGTCAGGAATTGTGCAAGCAGCGTGCCAAATATTAAAGCACTGTTAACATGAAGAAAAACCAGAGCCTCACAAACATGCTACATGCCCTGTAAGATTCTCCGACGCTTAAAGACAGAGCATGAACTTAAGTGGCGACCTCGCGTTCAACTAGTAGTTGAATGCCAAGTTGCAACGTAAAAATTTACGCGAAATCAAGTCTAAACGCTCTTAGATTAAGGGAATCGCACTATGAAGCAAAACCTTAGGTTGCATTCATGGTCGGAAATTTCTGCTAACATTTGTCTCTGAAGTAAGCATCTTCGAGGTGTTGTTTGTAGGACTGTAAAGTTTTAAGACTTGTGCTTGTGCTGAAGAATGATCCTTGTTGATCGGCTGTGAGGTTTGGCGCTGGTCAGCGCCGCATGTACTTGGGTATGCGCCGTCTTCGTGGGTCCCGTGCTCGCGCTGCTCCACAGTCAGCCCGCCGCGTGAGCGGCCGATGGCCTCCTCTTCTCCGCCGCGGGCGCCGGCCGCGGTGCGGTGGCACTTCACGCTAGGCTATGTTAGGGCTTGAGGTGTATTCCCATATTGGTCGCATGAGCGACAAGGGTTTGTATGGCGTCCTGTCGGACGCGCAGTGGGCGGCGCTTGCACCTCTGATCGAGACGGTGCGGCCCCGTGGCAAGACGGAGCCGCACGAGTTGCGGCGCACGGTCGAGGCGATCATCTGGCGGCACGGGAACGGCGCCAAGTGGCGTGCGATGCCGGCCGAGTTGGGACCCTGGTGGATGGCGGCGCAGTGCTGGAACCGCTGGTTCCACCTTGGCGTGTGGGAGCGCCTTCTGGCCTTGGCGCAAGAGCGCGGCGGTGGTGCGGCGCTTGGCATGGCGTTTCTGGACGGCAGCAACATCCGCGCCCACCGGTGCGCGGCGGGTGCGGCCAAAAAGGGGGGTCCAGCGCCGAGCGGAACCAGCGCGAGGCGCTCGGGCGCTCGCGCGGCGGCTTTGGCACCAAGGCCGTAGCCCTGGCCGACAGCCACGGGCGGGCAGTTGGCTTCGTGCTGGCGCCGGGCCAGGCACACGAGGCGCCGCTTGCGCCCGAGTTGCTGGACATGGTGCCGGACGGCCCGGGGTGGGTGGTCGCCGACAAGGGCTTCTCGTCGGATGCCATACGCGACCGAGTGTGGGGGATGGGCGCGCGCCCTGCGATCCCGACGAAGCGCAACGAGGCCCCGGTGCGGTGCCCGGATTGGATTTACAGGCACCGCAACGAGGTCGAGCGCCTGTGGGGCAGGCTAAAGGAGTGGCGGGCCGTCGCCACCCGCTACGAGAAGCTGGCGCAGTCCTTCATGGGCGTGCTCTGCCTCGCCGCAACAATGGATTGGATCAAGCCCTAACAGAACCTAGTGCTGTCGATGTGCAGCACGTCCGGGGCGGCCACGGGCTGCGAACACCGTATTAGGCGGTCAAAGATGCCCCGCTTGGCCCAGCGGGGGAACCGCCGCTGGGCTGCCCCGGCAGATGGGACAAGGCAGCCAAGCTCCGCCCAGGTCAGGTTGGTCCGCATCACGACAAAGCAGGCGCTGATGAAGCGGCGCAGGCGACCCCGGTCGTGCAGGTGCGTGTAGGGCACCGTCCCCAAGGCGGCCAACATGCGTTGCCACACCGTGTCCTCGATGAGACGCTCCCCCACGTCCTCGCCTCCATGATGTCTCGCAACACCATGACGGCCAGGGCAGGCCACGGGGCAAACCAGCCCCGTGGTCACCTAACCCGGCAAAACTTCGTCCCTGGACCCTAGTCGTTCCGTATAGCCCCTGTGGCCATCGGGCCAGCTCGAACCAGCCCCGGGCCGTTCCAGGCTTGTCCGCCTATGCGCACTAGAACTCTGTCCTGTTAATATTAACCTAATAGTTCCACTCAGCCGGCCGAGCATCGGTTAGTCCAGCATTGCCAGGTCTGGGTTAATCTTAAACTGCTTCTGCGGCCTGGTCACAATACGGGGGGAAGCTCCAAAGATCATAGGACTTACAGGTCGGCTCTGATCCGCGTAAGGGTTGGTAGTGCAGCAATATAAATCCTAACTTGACCATAAAAACACCCAGACGCATCAAGAGGCAACGAGGCGTAGCAAAGGCACATGCAGCCAAGTGTAAACGGATGCCGCAAGGTGTTTGGTTGATCCGTTGTCATGCTTTGATTGCAGGTATCATAGCCGTAGCTCAGTTTTACTAGTTGAGGCAAGAGAGCATGACAATACTGACGGTGGGCAGCAGCCAGCAATTTGCGCGCATTGCCGACGCGATCGCAGCGTCGCATGACGGTGACACCGTGCAGATCCAGGCCGGCACCTACCTCAACGACTTCGCCACCGTGAACACCAGGATCACCATCCAGGGCGTGGGCGGGATGGCGCACCTGCTGGCCACCGTCCCGCCGCCAGACGGCAAGGCGATCCTGACGGTCAACGCCAGCGTCACGATGGACCATCTGGAGTTCTCGGGCGCGGCCGTTGCGGACGCGAACGGCGCCGGCATCCGCTACCAGGGCGGCGACCTCACGGTGACGAACTGCTACTTCCACGACAACCAGGACGGCATCCTGGGCGGCGGGGGCGCGACCGGCAGTGTCACGATCCGCAGCAGCGAGTTCAGCCACAACGGCGACGGCAGCGGTTACTCGCACAACCTCTACATCGGCGACGTCGCCAGCCTGGTAATCGACGGCAGCTACTTCCACGACAGCGTGGTCGGGCACGAGATCAAGAGCCGGGCCGAGAGCACGACGATCACCAACAGCCGCATCCAGGACGGCCCCACCGGCACCGGCAGCTACAGCATAGACGTGCCAAACGGCGGCAAGGTGGTGATCCAGGGCAACGTGATCCAGCAAGGGCCAAACTCGCAGAACCCGGCGATCATCGCATTCGGCGAGGAAGGCAACGTGCATGCGGGATCGAGCCTGACCGTCACTGGCAACACGATCCTGAACGACCTCGCTTCCCCTTCAGCCTCCGCCGTGTGGAACGCGACGAACGCCGCTGCAAGCGTGACCGACAACGCGATCTACGGGCTACCTGCTGGCCAAGTCGTACGCGGCCCCGCAACGGTGTCTGGCACGACGATGCTCACATCAGAGCCGGCGCTTGTGACCTCATCCCCCTGGATGACCGCGCCTGCAGCCTCTCTGGCCCTTTTGACACCCACACCTGCGCTTGTCTCCGTGCCTGCCCTGTCCGCCTCCAGGCTAGTTCTCAGCCTGTCCGAGGATGCCTGGCAGGGCGATGCCCAGTTCACGATCAGCATCGACGGCCAGCAGGTTGGGGGAGTGCGCACCGCCACGGCTTCCCATGCCGCTGGGCAAAGTCAGGCCTTTGCCATCGACACCACGCTGAGCGCCGGCACGCACCAGGTCGGGGTCACCTTCGTCAACGATGCCTGGGGTGGAACGGCCAGCACCGACCGGAACCTGTTCCTGAACGGCGCGACCTACAACGGCCAGAGCGTGGCCGGCAGCACGGCAACCCTGTTCGCGAACGGCACGGCAGCGTTCAGCCTGACGGCAACCGACCAGACCGCGCCTGTGACGTCCCCCGCTACTCCGACGCCCGCACCTACGCCGGCTCCGGCTCCTGCCCCGTCTCTGCTTCCAGTCGTGGCGCCGAGTTCAGGGGTGTATGCATTTGAGGGTCCCAAGTGGGCCAGCCCCACCATCACCTGGAGCTTCGCCACCAACACCTACGGACAGGACGCCGCCACTCCGTTCAGCAATCCAATTGCATCCGCATACCAGAACACTGTCCAGCAGGCCGTGCAACGCTGGGCAGCAGTATCCGGCCTGAACCTCGTGCAGCAGGCCGACAGTGCGGACCCAAGCAAGGCTGCCGACATCCGCATTGGCTTTGCGGACCTGAACACGCCCACGTCGTACATCATGGGCTACACCAACTATCACTACACCAGCGCCAGTAGCGGGGGCACGACGTTCTCCCCGGACACCATCATCCGGCTGGAAGACCCGAGCAAAGACGCGCTTTACGCCGGCTCGGGAGGCATCCTGACCTACCAGGGCTTCTCCACCACGTTCCATCAAACCGTCTTGCACGAGTTCGGCCACGCCCTGGGCCTGGACCACTCAACCGACTCCAACACGGTGATGTATGCAACGCTGGGTCCAGCAAACACGGACCTGAATGCAAGCGACATTGCAGGAATCCAAGCATTGTACGGCACAACCTCCGCATCGGTTGTCGCGCCGTTCCCGACCACTGTGCCGGTTCCCGCGCCAACACCCATACCTGTCCCCACGCCCACGCCAGTGCTAGCGCCTGCGGGCAGCCTTGTCGTGCTGTTGAGCGAGGACGCCTACAACGGCGACGCGCAGTTCACCGTGAGCGTGGACGGAGCGCAGCTTGGCGCGGCGCAGGCCGTCACGGCGCGGCACGGGGCGGGAGCGTCGCAGGCATTCAGCTTCGCCGGCGACTTCGCGCCCGGGGCGCACCAGGTCTCGATCAGCTTCCTGAACGACCTGTGGAACCCGGCCACCGGCGAGGACCGCAACCTGTATGTCCAGGGCATCGCACTGAACGGGGCGGCGGCGCCGGTTGCGGAGACGCCCCTGTATGCCGCCGGGCACAGAGATTTCACCGTCATGGCGCCTGCTGTGGGAATGCCCGTTCCAACCCCGGTGCCGACGCCTGTGCCCACGCCGATTACCCTGGACACGCTGGTGCTGCGACTGTCCGAGGACGCCTATGGCGGCGACGCGCAGTTCACCGCCAGCGTGGACGGCCATGTGCTGGGTCCGGCGCAGTCGGTCACGGCGCTGCACGGGGCGGGGGCGTCGCAGGCGTTCACGTTCACGGGCAGCTTCGGGCCGGGGACGCACGACCTGGCGGTGACGTTCCTGAACGACCTCTGGAACCCGGCATCAGGTGCCGACCGCAACCTGTATGTGCAGGGCGTCACTCTGAACGGCGCGGCGTCGGTCAGCCCGGGTGGGTTCGTCTCCGGCGACACCCACCAGCCGCTGCACCTGCTGATCGGAACCGCCAGCGCGGCGTAAAGATGTGCCGTTGGTCTGTTAACGTCTAACCAAGTGCCAATGCTGCACCGCAGCAACGCCGAACATGCATTATGTCAGATCGAGCCTCACGGCCAGATGTAGGCCCAGGAAGCGGGTCGCCGTATTGGCGAAATTAGGGAAGCGACTAGCATCCATTCGGCGTCGATCAGACCGTTTGGGTGGGGCAGCTCGCCGCGGCCGTGGCCTCCAGAGGCCGTATGGGATGGCCTGGGCAGGCGAGGTTAAGGTCAACTAAACCACAACTATATGCAAATGCTCACAATTTCCCCAGGTGGGCACTGACAAATACGGACTCATCGTGTCGTGCAACGACCCGCCGATGGATGCAGGTTCGTGGCCCGTCCCGTCTGAACAAGCCGGGCATCAGCCGCAGCAAGTCCAGGAAAAAATCATGCCGACGGCACCCAAGACCCCGTTCCCGCTCGGGGCGTATCTCGGCAACCCCAACAACAGCAACCCTGCGGAACAGGCCCTGTACGACTCGAAGCTCGCCAGCTTCTCCACCCTGATGGGCGTGACGCCGCAGTTCCTCATCACGTTCGTGGACCAGAACCAGCCGGTGTCCCAATGGGTCGGCAACAGCATGTGGGCTGCCGCCTCCGCCGCCCAGTCGCCTGCCACGCGGGCCATGACGCCCGTGGTGGCGCTGCCGCTATCCTCCAGGGCCGCCGGGTCGGCGACGCCCGACCAGCAGTTCCTCGAGTTCGCGTCAGGCCAGCACGACGCCGAGGTGTCCGGCATCGTGGCGGCATGGGCGAAGCAGGGTTTCACCAGCCTCGTGTTCCGGCCGGGCTGGGAGATGAACCTGCAGGGTCCCACGTATGCCGGCGACGACGCCAAGAGCCAGGCCGATTGGGTCAAGGCGTTCCAGCACACCTACACCGTCCTGCACCAGGCGGCGGCGGCGAACGGGGTATCGGTCCAGGTCGTGTGGAACCCCGGCGTGACCAACTACAGCAATGCCGGGGCGACGGCCAACCTGTATCCGGGTGACGCCTATGTGGACGTGATCGGGGCGGACGCCTACTCCGACCTTCACCCGTATCTCGACGGTGGCACGTATGCGGGCTATCACGACTGGAACACCGGGGGCCAGGACGCGACGGTCGCGCAGTTCATCGCCGACCCCGTGAACCGGACGCATTACTGGACCAGCCCGGCCGCAACGCGGTGGGCGGACGACGGCAGCAGCGGGCACAGCCAGACCCTCGCCAGCCTCATGCAATTCGCCAAGGCGCACGGCAAGCCGTTCGCGGTTCCGGAAACGGGTGCCGGCAACTCCGGAAACGGAACCGACGTGAAGGACGACGACGCCTATCCGCAATGGCTGGCGCAGCAGCTCACGGCAGCCGCTGCCGGCGGCCAGACGATCAGCTTCGTGGGCTTATGGGACTCCAACGGAGGCGGCAACTACGAGTTCTCCCGCCCGGAGGACGGCAAGCCGCTTGAGGCGGCTGCGTGGGCGAAGAGCTTCGGGGCGGCGGCGGTGCCCACGCCTGTTCCGACCCCCACACCTGCCCCGACTCCCACGCCTGTCCCGACGCCGACGCCCGTACCTGTCCCGGTGCCCGCTCCGGCGCCCTTGCCTGCACCCGCGCCTGCGCCCGTCACGGCCGCGACCGTCATGGGAGCTGGGGCGCGCACCCTCGCGCTCATGATCTCAGAGGATGCGTGGCTGGGCGATGCGCAATTCACCGTTGCAATCGACGGCGTCCAAGTCGGGGGCGTGCAGACGGCCACTGCGTTGCAAGGGGCGCACGCCGCGCAGGAGTTCGACGTCCGGGGCGACTTCGCAGCGGGGGCGCACACCGCCACCGTCAACTTCCTCAACGACGCATGGGGCGGCACCGCGGCCACGGACCGCAACCTCTACGTCCAGTCCGCCGCGCTCGACGGCGCGCAGGTGCCCAACGCGGCGGCGGCCATGCTCTCCGGCGGGCCGCGCGGCTTCTCTTTCTCCGCCCCTGCGGCGGCAGGCGCCGCACCTCCGGTGGCGGCAGGCCCCAACACCTTGGAGATCCAGGTGTCGGAGGATGCGTGGCAGGGCGACGCGATGTTCAACGTCTCGATCGACGGGGCCGTGATCGGCGGGGCGCGTACCGCGACGGCGTTGCACGGCGCCGGCGCCTCCCAGGCCGTCTCTATCCAGGGGAACTGGGGCGCGGGCGCGCACACGGTGGGGATATCCTTTCTCAACGACGCCTGGGGCGGCACGGCGTCCACCGACCGCAACCTCTACGTCGGCCGCGTCTCCTACGATGGGGCCATATCCCCTACCGGCTCCGCGGCCCTGTTCTCGAACGGGACCGCGAACTTCTTCGTCGCCCCGTCCGCGCCCGCATCGACGACGACAGTCTCGCTCCATCTGTCCGAGGACGCGTGGCAGGGGGACGCCCAGTACTCCGTCTCGATCGACGGCGGCACGGTGCTCCGCACCGGCTCGGTGACCGCGTCCAACGCTGCAGGGGCGTCGCAGCAGGTCGACCTGCAGGCGGCGCTGGCGGCGGGGACGCATGACCTCGCGGTGACTTTCCTCAACGACGCATGGGGCGGCACGGCGGCGACGGACCGGAACTTGTACGTGAAAGGGATTGACGTGAACGGGTCGCCGGCGGCCGGGGGGTCTGCAGCGCTCTACTCCGAGGGGACAGCACACTTTCAGATAACGGTGCCGGTGCATTAGGTCTTTGGACGGGGCTTTTCGTACGGACACGGGGCGGTCTCGCTCCGTGCTCTGCCTGGGTCTCATGGTGTGCTGACCAGACCCCCTTGAGTGATCCGGACAAAATGTTAGTGCAGCATCGTAGCTGGCGGTGTGGGTCAGCCAGTTGGGACAGGGTTGGCCGTCCAAAGCCAACGCTGCCCGTCGGCACAGTCCCGGGCAGAGGCATGGGGACACGGACTGGCGCGACCACGGCGCCAGCCTGCGCCAGGTTCCAATATCAGTTAGAAAGCGTTTGGGATACCCTGCTCCTGTAGGTATTCGAAATCCGCCTTGGACACATGCCATGATCGCACGTCCGACCTATCACCAGGCGATTTGCAAAAGTAGACCTGGTATTTGTCGCTGTTCGGGGCGTTGCCGTACTGTTGCAGCATCATGTTGGCTCGGGTTGCCCCATCCAGTTCCCCACGGATGGTTGTCGTGCGATCTCTAAGGCTGATTTGCTCATCTAGTCCGATTATTCTGACCATACCTGTCTCCTTGCGAAGGGCGCACTTTGCACACCCCACCTGATTTTTATAACGTGCTGTTATGGAAAGCCGGCTTCCTGTCCCGTTTCGTCGAATATCTGCTTGGCGAATTGGGGCAGCCTGCTGGTTGCTTGCTTGCAAGCTAGGTGGCGGAGCCGGGTTGAGTAGGTGGCGTTCGACCAGCTTACAACTTGCCACGAGCGCGAGCTGCCGCGCGCTGGCGACGAGATGGCGGAGAGATGCCAAGTCTGATGTGCGGCGCCGGTTCCGGTGGTGTCGCGTAGGTGGTGGAATCGGGTGGTGGCGTAGTCTCCGGCTTGTTCAACGAGCCATGACCGGCGTTTGCGCGCCGGCGGAGACCACGCCATGGAACAGGGTAGCACGAGCACGGATGCAAACGGCATGGGGCTGTTTGCGGGGGATGCCTGGTTTGACCCGATCGAGGCGGGCATCCGGGAGCGC
>JAABUL010008834.1_pt1 | contig 10046 bp, 11 predicted proteins | sample 5559151 | NCBI WGS metagenome assembly JAABUL01 (sample SAMN10711876, study PRJNA513368) | rock metagenome | isolation source: Antarctica rocks | place: Antarctica: Victoria Land, Pudding Butte sud | reverse complement strand
GTAGTGCGGATCAAGCATTGTGAAATCGAGAGCGGAGTAACCTAGGGTGAATCAGATTGTGACTGCTCGCCCGGGTGGCGTAACACTCACCATCGGCCTGCCATGGCATGTTGACAAAATTGGTCCCCGCAATGTAGATCGTTTTGATCCCCATCGACTGGAGGTAATCCAATCCTCTCGGATCCATCAGACCGACTGCATCGCCGCCCGCACGTAACTGAGTCTCCTTGTAATCGTACTCATACTTGAGGCCGAAGAAGTCGTTGTTGTCCGGTGTCCCGTCGATCCACTTATCCAGCAAGATCGTATATGCCGGCAATGCCTGGGGTCTGTCAGCAAGGGTTACGGAACAGGGCTCTGATGACATACCCGCCAATTATTGGGAGATGGGGTATAGGAGGTATTGGAGCGGGTCGTGGTGTAGTCCAGAACACCGGTGGCATCTGCACGTCGATCGAGGCGAGGTGAATGCAGAAAGAGGAACAGCAAGGTTGAGGAGAATCCCGTCAGCGATCGATCACGGGTTCCGCTCAAAACGACGCACCTTGGTTCTTATTGATGTTCCAAGCGTCCAGCGTCTCCTTATAGACATGTCCCACCACCGAGAGTGCTGTGGCGAGAAGGGTTATTAGGAGCGGTAATGGTGATAAAGGGAGGCGCTCAGGCCGTCGTGGTCGCGATGGGCCGGCCCGCATGACGTGCACGACGACGATGGGGAAAGGGATATCAGAATTGTCCGTCTATTCGTATTGATACTGTTGGTTGGGAATGATTGTTGCGAAGGACCGATAAACCTCGCTGGGAGGGGAAGAGAAGGGAGGGGCCGGATGCGCGTTTATTGAACCAGTTCTCGAACCACGGGGCTTGAAAAGAGTGAATGGACCCAGTCGCGTGCTGGTCCGGCGCGGTCTTCTCCCGTTGGCAATCTAGCAAACAGCAAACAGAAGACGATGGGAATAGGAAGTTCTGACGAGATGGGTGGAAATGTCTATGGAAAATGAGAGAGATGATTCAAGGTGAATGGAGTGACTGTCTGTGCTTGGACCAACCGGGAACAAATTTCAGGGTGCTCGAGCTAAAATGTGGCAGAAAATAAGAACCTGGGAAACGCACGCGCGACTCCCTCCACCCAATACCGCCGCACGCGAGTCCCCCTGAGCAGTTTTTCACATCACCCAGCGCGTTAGCCATCGTTCTGAAGACGGTTTTGGGCAGATGCAAACGCTTTGCTTTGGAGACTGGCAGACTGGTCATTACATGCACACTGCAATCCATCCGTATGACAAATGATTTAGTTCCGAATCGGTCATAGCTGGATCTGAATCAGGCGGATGAATGAGTTCTCAAGCGCGACTTCCCGCAACCGATTTTGCGATTTAAGGTATGAGCATCGAAGCAGAGCGCTAAAGATGAAGACAAGCAGGACCCGAGATGTAAAATGCACCAGTCCATCCAGCATGCCAAGCCCACTATGTCCTTCGCACAGGTCCCGAAACACTTCTCAAACCACCCGTACTCCTCGAAGTCCGTAAAACGCCACTTCCCTCCGGCTGTCTCCTCACCACCCTCGTCCGTGTCGAAGCTCCAAGTCCATCATCAACCGTCTTGTACGCCGCTACCTCGTCTGACAAGTCCCTGATACGATCATTCGCGGTGTTCAGCATCATGCGTGTCGACGCTAACTCCTAGATACCACTACGTTAATACCCAATTCCCTGATCGGATCAAAGCGTGATGCGCTCACCTGTTTGACCAGAGCCATTTCGCGGCGCACAGCATCAACATACGAGATCCTCTGTACCCCAGGTCCGGCGCCAATCAGTTCCGCGTTCTGCGCAGCCATCTTCTCAGCATCTTCGATCGCCAGCGCCTCACGCGACCTCAGCAGCTTGTACGATCCTAGCAGCTCATTGTAGAGCTCCTCATACCGTCTCGCGTCATCTACCGCATCCTTCAACCTATTCACGTCAGCTCGGGGCGTTGGGCGGACGAAGCGACACACGTGGCGATTTCCTCCTCCAGGGCGGTCTCAGCGGATCTCCAGCGCATTGCACCGTCGTTGGCTCGTTTGAGCGCTTCTCGATCCGTACGAGCTTTCTGCTCGACCCGACGGAGTTCGACTTTGGTCTCCTCCATTGATCGCTGGGCACCCTGTTGCGAGGTCGAGCAGTGCGTGAGATCGTTTTGAAGGTTGATGATGAGGCCGGCGCAAGGCGTGTGATTGGCCTCGAGCGCGGTATGGAGGGATTGCAGGTGGAGGTGCTGAGATCGTATTTTCGATAACTCCCCGTGGGTATTCGAGAGGGTCGAGGATGTCGCGCTAAGTGAGGAGAGCAGATCGTCGTGCCTTTCAGAAACTCCGCGCAGCTGGCGTTGTAGGTGGGAGGAGTGGAGCGCCGAGTTCGCAAGGGCGAGATCGACAAGCTGGAGGGATTGTGATCGTGATGGTGAAGCATCGAGAGATACGTTGTCGTCCACAAATGTGGGATTCACTGTCGAGCGGTCTCGCAATGCTCGCCGTTGTTCTTGAAGGTCCTCGATTATCTGCTCTGCCATTGCTCGTTGATCCTCGGATAGCTTCAGTCGCTGTCGAAGCTCCTGTCTCTCCTCCTTCGCCAATGCTACCTGCATGCCGAACCTGCTCGCTCGGTCCTCCATAGCTCGCAGACTCATCCGCGTACTCAATGCTTCCTCTTGCAGCCGCTCATACTCCGCTCGAGGCACCGAAGCATAGTACAGCTGCTGAAAGGCCCTGGCTGAGGTCTCTAGCATCTCCTGTAATCGTCCGGTTCTGGCCTCGATCGTGTCCGCCTCCTTCGCCTTCTGCCGCATGGTCTCGTTCTCCGCATTCACCCGCTCCAGCTCTCGCTTCTCCTGCCCAGCCTTGCCCTTCAAGGCTTCGATCTCCCCTTTCAGCCTCAGTTTCTCAGCCTCAGCAAGGGCGTGAGACTTCCGCAAGTCAGCGATCGAGTCCGAGGCTTCAGTATGTGCTTCGAGGGATGACTGGAGCTCCTTGTTTGTAGCTCTGAGGGTATCGACCTCTGCTTGATGCTGTTCCCCCGTCAGGTCGGTTGCCGGGATATAGCGCGATATTGCAAACAGACCTTCATCTTCGACGACTGATACCTCCGCACCAGATCCTCTAGCTTCGCCTCCGACTGTTTGTCTCCGCCAGTTCGGTGATGCTGTGAGGCTGGAGCCTGTGCCGCCTCCAGCTGATTCTCCGATTAGCCATTTAGCCTCTTATCACACAGTGACATACTTCTTTCCGTAATCTTGCGATGGTCTCTTTGGCCACAGCTGCACCAAATCATCAGCTCATCCAATCGAAGATCAAGAGAACGAACCAGAATCCCGCTTGGCGGCCTCAGCCATACCTTCCGCCTCAGCCCTCCTTCTCCGCTGATCCTTCACCTCGAGCTTCGCCACTTGCATCTGTGTATCCGGATCATCTTTGGTCTTCATCTCGATCACTCTGTTCTGCCTCGTAGATGCCCCGAGAGGAGCTCGAGCAATAGCTGACATGGTTCACTGAGGGGATCTACGTTGATGACAGTCTTGGAAATGATGTCAACAAACCCCTGCAAAAGATAGTCGCGTGGTCGGCAACAGCGTGGGAGAGTTCGTCGCAAAAGTTGATGGAAACCGTCTATCAGGCATGATGGCATAAAGTCGAAACCTGTCGGACGGGATCAGTAACTCAGCTTGCGAACAATGAAAGCCAATTTCACGTTCCAGAACCTTTGCGGAACGGTGTACAGGCAGGGCAACGTCGTCTTCACTCCGGATGGCAACTCGGTGCTCTCGCCTGTCGGAAACAGGGTTTCTGTTTTCGATTTGGTCAAGTGGGTCTTTTCTAATTTTCTAAAGTCATCCCTGATCCACCACTCCCAGCAACAAGTCGAGGACCCTCCCTTTCGAAAATCGAAAAAACATTGCTTGCATAGCTCTTTCGCCCGACGGTAACGTGCTCATATCCATCGACGAAGGCAGGTACCCTTCCTCTCCACAGGACACTTCTGACGTAGCCATCAGATGGCCGTGCGCTCCTCATCCACATCCGTAAAGGCACAGTCCTCCACCACATCTCCTTCAAACGCCCCGTCTCCACCGTCGCATTCTCCCCCGACGGTCAGTATATCGCAATCTCCCATGGACCAAAGATGCAAGTATGGGTCACTCCTTCGAACATCGCTCGGGAGTTTACACCCTTCGCACTGCATAGGGAGTATACGGGGCATCACGATGAGGTTGTCAGCATACAATGGTCAAAGACTTCCCGGTGAGAAGAATTTTTCGACGATTCTAGCTTCCACGGAATCTCACGGGGCTATAGTGAGAACCCGCTGATCGCGTCATAGATATTTCATCACGACTTCGAGAGACATGACAGCCCGCTTATACACTCTGCATCCGGTTGAGGGGTTCAAGCCAAAGTCATTCGGTGGGCACCGGGACGTTGTCCTTGGTGCATACTTCTCGGAGGACGAGAAGACGGTACGTGACTTTGCATCCCGCTGACATGCTGACGAGATCATCAGATTTACACGGTATCTAGGGATGGCGCCGTCTTCGTGTGGCAGGCGAAGAAAGCTGCGACCGAAGACGACTCGGACGTCAAAATGGATATACTCGATCGCCCCTCCACCTCAGCATCCGCCATCGACCATACCGTCGCCTACACTCGGTGGGGTATCTCCGCTCGACATTACTTCAATCAACCTGGCACTAAGGTCGTCTGCGCAACGTTCCATGCCAAGGCGTCTCTTCTCATCGTTGGCTTCAACACCGGCGTTTTCGGTCTCTGGGAGATGCCGGACTTCACATCCGTCCATACCCTCTCCATTTCGAACGAGAAGATCTCATCCGTTGCCGTCAATCCTTCCGGGGAGTGGCTGGCATTCGGTGCAGCCAAGCTTGGTCAGTTGCTGGTGTGGGAATGGCAAAGCGAGAGCTATGTTCTCAAGCAGCAGGGTCATTACTACGACATGAACACCCTCGCATTCAGCCCCGACGGTCAGAACGTGGCGACCGGAGGAGAGGACGGCAAAGTCAAGCTGTGGAACGCTTCCAGCGGTTTCTGCTTCGTCACCTTTCCGGAACACACGGCATCTGTCTCGTCCGTCGAATTCGCCAAACAGGGGCAAGTGCTATTCTCCGCATCGCTCGATGGGACAGTCCGCGCCTACGATCTGATACGGTATCGAAATTTCCGGACCTTCACTTCACCGACACCAGTTCAATTTTGCTCCTTGGCGGTCGATCCATCGGGCGATGTTGTGTGCGCAGGATCGTCGGACAGCTTTGCGATCTACATGTGGTCCGTCCAGACCGGCAAGCTTCTCGATATCCTATCCGGCCATACGGCACCAGTATCTGGGCTCGCATTCTCGCCCACCGGCAATCAACTCGCCTCATCTTCTTGGGATCGGTCAATGCGTCTGTGGAGTATCTTTGGACGATCTCGTGCTTCCGAGCCGATCGCGCTTTCCTCCGAAGCGACCGCTCTCGCTTTCCGCCCGGACGGACATGAAATTTGCGCATCAACCTTCGATGGCCAACTCACCTTCATCGACGTCGCGGAGGGACAAATCACATCTGTGATTGAGGGGCGACGCGATATTTCCGGTGGAAGGCGAATCGATGATCGACTGACGGCTGCCAATAACGCCGCTAGCAAGTACTTCAACTCGGTCACGTATACTGCGGACGGCGCCTGCGTCATGGCGGGAGGCAGTAGCAAATATGTGGTGATCTACGATCGGCAAGAAGGGGTCATGGTCAAGAAGTTCCAGATCTCGGAGAATCTCTCGCTGGATGGGACGCAGGAATTGCTGGATTCGAGGAGGCTCACCGAGGCTGGACCGATTGATAGCATTGATCGAACGGGCGAGGCGTCTGATCTTGAGGATCGGCTAGACAATTCGCTGCCGGGTGCCGCGAAGGGCGATCTCAGCAAACGACGCGTTCGTCGTGACGCTCGCACAAATTGCGTGCGGATCTCAGCGACAGGCCGGAGCTGGGCAGCAGCATCCACCGAGGGACTTCTGATCTATTCTCTGGACGAGAGCACAACCTTCGATCCATTCGACCTTTCGCTCGACCTCACCCCATCAACCATACTCGAAACTCTCTCTTCGGGCAATCACCTCATCGCGCTGATCATGGCTCTCCGACTATCCGAGAAACCTCTCATCCAGCGATGCTACGAATCAGTCCCGCCTACCTCCATCCGCCTCGTCGCACGACAGATCTCGAATGTCTATGTCGAAAACCTCCTGCGATTTGTGGCGGAACATATGGAGAACTCACCACATATCGAGTTCGACTTACTCTGGGTTGGGGCGATGTTGACGTCTCACGGACGATGGTTGAAAGACAGGAAGGGCGAGATGGGGAGCGTGATGAGAGGTTTGCAGAAGGAGTTGATGGGTTTCGAGACGGGCGTGGCGAAACTGTATGTGATCGCCATCGCAAGTATTGACAAATCCGGTTCGGTGCACTGAGACATCGCGGTGTATAGGTGCGACGCCAACTCGTTTGCGCTGGAGTACATCATCTCGCAGGCAGATCGGGCAGTGGGAGGCGCGGACGGACATCTGGAAATGAATGGGGCTGTTGAGATCGAGGCATAGCAGTCGCCGATGCATATTCATTTCCGCCCTTGGCCTGTTCCGAGTCCCCTCTATCTTACAGCTGTGTTTTCGACATCGTCTCAAGAACATCCACATACAACTCCGATGTCACTTCTCTGCATTCCGCTATTCCACCCCGTGGTCAGTCCCACGCCGTGCTCGACAACATAATGTCAACTTGTACCAAACACAGGACCAGAAACCGGGGAAATCCACCGTGGTCTCCCAATTGTGGCACGCTTTCCCTTTGTCTCTGTAGACCTCGCGCTGAACCTTGTTCATCTTGTCATAAATATACCATCCCGTGCCAAAGGTCACAACTAACGATTCACCAATCATCAGTGTGCTCGCGGCATTGATGGTGAATAGAAGAACCACTTACCAAAACCGACCGCTAGGAGTGAATCCGATATGATCTTGCTCTTGGGGGAAGTGTCCTGGGCTGCAAAAATGACACCAAGGTATACAATGACAAGCTAATCCAACAATCAAGGTCATATTACCCATGAGCAATTCACTTGCGAGATGGGTCACACACCTGCTTGGGCAGCGTGAGGATGCATGCGGCAGCAAAAGCCCAAAAGCTTGTGCCAGCGGATGCAAAGATCATGGCTGAAACGATTTAGAGCATGTACCATACAGGTTGAAGTACTTGCTGGTGAAATGCCTGCATGGTTGTCAGCAAAGAGATGTGATCTGGTTCAATGAGGACATACCCTGGAATTGCGCTCATTCTTGCAACAAACATGATGAAGAATCCTCCGGTCCGCACAATCTGACCCATGCAAGCATGTGAGAATTTGTTACGCTCTTGTACCTCACACCATTCCCGGACCAGGTACTTGAAGGTGAAGAAATTGGCAACCTATCAGCCACCAATAAGGATCACTCTCGAAATGTTGGAAATGGAGCCATTGTATTCACCTCTCCAAGAAAAGTCCCTGTAAACATTGGGCAACATCCAGAAATTGCGGCAGAAAGCACTCACCTGCTGCTACAATGGCCATGCCTGACCAGAGACCCCAGACTGCCCCAATCAAGATGATCACAACCTGAGTACCACTATCAGCACACGATGGCTGCTAGGGGCTTACCTCATGGCCAAAGAGAGGTGGAAATGAGAGGATAAACAAGACAACTAAGACGGTGTCAGCCTTCCCACAGGTAGCATTTGGATTGCATGCCAATGGGTATCACGAATCCTGCTTTGAACCTGATGAGAGTGTTAGCTGGGAAATACAATACCCCAAGATGATTTACGATTTCATCCAGTTAGCGATGGGTGTAAGCCAGTTGATGATCTACAGAAAGCATCAACAATATTTTGTCTTCATGGCTGGCTGTGGTTGAAACTGTCACAAATACATGAAATGAAGTAAAGCTGACCTTGACGTGATACAACGTCATCAGGACCACCACAGCCAGAACGAGAACCAGTAAAATGTACCAGTCTGAGATCAGGCACATCAATAAACTTCAGGGATATTTTACGGTAAGACTTTACACCAATACTTCATCGTGGATTCCTTCCAAGTCTTCCACCTCACCAGGCCGCGCCAGCTGAATTTTTGTTTCTTGATGAATTCATCCTCTTTGTCCATTTGATGGTGGTTGTAATGCTGTGGATAAGATACATCGTTCCTTTCCTTTGGGTACGAGCTTCCATTGGTCACAGACAGATCTTCAAGCTCATACTTTGATGGCTTGGGTTGGCTGCGTAGTATATTCATCTAGAAAGCCAGTTACAGGATAGACGAACAGAGGAGAGCTGAAATGGACAGTCTATATGAGCTGTGGAGATCTAGATTGCAAGACCTCCTTCCACTTACCCCTTGCAGGGGGTGCCAAAGGATCTGCTTGATACATGTTCAGACTCCATTCATGCCGAGTCTGGTCTGGTGATTTTTTGTGAGTCTCCACTGACCATGCTTGGGATGAATTGACAGAAAATGGAGAAATTAGTAAACATCATCAAGCACAAGGGAACAGCCATAGTTTGTTAGGTTTGAGACGCGAAATTTGGCCTGCCTGTCATGCCTTGTTTTATAGTGAGCCCGTGACGAAGGCACTTCGGACTACAAAGGGTAGCCTCTCGCAAGTTCCGCGAACAAGGAACGCACAGCAGACCAAGGCAGCCCAAAGGCACTTGAGATTCCCCGATGATCCCCCAAAAACTGCGGAACCAACTTTGTCCAACACGCGGACCTGGCGGAATCTAGCATGATCTAGTAGAAAGAGCTCGGGCGGGACATGCGAGATATGACCAGTGTTTGGGAAAGGCCGAGGGAGAAGGACGAAGTTCCGCGAGGTTCCCGCAGGTTCGCCAAGGTTACTGGAGATGTATTATGAGTAGAGGGTCCCGCTCATAGGCTCCGAGTATCATTCTTGTCACCCCGTAGTCCTTATTCATACCGTGCCATTATCCCTATCTGTGCTGAGCTCCACAGACAACGTCATGTCGGGGACTTGACTCCTATATAGTTGGAGGAATATCCCGGGATCGGGACTTCCTATTGATGCTTTTTAGCTTTGCGGTTAGTGTGAACTACGCCTTTCCGTACATGACAGACAACTCTTGTTATCGCGCTACACCCACCAACAATCGGTCAAGCTACGGACGCTGTCACGAATGCTGTCACGGATGACGGATCGGATCAGGGGCTCCCACAGACTAGACCTGGAACACACTGGAGTGTGTCACATCGCATTACAGGCCTATCTTCGGTGATGTTCGGCGATGTTCGGCGATATTATCCGAGCTTCAATTCACGATCGTGCCTCGAGTTACCTAGATCAGTTTCGAGATATCTCGTCTTGACAAGCGTAAGTGAGAACCACGTCATATAGTCGGCGGGTGCGAGCGCTTGACGGTCCGTGACAGCTTTGGTGTTTAGGCCATGAGATCTTGTGGATTGTGCCCATGTGTGTCGGACAGTGGACATTGCCATGAATTGACACTTCCCTTCAGTCTGAAGTGTTGTCACGATGCTCCGATCCGTCTCCGATCAAGTAGCCCGATCACACAACGAACAGACAGGGAGATACTCAACGAGGACGTCGAGAATCGACTAAGTCGTCAAAACAGGCGGGACGTGGGTCTAAGCGACAAATGTGTCACGATCGTGAATTGAAGCTCGGAGGGTCATCCGGCGGAGGGCCCCTCCCACGGATGCGGTAGAGCTCGTCCTTCAGGGCGTCATCCCGAACACCGCCATAATCTCCGAACACCGCCAGAACACCGCCATAACATCGCCGAACACCATAAGACCGCCATAACATTGCCGAACACCGCCATAACATCGCCGAACACCGCCATAACACCGCCATAACATCGCCGAACACCCGAACATCGCCGCCATCACCGAAGATAGGCCTGGAAGACGGTGTATAAAAGGGATGGACTTGAGAGTC
>JAABUL010008832.1_pt1 | contig 10050 bp, 13 predicted proteins | sample 5559151 | NCBI WGS metagenome assembly JAABUL01 (sample SAMN10711876, study PRJNA513368) | rock metagenome | isolation source: Antarctica rocks | place: Antarctica: Victoria Land, Pudding Butte sud | reverse complement strand
CCGGCTGTGCAAGGGCACAACACGCAGCGATTCACGCAGCCTCACGCTGCAGCACTTTTGGGACGCAGAGAACCACGCAAAAGTGTACCTGACCGCCGAAGACGGCTGCCAGCGACCACACCAGCGTCATGCCATAGACCGTGTCCTTCTCCTTGATCATGGCAGTTGCGCCTGCAGTGGGAAACACCGCATCCCTTCATGCCGCTCGAACCAGCTGCTTCGTGATGTCACTGTTCCAATGCTCATGCTGAACATTCCTGTGTGCAGTGACTTGTCCAGAAGCACAGAGCCGTCATCTGATTTCCCCTACTCTTGCCCCTCGCAGGCACATGTTTACGCCCCCACTCCCAACAGCATTCCCGCAACAGCGCATGTCAAGAGGCGATGCAGTGCGCTTCACCGGCAGTTGCAAACCCCCATCATGTGACATTCGCAGGAGGAGAGAGCAACTCGTGTGCACATCCCCTGTGTGCTCATCCCCCGAATTTTTGGGCAATGCCTCATCCCTTGAAGGCAACGCACCGATGGCGGTGCAGAGGGCGGCGAGGGCCAGGGCCGCCACCTCTGTGCCCGCGTGCACATGCATTGCCGACGGTACCACCAGCACCGCCACGCTGCTCGCCACCGACAGCCACGCCGTGTTAATGCTGCGGTCACAGAAGTAAAGGGGTCAACTGCCCAGCGCCGTAGCCCCGTAATGCTGATGCTGCAGCTAGGCGGGGGTCCCACTGGCGGAGCTCTGACTTCCACGGCGCAAGGGCGACACTTTGTAGTTCAGCTCCCAGCGAGTCGTAGACTCGTGTCCTGGGCCTGCAGCCTCTAGGCAGCGATGGGTGCCAGATGCGCCATGCTGACACTCATATTCTGGCAGCGGGGGAGGCGAGAAAGCCCGCCAAAACACTTCAAGGGTTCCCTTCAATGCGTTTGCATTGGTTTAGTGCGCACCTGGTGGGCAGCCAGTAGCCTGTGAACAGCAGCAGGCTGGACATTGGCCCCTGCGAGTCCTTCAGCCTGCGGCGCGCATTGGCGACGCATCAACGTCAGCTGTAGCAGTTAGTGGAGAGAAACAGGTGCTGACCCAAGTGCGACGGCACATCGGCCCAGTGCCGTGCCACTTTTGCATGTCCCCTTCCAGCGCAAGTGCATTGCGCATCGCCTATCTGTGCAGCAGGTGCACGTTCCAGCGTGGAACAATCGCGCAGCACGAAAGCCCGACGATGTGGAACCTGACGCCATGCCAGTATCCGATGCGCACCTGTACAGGCGCAGCAGGGCGCGGCCAAAGCTGGCAAGCGCGCCCAGGATGAGTGCCACGCAGATCCACATGCCCAGTGGCGACTGCAGCTGGAAGGACAGCTGCCACGCCATCTCGAAGGCCCACCCCAGCACCCAGCTGTAGCCTGCGGCCATGCAACAGCAGGTTCACTTCGCGGGCAGTTGAGGACGGGCAAGACAAGATCTGGCACTGTGAAGCAGCAAGTGCTGCCGTGGGTGCAGCGCAGCTAAGCGCCGGGACAGAAGGCTGCACTGCACTGCGGCAGGCGCAGCGCGCCAGGGGTGTTCACAGTCAGCTTGGCGCACGGAAGCCGCACCAATGGTGTTGATGATGCGGGCCTTCCAGGGGTCGTCGTAGCCGTACGGCAGCAGCTGGTACACGACGCCGAAGCCTTGCAGCAGGAAGATGATGCCCCATATGGAGAATGCCCAGCCCGCTGGCGTTAGCATGGTTGGAAAGCGCGCCGATATGGTGCCATTGTCATCGCCAAACAGCCCCGTCTGCGTCGCTACATTGACGATGATGAGCAGCACGTAGCCGATCGCGTTTGCTGCCAGCAGCTGCTTGGAAGGCCGGCTGGCGGAGGCCACTGTGCTGTCCATGCCTGGTGGTAGCTGGTGGTAGCTGGTGGCAAGGTCAAGACTGTGGCACCATGCGGTTCGCACAAGTGGTGGGGGCTGCACGTGTGTTGCTCGAAGGCTGGGGACCAAGCTGCAAGACTTTGTGCCAATCAAGGGTGTGCAACGAGATGTTGTCTCGAAACAATCAGGCAGCTAGTTCAAGGGCGCCGCGCGTCAGATCTGCAACTTTTCGCCTTGCTTCTTGGCAGCAATAGTGACTGTGAATGCCGCCGCGCAGACAAGCACAGTGTTCGTCAATCGACGTGCATGATTATTAGGATCAGATTAACCTGACCTAATGCAGTTGGGCAATCCGAGAGCTGCTCGTAGGGCAAAGCAATCGAGTTGATACATCACCCGAATCGCAAGATGCCGCATTCATCTGCAGAATATCACTACATTTCCTGTGGTTGACCATCTGTGCACAATGGCTCATTTGCCACCTGACGCTGCGATCCTCATGACGAACGTGTGTAGAGAATGTGAATATGGGCCAATGATCTTCGAGGATGGTACAATACTGTATGTGGCGCCATTTCGCTGAACTCCCCTCAGCCCGCCAAGCTGGCCGCGCAGCGACAACGGAACCGGCAATTTGAAGCACCACTCTTTGAGAGAAATCCTGTTGATCCAGAATTTACGACCTAACAGGTGCGTTACTTGCCCAGAGTCCATCGAAAATTCGCAATTGCATGTGCACAGACACGCCAGTTCTCTCTGTTCATTGGAGCTGCCCTGAGCGCCCTTGATTGCACCTTGGTAGCCTCCCAATCCAGGGCTGGTACAGTTGGAACGACTTTGTACATGCAGTGCTGCGCCACGAAAATGCGGTGCTTCAGGAGAAGAGCCGCGCGCTGCGGGCGCAGATCGCCGCAGCCGCCGCCGTCGAGGAGGACCTTCGCATCACTGCCAATGAAAGAGACGCGCTGCGCGGCCAGCAACCCGTTGCTGCTGCCAGAAGCGGCATCGGACGCGCGGCAGCTGCTCGATTACAGAAGGTTCAGGGCAGCCGCAGCGGGAGGCTGCGGCCGCGGCAGTCAATGGCGGCGCCTGTTCCCCGCCATCGGAGCTGCAGGTGGGACGCAGCTGTGATTCTGCATCCATTCTGCTGTGGCAGCATAATCAGTTGTGTGCCCAGATACTCGGAGTGAAGACACTTTTGAGATGGACATCCTCACCCCTGAGAGATTGTGCTCCCGTGCACATGTCGCAAATGTAAGCGCACAATGGTTTCCCGATGTTGTAGGGCTGGCGCCGGCGGCTGCGGCGGCGGCGCTCGCGGCAGCGGAGATGCCGCGGCCAGCTGCACTGCTGGCAACGCTGTAGCGAGCGGGCCGCCACCTGGCGCTCTGCGCTGATAGGTCATCTGATCGGCAGCACTTTCGAAACTCACCCTCATCAGCTGCGCCCTTCCAGCAGCTGTCGATTCTACAGCCTTTGCCGGCACCTGGCCAGCAACTGCTCGCTGTCTGCCCGCAGGGTATCTATCGCGGGGACGCTCCAGCACGACATGCAGGCTTGCATCTTGGGCATCATCGTGTTTGTTGTCGTGCAGGGTGGTGCTGGCGGCGACGGGGGACGTGCCGCTGGCGGTGTCTACACTGATGAAGCTGACTTGCGGCGCCTCCTCCCTGGAGGGCCAGCTCAGAGTCGACAGCCTGCTCCAAGAGGTGCGCCCCATTGGCTGCTTTGCACAGCGAAGAGATGCCTATCACCCAAGGCATTGGCATTTCCATCTGCGCCACGAAGGGGGTATGCTGCACCTATCGGTGTTCATATCAGGCCTTTTTTTCCAGAGGCGTTGACCTTGCGGCCAGAACCCCGTTAAGAATCCTCCTTCAAAGGCGCCATCCCGCTTTTGTAGGCGCGGTCGCTGGACGGCCACGCTGCGCGGCGCAAGGGCAGCGCCGAGCGCACCGACGGCGGCGGCGCGGTGTGCAGCTCGCTGACGGTGCTGCGAGCGAGGGAATTGCTGCGCTGGGGCGGCGACGCCAGGCGCTAGAGGTTGTGTATGTGCGTGGGTGTGTGGGATATTTGGAGTTAGTGAATCGGACTGACGTTGGTGCTGCAATGGTGCACTGTGCTGGCTGGATTGCGCTGCAGATTCTTGGCTTGGAATTGCCAGTCTGTCTGGTCATTCAGTCTCTCTAGGAGCCGTGGTCATCTGTAGGTGACTTACGAATGCTCATTGCCTTGTTTCTTTCTCAACGCGCTTCAAGCCGAAAACACAGTCAATCAGAACTGCCAGATGTCAGATGTCAAGACTGCTTCGGCACTGAGCAGTACCCGCACATGATGCCCAATGGCAGGAGGTTTCCCGAACCTTCCAGCGAGTGCGGGATTCTGCATGCCCGGCGGTCCTGCACGATTCCTCCTCGTTATTTCGACAGCGCCACGGCGGTGGCCCGCAGCCGCTTTGCCGGCGGCAGCTCCTGATCCGCCCGCCCTGTCTTGCCCACCTGCGCGGCGCACCGAACATGGTTCACGTGACGATCGCGCACGAAGTTACCAGCACGACATCATGACGAGCTGCGCGAGGTGCTTAAGCCACCCCTCCACAGCATCAAGCCAAAAAATATGAGGCCCAACACACTGCAGATACGAAAACAGGCAGGGGTATGAGGTCGGGAAAGGAATTGGCGCACCACGGGCGCCTCCTGCTCAACGGCGTCGCCGTCCATTGGCTCCAGCCCTGGGATGGGCGCGTGTGCCGGGTCCACTCCCCCGGCATCGCCGTCGCCCACGACGTCCAGCGGCGCTTCCGCTTGCGCCGCTTCTGCCGCCGCAGCCGCCGCAGCCGCCGCTGCTGCGGCCGCCGCGTGCTCGTCCGCCGCCGCCGCCGCCGCCGTAGAATCGTGCGCCACCGCTGCAGCGGCATCATGCGCGGGCGGCGAAGCGGGTTCCGCCTCGGCAACGCCGTCCGCCGGTGGCAGCGCCGGCGCGGCGGTGCCATCAAAGCGCGCGGTGAGGTGCGCCACCGCGTGCTTCAGAGTCGCCAGCTCCGCGCGGATCTGCTTGCTCTACACAGAATATACATGGAGTGTGAGTCAATGCGTGAGCAAATTTGCTGATTCTGATGCTGGCAGGGGTTTGGTCAAATCAGACGTTCACCTCGGCGGCAGGTGGCAGGCGCCAATGAGTAGCTGCGCGGCTTGCAACATGTAGGTCTGGCGCCACATGTTTGACGTTTGCTTATTCTGAGAAAAGAATCAGAGGAGAGGGTCTTCACCTCTGCGGCGGCGGCGGCGGAGGCGGCGCGTTCTCGCTGCGCGGCGCCGACGAGCAGCTGCGCGGCCTGCTCCGCGGCGCTGGTGCGGTGGTTCAGCTCCGCCTGCAGCTTCTGCAGCTCCGCCACCTCGCGCCACAGCTGGCCCACCTGCGGCGCGAGATAAAGGGACTCAGTCTCTGTGCGTTCCCGTTCAGATTGACATGGCATCTGGACCTGAGATACCTAACCCCGCCACAGCTGGCCCGCCTTCGTCAGCGGTGCATCGACATCGCTTGCCTGTGGACCCTCGTATCGATATGCAGATCTGCCGCACTTCGAGGATCCTGGAGATGCTGGCTGGGTGTGGCCGCCTGCATAGCGCTCGCAACTCCTTTGGGAGGCATGCGAGAGGACTCCAGCCTTGGAGCCTCAGCCGTCAGAAGGGGACGCGCACCACTGCCTGGATGTCGGAAGAGACGCCCGCCATGGCGGCCTGCACGCCCGCAGGAGGGCGCTGCTAGAACGGCAAGCGCTGGACCATCGATGGGAGGACAAGCAAGAGGCAGGGACGCACCACGGCTTGGATGTCAGAGGAGACGCCGGCCATGGCGGCCTGCACGTCCGCGGGCGGCCCAGTGGGCACCTGCGCAGCCGGGTGGTGCTGCCCCGCCGTCAGCGCCGCCTGCCGCATGAGCAAGTGACGTTTAGCGGGCTGACCCTCGGGCTGCGGGGATGGGGTTTTCCCTTCTCCGATTGGCTATTCATGACGAGAGATCAGACACACGCTGTCGCCGGTTGGACCTCTGCATCTGCAGAGACAGGCGAAATCGCTGCCGATACCACCAATGCGACCGCTGCGGCCAGGTCAGCTGCCGCAAATACGATTTTGAGACATTGCACTTAGGAGCAGGATACAGAGGGTGTACCTGCGCAAGGGCGGCTTCTGACGTCCCGTCGTACGCCGCCTGCGCGTCATCAGCGGTGATGACCACATTGCCCGGCTCGGTGTCGGGGTGCGCCGGCGGCGTCACCACGACAGACGCCTCACCGCGCTGCAGTTTGTCACAAGCCAAACGTCAAGACAGGTACGAACAAGTCTCCAATTCAAAGATGCCGTTTCAGCGTCCCACTGACATATGCTGACAAACACAACAGTGGTCAACCCACCCCACAGCAACAGCCGCGTCGACTGAACTCCCTCACGCATCACCGAAGACAGGTTTCTCGAGCAAGGAAACTCGAGCAAGAGTCACACACCATGTGGGGGGAGTGGCCGGCGCGGCCTTGGCGAGGCTCCAGGCTGTGCGGCCCCGTGATGTTGAGGAAAAACTGCTGCCCGCTCTGCTCCAGCTGCACGTGCGGCTCCAGCTCCACGTCTCGCAGCTGCAGCCAGGGCGAAACAGCAGTGAGTAATGTGATCCTTGAGGGCAAAGGGCGCGCTACACCGCAGACATTCTCCGCTGCAGCCGAGCTGATATGTCCTCGCATTTATCCTGCAGCACTGGCGTGTGCTGTTGGAACGTTGCATCTGCGTACAAGTCCACATACAAATGGAATGGCCGCAATCACCGCAGCGGCAAGCCCCGCCAAAACAGCTCCCGCGCCGGCACCAGCACCCAGTGGCGGCGCACACAGGTGCGGCAGCGCGCACCTCGAGCCACCGGTAGCCGCCGCCGCAGGAGCGCTTGTGGGCGCCCTTGGAGAAGGAGCCATTCTGCACGTAGCAGGGGCGCTTCCCGATGGAGCCCTCGAAGGCGTGTTGGCAGTGCGGTTTGGCGCAGAAGTAGATCTTCTTGGGGGCCTCCTTCTGCGCTGATTTGCGCTCCTTCTTGCCCGTGCTCGACGCCGGCTGCTCTGCGGGCGCCTCCGCCGGCAGCTGCGCGACCTCCGGCTCCTGGAGCGGCTGCCCTGCGGTGGGCTCTGCAGCCCACAAAACGCACCGGTCAAAGGGGCCACAAGCAGGCAGAAATTCTGTGTAGCATGGCAGCCGGTGTGCAGGGACGCCGCACAGCGCAATCTGAGCTCCGGACCGGCAGCAGCAGCGGACAGGCCGACGCTGCAAGCAGGAAGTTGGGAGGCCTGCAGGAAGGAGGGGATGTGGCGGTAGGCACACCCTCGCCCGTCGGTCCCGTCGTCAGCGGGTCCACCGCCAGTGTGGCGTCCGTCGCGACGCTCATTGCTGCTGCGTGTGTGCGAGGCTGAGCGCGAATGACGGCCAGGCGGGGCAGGGCAGGCGCTCCGTGACGACCGCTGCTAGTGTGACTGGGAATGGTGTTCTAGCACCTACGGAACCTAATATGATCGCTAAGTCAGGTGAAATATTGTTTCGCAGCCGCTCCCGACGCTGTTTGCGCTGCTTGTGACGCTGAGCCCACCTGCGTAGGCTCAGCGTCACGTCCGCCCGACATCCTGGCTCATCGATACACTAGTAGGGGTAGCTGTAAGGCTTTAAAAGCGAGGGAAGGCGGCTGATGGCGGTAATGCTGCGGCGCTGTACAGCCCAAAGGCCAAGGGTCCGGGTCCAAGCCGAATCGCTGTATGCGCAAGGGGCAATATGCGGAACGCTGACCGTGAGCAATGGCCAGTAATGGCGTCACGGGCAGCGGTGCTCGGCGGGGCAGCAGGACATCACCGACAGCGAGCGCCGCCGGTGCCGCGAGGCAAGCGGGGGGCCGGGCCAGCACGCGGCTGCAGCCCGCCTGTGCGGTGGGGGTGTGTGGTCCCTTGAAACAATTGGTGGGGTGGAGCTGCCCCAGGACCACACACAAAGGGGGGGCGAGCCCTATAACTTCAGCGAACCGCGCAGGTGCATGTCAGGAGCCCACGGGCCCGCGGGTGCGCGCACCACAAAAGCACAAGGGATCAAGTCTGTAGGGCCAATGCCAAGAGAAGCTGAACTACACCACAAACATAACCACGACCTGCAAACAGAACCAAAACCCACACCAGCTGCCAGGCGCCGCCTGCCGATCGAACGACCGCCTAGCCCTGCAGCGGTGGCGGGAGTCGCTGAGGGGCCCTTCGTCAGTTTTCAGCAGCCAGATGCAGCCGCACTGCCGAGCCGCCACCGCCCAGGCTGGCAGCGGCTGCTGACGGAGACACCTCGCCACCCGGTCTCGGTAGGCGTGCAGAGGTCCCACGGCCTCTGTGAATACGGGGAAAGCAGCCCGCCGGACTCTGTTGGCGAACTGGGGGCCGGTGAGCGGCGGCGCCATGAGGTCTGACGCGCGCAGCAAGTGCCCAAGCGTGACGAGGCCGTGCATATGCAGCGCGCAGCACGCCACCCTCCTGGCCAGGAGGGGATTATTCCACTGCGGCGCCGTGGCGCACCAGTCTCCCACTACGGGCTGGGTGAGCTGGGTGGCTGGGTCGGCGAGGAGGCGCAGGGGTGGCAGTCGGTGGAGGCCTTGAATCATTTTGCGCACGGGCAGCGGTCCTGCCTGTCTATCTTTGCAAACCTGCCGGTCTCCACCGGCAGCGAGTGCAATCCCAAGCGGAGCCTCTGAACAGCGCGCAGCTGCGGCGCCGACAACTCCAGCTGCCAGAAATCGCCTCCCTGAGCCCAACCAGGCGCGAAAACCATGCTGCGTATGTCGTCCGCTTCACGCCGCCCGACAACGCTGTCCTTGGGATCATGTCCACAGATTCCTGCTGCTCCAGCGCGCCCGCGGCGGCAGCCGCGTCTGTGCGCCCTCGTCCGCTGCCGCCACCGTGCTGCCATCGGCGTCCGTCAGCGCCATGCCATGCTGCTCCGCACATGCCAACAGTCCAGCATCCCAGTTCTGTATGTTAGTCTGCTGTGCACCGCAAGATCGTCCACAGCTGCTAGAAGGTGGAGGTACGAACTCGCGTCGTCATATTCGTCGGCCTTCGAAGCAATATCCGCCATCAGAAGTTGCGGCGGGAACCCAGAAGTTAAACCCGGATTAAATGGCGAATGACATCTGTCACACGCGCCGCTGCGGCGGTATGGACATTTTTCACTGGTCCCAGGACTCCACTCTTCACATTGTCTGTTTGCAGCGACATCTCGGGCCACTTGTGACGGTGTGAAGTAGGATCTGTGAGCCAGGATCTGCAGCATCTAGGAAGCGTTCAGCTGCAGCTGCTGACTCACTAGTCTGGTCCTCGCCATTTGTCCATGGTGTTGCCATACGGCGTTTCGTGGCCGTCCGGCTGACTGCAGTTTGGTCCAGAATTGTCATTGAGCTCCCAGGTGAAGAGCTCGTAAGGCTGGAGAGCAATAGCCTATTAGTCCTAGTCCTAGTAGCCTACAGATAGAGCGTGTTGAGAGTGGAAGCTCTTGTGGGCGCTGCACCGGATCGCCTGCCTGACTGTTCATTCATTGCACTGCACGCAAAAAAATTTGGCGCAGAGAGTGTCACTGTCTGGCATGCAGTTTTCTACGAAAAATCATGGCTGCGGACTGGCCAGCTGACGGCGGCAGTGAAAACCCAGTGCGGCTCCCCAGATATCATCTGATCAGATGTGTCTTCCCTAAGCTCGTTGCATCAACTGTCAACTGTCGAGGATGCAATCCGGGCGAGGCCTCATCGGCCCGCAGCCAGCCCAAGACACATGCCGTGCAGTTCAGCGCCGGCGAGCTGGTCAAGACAGCAGTGCCGCACGCCAGCGGCGATGCCGGCGGCGCCGCCGCCCAGGGCAGCAGCGGCGGCGGGGCGCCCAAGGCTGTGGCGCCCGCCGCCGAAGAGCACGCGCCGGAGGTGCCGCACGCCAGCGGCGACGGCGATGGCGCCGCCGCCCAGGGCAGCAATGGCGGGGCAGCCAAGGCTGTGACGCCCGCCGCCGAAGAGCACGCGCCGGAGGTGCCGCACGCCAGCAGCGAGGCCGGCGGCGCCGCCGCCCAGGGCAGCAGCGGCGGCAGGGCGCCCAAGGCTGTGGCACCCGCCGCCGACCCCACAGTGGTGGACAGCGTCGCCGCTCGC
>JAABUL010008831.1_pt1 | contig 10051 bp, 1 predicted proteins | sample 5559151 | NCBI WGS metagenome assembly JAABUL01 (sample SAMN10711876, study PRJNA513368) | rock metagenome | isolation source: Antarctica rocks | place: Antarctica: Victoria Land, Pudding Butte sud | reverse complement strand
TTGTTTATAAAATTTAAATCTAATTTATATTTATTTAAACTAAACAACAATATATATTAAATTAATATTTAATATTTTTTTTTTAAATAACATCTCTATATATTGTTATATTAAAGAAAATTTTTTTAAATTTTTATTAAATATATATTGAGTCAATATTTAATATTTGTTTTTTTTAAATAATATTTTTGCATATTGTTGTATTAAAAAAAAAATTAAATTTTTTATCTAATATATATTAAATTAATATTTAATATCTATTTTTTTTAGATAATATCTCTATATATTGTTATATTAAAAAAAATGTTTTAGAATTTTTATTTAATATTTTTTTTTTTTAGATAGTATCTCTATATATTGTTATATTAAAAAAAATTTAGAATCTTTATTTAATATATATCGAATTAATACTTAATATCTTTTTTTTTAAATAGTATCTCTATATATTGTTGTATTAAAAAAAAAGTTTATAATTTTTATTTAATATATGTCGAGTTAATACTTAATATTAATTTTTTATTTAATAAGTAGTTTTTAAATTGCAATTTTAAAATATATAAAAAATTTTGCTATTAAATTTAAATATTATATTTGTATTAAATTTATATTTAAAATTAAATCTATTAAAAAAGAATATTATATAAGAATTTTCTAAATTAAAAAAAATATAGATATTATTAACAACATTTTGCAACTTTTTAATCTTTTTTATTTATAATTTAATTAACTATTAAATTAAATTAAATATAAACTAATTATATATATATTTTTTAATTAATTAAGCAATAATATAATTAAATTTATTACAATTATATTAAATAAATAAAATATCTTTTTTTATTTTAAAATTGTTTTTTTCAAATATTTTAATAAAATATTTTCTTATTTTAATATATAATTAGTATAAATATAGTTTAAAACAAATATAAATTCTATCTAAATATAAAAACAAATAATAATAATTTTTGTTTTGCAAATTTATTGTTATAAAAATAATTGTTTTTTTTTATATTAATATAATTGCAAATTAATATTTATTAATACAAAAAAATTTTCAATTTCTTTTTATATAATTTAACAAAAATTTATTTTATTTTTTAATATTTAATCTATATTTTAAGTTTAAAATATAATATATTTATATTATTTATATATTGTAGTAGTTTGTTAATAGTAATAATTTTTTAAAATTAATTAATAAAATAAATTATTAAATAATTAAAATAATAATTTTGAAAATTATATTTAAAATATATTTGACAAAAAATTAATATATATTTAAGACATTTAAATTATTTTTAAAAGTTATTAAAATTATAAAAATATTTTTAAAATTTTAAATAAAATATTAATAATATTTATATAATTTTAATATATATTAAATATATTTTAAACTTATTTTTTATCTATATTTATTGTAAAAATTTGTAATTTTTTGTTTTTATAATTAATATAAAAAATTTAAATAATTTAATAAATAGTAGATATTAATTTCTATTATAATTTAAGTATATATTGTATATATATTAAATTTGTAATAATAATTTTTATTTTAATTTAAGATATTATATAAATTTGTTTCATTTTAAATTTGTTTAAATATAAAATTTATTTTAAAATATAATTAATTTATAAAAATTTTAATCTAAATATAAACATAATATATAACAATATATTCTTAGAAATTTTTGTTAAAATAAATAATACTTTTAGTTTATTATTTTTTTAAAAAACACAATTAATTAAAAACAAATTTTTGTTTAACTTTTATAAATTATAAATTAAATTTATACAATATTTAAACTAAATATAAACTAATTTTTAAAACTATTTTAATAAAAAACTTTTTAAATTTTTGTTTGCAAATTAATATTATTATACAATTTTTTATATTAAGATTATTGTATATATAATACAAAATAATCTTATTATATTTTGTATATAAATTAAATATAATAGAAAAAATAGCAAAACATTTTGCAAATTATTTAGCGCAAACAATATATATATTAAATATAAACTTAATTTATATATTGTTAAAAATAATAAATTTTGTTATTTAATTATTGCAATTATATTGTTAGTAATTTCTCAAAATATTTTAATAAAATATAATAAATAATAAATATAATTTTTGCGTACAATTAATATAAAAAATAGAAATTGTTTTTAATTAACAAAAATATAGATATTTAATTGTATATTATATATATTAATTTTAATTTTGTTATTTTTTTAAAAATAATTAAATTTTGTATATATTTAATATATATAAAACTTGTATTAGAATAAAATTAATTATAAATAAAATTTCTAAAAATTAAATATTTAATAAAAATATAATTTTTTGTATATTATTATAATTTATAATTTATTAAAATAGAAAAAATAATTAATATTAATATATATTAAATTTGTGTTAATAGTTTAATTTATATATTATAATTTTGTATTAAAAAATAAAAAGTATTTAATTTAATAAATATATAAAATTAGTTTACAAATAATATAAATAAAATAAAAATTTATTTTATAAATTTTCTATATAGTAGATTCTTAATTCTTGTATATACAAATTATAGATTTAAGATATATATAATATATATATTAATTTTGCTATTTTTTAAAAAATTTATAATATTAGATTTTTATATAATACTTTAATTGTATATTAATATTTATTATATATACTAATTAAATAAAATGTTGTTAAAAATTGTTAATATTCTTAAATTTAACTTTATTATATATTAAATATATATAAAATATATTTAAATATATATATTTGCAATATTTAATTTTAGAATATTTAAAACTTTAATATTAAATTTTGTTTGCTTTTTTTTTTTAATTTTTAAAAATAGAAAAGTAATCTAAATAATTTTAAAATTAATTGTAATAACAAAAAATTAAATTTAGTTTTAATATAAATTAAAATTTTATTTTATTTAAGTTAAATATATATTAAATATATATTTGTTAATTAATATTTTAATAAAAATATTAATTAAGATTTCGATTAATATTGTATTTTTTTTGTATACAAAATAAAAAATCTTCTTTAAATATATATATAAATATATTAAAATATTGTAATAATTTTGTATTTTTAATACAATTACTTAATTGTGTTTTTCGAAAATAATCGCAATTCTATTAATATTAATAAAGCTCTATTAAAATTTTAATTGTTTAATATATTTTAATTTTCTTAATTGTTTATAGAAATATTTTTGTTAATATTTTAATTACTTAATATTGTATTTAATTTAATAGTATTAATATTGTTAAAATTCGAAATTTATTTATATATTTAGTTAATATCTAGTATATAGTAAATATAGAGTAAATCTTAATTCTATTTATCTATTGCAAAATTGTTTGTTAATCTTGATTTGCAAAATTTTTAGATATAAAAGAATTTTTTTTATTAAAAAATATAGAGACTTTGAAGACAAAAAAATTAATAATATTATTAAAAAATATATTGCTATTAAGATTTAAATTAAATATAGATTAAATTTAAATATAATATATATGCAAGACAAATAACTAAATTACGCAAATATAAAACTATATTAAACTTATACTATATCTAAGAGTAATTTATACTATAACAAAATATAATTCTACAAAATATAAATCTTGTTTTTGAACTTAATTAATTGCGCGTTACAAATTTTATACAATTCTAAAAATATTATAGATATAGAGAATTAAGTTTATATCTAGTATATATCAAAAAAAAGCAAAATTCTAAAAGTTAATTTTTAGTTAATATTAAATAAAAAGATTTATATTCTATATAAGCTATAAATATATTAAGCTACTAAATAAAAAGATTTATATTCTATATAAACTATATATATATTAAGCTTGTATTTCGATTGCAAGCAAAGATTGCAATTAATTTTTATAATTCGATATAATTATACTAAGTATAAGCTAAGTATCGATAGAATTTATTTCGAATAAAAATTTGTATCCAAGATAAGTTTGTTCTAGATGCAATTTCTGCATCTAAGATAAGTTGCAACCTATTATAAATACAACAATAACAAGTAGAAAGATTTAAAAAAAAAATCTAACAAAACAAAATCTATTTTATTAAAGTAATATAGATATTGTAGACAATAGAAATATAGATAATTCTATATTTTTGTTAGTTGTTAGCAAAATTTGAGTAAATTTTTTGCAAACTTTTGCAATTCTTTTGTTAGCAATTAGTTTAAACTTAATAAAGTCTTAAAATATATAGACTAACTTTGTTACTAAATTGTAAATAATATTTGATAGTAGCAAAATTAATATAATAACTTTAACTATATTCGATTTTAAATTATATTACTTAAAAATTATTTGTTGTTAAAATTGATTACAAAAGTTATTTTTATTAAAAAACAAATTCTACAATTATTTAATTAAATTGTTTAATTTTGCGTCTAGTATATCTAATTAATAAATAATCTTAAAATTAAATTTAAATAAAAACTTAATTTAGCAAACTTAATAACAGTTAAATTGTTTAATAGTTATAAAATATTTTAGATTGCAATAATTAATAATAATTTTAATAGATTGCTCAATAAATATATTAATATATTCTAAATATTATTTTTTAAAAATGCAAACAATATTTAACAATTTTTTGTTATAGATTTTGTAATTGTATTCTGCAAACAATATAATTGTAAATATATAAACTATCGAATAGAGCAATTTATTCGAATCTATTTGCAAGAGTACAATAACAATTACAAAATTAAAAATATTGTTTTCGATTTAGATTTTCAAATTAAAAATCGAAATAATATAGAATAGACTAATTAATAATAAAAAATATGAAAATTTTAAATATAAGATTTTCGAAATTGTTAGATTGTTATAGAAAACTAAAAAAATTGTTTTTAAGTTTACTAAGTGCTAACAAAGATTTAACTAGATTTAAATAATTATAAATAAAATATTAATAAAAGTTAACAAAATCTAGAAAAATCTATATATTGTATACACAAATAGAAACTTTCTATTTAAAAATATATTTAATTTTTTCGAAACTTTTTCGAATTTCTTTAATAATAATACTAATTAGATCTAGATATTTAACTTGTTTAATAAAAAAAAATTGTTAATATTTAGATAAAAATCTGTATTATAGAGTTTAGCAAAACTTTTGTTTATATAATTCTTATATTTCTTTTTAATATTACTGTAGACTAAAATATTATCTATATAGATTGTATAGAAATTGTTTAGATAGAAACTAAGAGTCTTATTAATAAAAAACTAAAATATAATTAAAATATTATATAATTTAAAAAATATTATAATATACTTAAACAAATTATAATAAATAATAAAACCTGTTTTGTATTTGTTATTAAAATATATTTAAATTTTGTTAAAAATAGCAATAATATCGAACTTGCTATAATATTTAATTTTGTATAATTGTTGTAAAAAAATTCTAATTAACAGTAAAATATTGCAATTCTTAATTGTTAAAATATTAAAATCTCTATAGTTTATATAGATATACAAATTTTTATTAAACTTCTTAACTATAAAAGTAAAAACAATATATTGTAAAATACTATTGCAAATTTAATTTTTACTTTTTATATTATCTAGTGTTACGCTGCTATCTAGACGACTAGAGTATCAGAATAGATTGATACTATTGGAGAGATCTGTAGACGTCTTCAGACAATACAAGCAATTACTTGATAACAAGAGTTTGTAGCTTGTATCAATAATAGAAAATAACTTAATAGATAAGTTGAACACAATCTATAAAAGAGTTGTATTTTAGAAAATCTATATACTAAAAAAGATTCTTCTTGCTTACTATATTTGTTGTCAAATATATCAAACTATAAAGCTTTGCTTGCTCTGTTTGCTGTCAAATATATCGAGTTTGTCTACTAGTATGTCGAGCAATACTTGTCTGTTAAACTGTCGAATATACAAATAATTGTACTATATACTACAGACTACTCTGTAGAATATATATCAGCTGTAACAAGCTAGAGTTGTAATACTATCTCTTTTTTTTAAATTTTTTTGTTTCGAAAAGTAGATACTTATATACTATATTGTTTTATCAAAATTATATTTGTCTTGTCTTCAAAATAGATTGTTACAAAATATTTGTTAATTTTGTTTGTAAATATTGTTGCTATATTAATAAATTTTGTATTGCTATAGAAAATTTGTTATTTTATCTAAAATATTCGGAATATATTTGCGCGAACAAATTATGTATAAATATATTGTAAGTTTTTTTAAATTGTATTAGAAAAAATCTATTCTCTAAAATAACAGAAAATAAAATTATATTAACAACTATAATTATGCGATTGCTTTATAACAAGAAAATACTAAAAAAAATCGATACAAAAACAAAACAAAAGATATAGTATTTATTGTTCGATATAGAGAAGTTAAATATTACAGAATTGTCGAACTGTTCTGTCGCAAATACTCTGATTAAGATATCTTTTGCTATTTGATTTTCTCTTATTATACTAAATAATTTTTCGAGTATTAATAGAATCTCTAAATAAAAATATTGCAATTGTCGAGATTGCTAGTTGATTTCTATATATTTTTTATTGTAGAGTACTTTTTTTATTTTACAAAATACTGTTGATTTTGTTGTTCTAGAATTCTCTTAATCTTAAATCGATTTTCTTTCTATAATTTATAATAAAAGATTTTTTATATAGATGTGCTTGAATCGGCTAATTTCAATAATAATATATAAAATATTGAAAATATTTTAATATTTTTGAATAAATCGAGTTTGTAGTTGATTGATTTTTTAATCTTTTTAACAAAAAACAATTCGACTTTAATATAGTTTAATTTTTTGTTTAATTTTCTTGTTTTAAGATTTTTTGTAAAAAGATATATCTTATCTCTCTCTTTTAACTAAAATATTGTTTTTTGTTTTTTATTTTAATACTTGACTGATCTTTCTTGTATCTTTAAGATATTGTTATATATCTTTTTTAGTATTGCTATTTTTTCGATAGCTAATTGTACAAACAGATGCGTGCGCTCTTCTTCGAAAAGATTTAATTTTTTGTTATAGTTAACAAAAAATAAAGTTATCTTAGTAGTATTCGAAATCTTTGTATTGAATATTAGTTGTATTATAGATAGAAGTAATATTCAATTGCTATAAATATTGTTAATATAGTATCTCAAATATTGTTTAAGACTCTGATTTGTTCTTTTTATCTAATTATTTGTAACCGAATAGTAGAAAATAGATATTCGAAATTTTGTATCTAATATTGAGAGAAACATTTTTTAATAGTTAGATATAAAAAGCTTGTCTCTATTATTGATTAGTTTTTTGAATATATTGTAATATTGTATAAATCGATTCAATATAATATATTTTAGTTATTCTGCAATAAACTTCTCTTTGCATACAATAATATATAAGTACTTAATAAATTTATCAACTATTATTAGTATCGAATTATATCTATCTTTAGTTGCTAAATTTGTCGACTTAAGCAACTTAATAATAAAATTTATTGTAATTTTATTTTATAGCGATTTAGATAGTTTCTAATATTAAATTTTGCTATAATTCGCGTATATATTATATTTGTTCTGCTAATAGCTAAAATATTATTTAATATATATCTCGATAGCTTGTCTTATCTGTAGAAACTAACAATACTAATATAAAAACTAAAAAATTTTTGTTATTTCTAAGTGCTTTTGCAATAATTTGTTATAATACTTTTTTATATATTTGTCAATTTTGTCGATAGATATTTAAAGTTTTTCTTTCTCTATTAAAAACTTTTCTATATTATCTCGAAATATCTGTAGTGTAGTATTTAGTTTATATTTGTTTGCTAATAGTAATCTGTCTTTATTAATCTTAAGTATACTATAATTGAACAATTTTTTTGTTTCTATATAATTATTTTTTCTACTAAGTGTGTCTGTTCTGCTGTTATTTTTGTCTAAAATATACTATATTCTGAACTTATATTATTCTAGTCTCTCTAACTATTGTATTTGTTTTCTGTTTAGCTACTTAATAGTAATAAAATATACAAGATTTTTGTAATCTATAAGAATTGTAAATTCTAATAATTTTTCTATATATATTCTCTATAATTTCAAGAAAACTACTATAGCAAGTAGTTTTTTATTGTAAATATTATAGTTTTGTTCGACTAACAAAAGTTTTCTCGAGAGATATATTACTAAATACTATATATTTTTATATTTTTAACTAAAATATATATTGATAGCTAAATCTAATATATTGATTTCAATTCTACTTAATAATTGTAAATTGTATATTTTTAGTACTAATTTTTTCAAATATTCTAGTTTAAGATTCTGAAATAATTTCTTTTCTGCAAATTTTTATAACTATAGTGTATTTTTCTTTGTAAGATTTGTTAGTAATATCGCGTTTGCTAAGTAGTTTTTAATAAATTTCTTGTTATAGTTTATAAAATTTAGAAAAAATTGTACTTTTTTTATATTTGTTAATAATTTTTATTTTTTAACTGTTTGTAGCTTTTCGAAATTTATATATATTTTATATTATTTAACAACAAATTCAAAAAAGTCAATTTTCTTTTAATAGAATTTGTATTTCTTTGACTTAAAATATAAGTTTCTTATATTTAGATATTCTAATACTTTGAAAATATAACTAATATACTTTTTTAAGATTTTTGAATAAATTATAATATTGTTCAAATATGCTATAACAAATTGATTCAGATATTGTTGTAGTATATTATTAATTATTTTTTGATATATTGTCGAAGCGTTTGTAAGTTCGAACAATATTATTATATATTTATATAATCTATATTGTATACAAAAAGCTGTTTTTTACTTTTTCTCTATTTTTATTCTAATTTGATTGTATACTTCTTGTAAGTTTAGTTTAATAAAATATTTTGCTTCGAATAGTCAATTCTGAAGTTTGCTAATATTGAATAATAGATATTGATTCTTAACTATAATATTATTTAGCTTTCGATAATCAATATATAGACAAAAAGTTCTATTTTTTTTTAATACAAAGAGAATCGAATATTCTGTCTATAATTAAAATTTTCTAATAAATTTTTTTTTTTTTTTTTTGCTAGATATTTGCAAAGTATTTCGAGCTTTTTCTCGAATAGAATATATATAAATTCAAATATAAACTGCTTGTCTAATTTAAGTCTAATTTTGTAATTTTACAATTAATATTTAGAGAGAGTCTTTGTTGTTTTCTCTTCTTAAAATAGATATTTTTAACTATTATATATTTGTAATATATATTTTAGCAATTTTTTTGCTATATTAGATAGTTCAAAACTTCTAGAAAATTTGTAATTTTCTTTATCTATTTTAACTTTATAATTTAATTAATTTTTGCTAGTATTTATCGAGTCGAACTTTGTTAGATTGTTTTTTTGCAAAAATACAAGCTTGCTATTTGCAATCGATTTTCGACTTAATCTTTTATCTACTATCGAATACTGTCAATATATAGATTGAATATAAATTATATAATTATATTGTACAAATCTAAGTACTTGTGTATTCTAGTCGATTTCTAAATTGTGTTGCTTTAATTAAGATATTTCTAGAACAATATTGTAAATAACTATTTTTACTATATTAAAAATTAGTTTTTTGTAATATTGCTAAATAGCTACCGGTAGTAGTTTCGTTTCTTTATTTACTTTTCTATTTTTGTTGGATAATAAATTTCTATCTATAATTATTAGATTGTATATATTAGACTTCTTTTGAGTAGAATACTTTTCTTTTTTAACAAAAGTTCTAATTATAAAATTATCTATTGTATTAGAATCGACTATTGCAGTAAATTGACAGTTATTAATTTTAACTAATATAATAAAATATTGTGCATATACTATTAAATTTAGTTGCTGTTGTTAAACTAATATATTGCATTTTTTTGATATACTTTTTATTAAGAAATTTGAACTTTTTCTTGTTTTTGTGCTGCAATTTCTGCTTTAAGTATTTGTTTATACTAAGT
>JAABUL010008830.1_pt1 | contig 10051 bp, 8 predicted proteins | sample 5559151 | NCBI WGS metagenome assembly JAABUL01 (sample SAMN10711876, study PRJNA513368) | rock metagenome | isolation source: Antarctica rocks | place: Antarctica: Victoria Land, Pudding Butte sud | reverse complement strand
GGACATTGCATTAGCAAAAAGCCTCTTAACAAGGATTATTTGTATGAGGGCGTAAGCCAGCTATACCTGAACAAGCCCGGCAACGCTTAAGCAATGTCCAGCCCGCTGCAGGAAGGACCTGTACATAACCTAGGGGGCCCGATGAAAAAAGCAGTCTACGGGACATGTGGACCAAGGGTACACTCAAGATTCACGAAAACAAGGAATCGATAAACTAATTACCTTTTACTAAGAGTAAAACGAAAAAACACGGCCAGAGAACGATAGAGGAAAGATGGAAGACAAAGAAAAACAATCGATAACTGATTTTTATGCCCCCCCCCCAAGAAAAAGGCGACGACATCTATTTTCAGCACACCGTACACCCGTGTCAAGAAACTGTTTAAACTCGACATGATGATACCGACAAACTCTCAAGAAGTGCCCGAGACATTCCAATCAGAGATGCTCGTTCCCGTTACCTTGAAGCAAAACTTCACTCTATTTTGGGACCTAAGTAGAAGCTGCTTATTGCGATAATTCTTCATTCCTCATAGTGGCTTCAACAATATATGGTGGCGTGGAGAGTATAAAGTAACTTTCCGACCAAGAAATATCGATCGAGGATAATTTAGTTTATCTTTTTATTGGCCTAAATATGAACGTGAAATTACATGGTTATAACTAAGCAACCCAACCCAACCCGCCCCTGTTCTCAGCATCTTGGAACGGGTTTCTTTACTTAAATTTGAAACGTTTTAATCTCAGTTTTAAACATACTTTTTTTAAGAAGACTTATTTAATAGGATGAAAGACAAGATTTAAGACATGATATGAAAAATCGAAAGGGGGTAGCCAAGTCTTGAAGTTACAACTGGGGCGGTGAAAAACATTCAGGGACATGCTAGTCTTTTCCGTCGTCTGGCTTCATTGAAAAGGTGGAAGACGACAATTGATTGCCTTGTACCGGAAGCCGCCCTGAGGCGCCAAGAACTTCCTCTATCTAAGCGACTAAATCTATTGAAGTGAGTTGAATGAGGCAACGACGCTGTTCTGGCCCAGAAGGCTCACGAAACTACCGAATGTAGCTCTAGTTCTCAGCAGTGGCAAAGGAATAATATCTTGATTCGGAGCCAGGTCATGAGCCCCCTCATCTGTGGTGCAGCCTCTTTAGCCAGCAACACTAGTTTCGAAGACAGGAAATTCATCATTTCGAGAATTCGGTGATTTATGATTATGGCGAGATCGAATGTCCGTCTCGAAATCTGCTCTCAAGATTTGAGTAGTGCCATTGAATTCAAGGCAATGGTCTTTCAACTGGGCTCGAAACTGAAGATGTTATTATTCTCAAAAAGCCGAATGTTGTCGTAGAGAATCGGGTCAAGGTCAGTAGTGAAAATGCTTGAGCTGGTCTCCACGCACTCTATGGTGACGTACGGCGAAAGAATGTCGTTAGCTAGCTGTGTGTGTGAGTAGAGTGCAGAAATATCTCTAGCACGTAAGGAATTGATAAGATATTTAAGGATGGTGAATATTTACCAAGGAAATTACCATTCGGCTCAACCTCGGCTAGTCTCCCGTCAGGCTGAAATGTTACGAAATTGCTGACTCCCTTATCCTCTGCTAATCTTTCCATAAAGCTCGGAGTTTTTGGTCCTGATAAAGCCCAGTTTTGAAGCGCCTGCGGTATTGGCAAATCTTTCCTAGCTTTGTGGAAAGGTGGGCCACTGGGAGATATGATTGTGAGGAGTCGATTAACGATCGAAATACCCCGTTCGAGACGCAGGTTATCGTAAACCTTTTCAACTCTTTCCCAGTCCTTGAGATAATACTGGCAGTGTCCAACCCTGTCTGGCTGGTTGCAGTCCGTGAATCCGGACCTATTCCAGTACCAGTATGACCGAGAAGTGCAGTGGGTTATGGTAATACAAGAAGTATCTTATTCTGATCACGTTTCCATCTATCGCCTACTAAACCTCATGAGCCTTCTTCGAAACAAAAAAGAGATCAGCAATATCCCCATCACCATCAGGCTTAGCGTCATGCCCCAGCCATCTGTGTCAGTCTCTTGATTAATGTACCCGGGCATCTGCGGCCGAGATCCCGATTGGAGATCAGGCATTGCTAAAATCCTCACGATCAGTGAAGTCCAACCTGTAAAATGCTGAGTTCTTTGGCCTTTGCCGGTGTTTGGGCTATACTGCTCCCATGCAAAGCCTGTCTCCTTCGACGATTTGAAAACTGTGTTTCCCAGGTTTCGCCGAAGCTCCGTGTATATCTCGAGCACTTTTTGCTGATGTGGGCCTGGCTGTTGAGCGAATTCCTGATCACTGAATGAGCTATGATACTCTTTGGCCGAAAGAAGGAGGAGGTAGACGGAGTATAATTACCAATAATCTTTGTATCACCATGTAATTGATATTGATCCAGACTGGACTTCTCCAATAGTTTTCATCCGTGCCATAGTACTTGTCCTTGGGGCTAAGACTGCGGAGGCCATGAGGACTCCAAAGTTCCTCAGGATCCCGTATTAGATTCAGCACGGCTTCAAGATGAACGTGGTCTGGGCTCATAAGACCGGTGAGGAACGGGAACAGGGAAATGTAGCCCTTGTGGCAGACCTTTTCTACCTGGTTTCCATCTATTACAGTTGTATCGCAATATGCTTGGTCGGGCTCAGACCAGTGAATTCCATCAATACTTCGAACCACGTCGGTCTCATCCTTCGAGAATATTTTCTCTTCTTCTTTCTCGCCAAGAAAAGCTGAGATCTTCCGCAAGGCCACAGCCATAGAGCCAACCCAGCAGAGAGCATCCACATGCAATTCCTCTGGATGTGGTGGCTGCGCACGAGGGTAATCATCAAGGCCACTGGTAAGGATATGTTGTGGTGTGCGACCTCGCCATCGGTATCCTTGATTGAAGCCAGAACCGGGAAGTTGATAATTCTTTAAATTGCCAGCCTGTGTTCGACAAAACCATTCATAGTGTTTCTTCATTTTTGGATAGATAGCCTTCAGAAAGGCTTTTCCTGCCGCAGGGTCACTCAAATACCGACTTGGAGCTCCTGAGAAGGGTAACACCCCACTGAGTCTTGCGATAAATGCCTGGACAACCAAAAACAAAGTTGGTGGATTCGCATAGTGCGGGTATTGTGTCTGGAACTCCGATGGAACCTTGCTTCTCGCCTCAGGGCCAAGAATCTGTTCCCTAGCGATCCAGCCATTTTCGTCCATCAAATCGAACCAACTTGAGACGATTTCCAGAGCGAGGTCCATGTCCCAGTCCAGGATAATTTGGAGATGGAAGCCTTCATCCCAGAGAAAGCCCCGAGGGAAGAATGGCCTGGAGGGTACTGCGCTGAAAAGCTGGTAAGGGCCCTGTTCTTCAACAACAGCATGCAATCGGGCCGAAGCAGCCTTTGCCCAGAAGTTTTGGTCGGTCTCAGCATACTCTGGCGCAGAAGAAACGTCGACTTTGCTTGTTCCGTAAAAGTATCCGATTCCTCCCATGGCGTTGGAAAGCAGAGATTGGGAGAATCTGATATGCTGCTCGTCCTGGAATGGCGCTTGGGGTGAGTAAACTGACTGAAAGCGCTTACTAAAAGTGGATAACGCATCTTCGATACCTTCAGTTAGAAAAATGGATGTCATGGCTCCAGAGATTGAGTCTGAGGAGAATAGAACGTCAAATTCAAAACGTCCCTCGAAACTTTTTTGCACAAAATGAAGATTTCCTTCTCCAGGATTATCTGCAATCATTCCTTCGTAAGAGTCACTGCCCTTGAGTTGGTTGATAAATATCGATTTCGCCTGCCAGATAGTGTCTGCGGGAAATGTCAAACTCTTGACAGACGTCCTTTGAAGAGACTCGCTATCACCTCGGTGGTCTGGGAAATGTACCTTGAAGTTGCGCAAGCCGACCATCGTGCCGTCACAGACTATATCACTGTGGGAAGGGTCGATCTTGTGCCCTTCCGTGCATTCTATCCTTGAACTTGAATCCTCACTTCCAAGGTAGAATATCACAGTGGTCTTCTGGTGGTCGTGTGCATTCGCCCTTGGGATACCTTTGACTCTCAAGCCCCATTTCTCACTACGTTCATCAGAGACCTTGGCGAACTGGGTAATTAAATCCAGTCCGTTTCCGGTATCGTTGATAATTTGCATGCCTCCTTTCCGGACATCGTAGGCTGTCCAACCGTAGCCTGCCATACCCTCATCTTGCTCGCATGTGTGCCGAAGATCTTAAGGTTTAGCCAGAATTAGTGGACAGAACAGTGCAGTTGGAGTCTTTTCGATGCATACTTTTCGAGATATCTCGAGGATTATCGGCGTTGGACCACATCAAGCCCATAAGCAACGAATTTGGTATCCGTGGCCGTATGCCAAGGTACAGGTTGGGCCGATATGGGCCCCATAGCAATGATGCGTTGCTCGAAGTCCACAGTCCTTCAGATGTCGCTGGGAATGCTTCGATCAAAGCACAGAACATGAGTAGGTTGGATGATAGCATAGCGAGATACAGCCAGCCTTGCATTTTCAAGTCGAGTACTGCCAGAGCCGCAAGAGACAGCGACTACACCTCGTTTCCGCATTACTATTGTACGCAATGCACCGTGGTGAAATCTGATAATGTCTAATGTTTAGCAACATGCAATGTGTTAGATTGACTAAGCCTCATGGCTTCTGAGTACCTACCCGTACCATAGTACGGAGGTACATGTTTTAAATTGGGTCTATTAGGCCGTCACGCCGTCCACTGCGCCTCAGCTCTCAACCGCTTCAACCTATGATATATCTTCAGCCAAGCTGCGGAAGACCGTAATAATGTCAGACGTGTTTCATCAACCTGTTGGAACACTATACTTTTATTTATTAGTGTCTACCATGACTCTTCAGGCCTTTCCTCCCCATTCCCTTCTCTCCGCGTCGCAAGTCCGTCATCCCTCCGCTAAACCACCATGACTATCACCACCTCGCGCCGGACTGTTTCGCTCCTCCTTGCGTCCCTCCTTTTTTCTTCAGCGGTATCAGCGTCTTGCTACTTCCCCAACGGAACAGATCAGAACGTAGGCGCTCAAGCCGATCAAGGCATAGCCTACCAGCCATGCAACGCCAGCGCGAAACACAGTATGTGCTGCGCGCCATGGGATACCTGCACACCGGATGGATTGTGCCAGAGCGGTTATGATGGGAATACTTGGCGTGATAGTTGCACCGATCCTACATGGAAGAGCCCAAGTTGTGTCAAACTATGCGTTTCTGGGTTCAGTCAGTTGGCACCCTCCTGCATTAATTGATTCTAGCTAACATCTCAACCCACGCAGACCAAGGTGTCATCGAAGCCCAAACGGATCTAAACATGGCCAACAACGACGTAACCGTCACCCAATGCTCCGACCAAAGCTACTGCTGCGGCAACGGCACCGCCGCTGCGCAATGCTGCGACAATCATCTGGGCGTCTGGATCGACCCCTTGACGGGGCAGGGCACGAATCAGAACCCTGGCGGATCGCTGTCGTCGACATCTATGCCCTCCACATCTACGATATCCCATATTACTCGCGCGAGCTACGTGACGCCCGTGGGCAGCGCTACTACTCCGTTCCCTACATGGACGTCATTGAGCAGCAACGCCATAACTTCTGCGCTACCGTTCCCGACTACTGGCTTATCCTCGTACGCATGGACGAGGCCCTCATTGGACAGTTCGGTCTTGAACTCTTCGACATCGTCACCCATGACAACGTCATCAGCCAGCGCCAATATTTCCACCCCAACTAGGAATTTCTCAGCCACAGCGTCGTCTACGAGTATCGCCACAGCGTCGTCTACGAGTATCGCGACTTTCAAAGCCAACTCGAGTGCGCCGATAACACGCGCTTCGTTGGGCTACATGAAGCCCATCATCGGCTCCGTCTTGGTCGCTAGTCTCTTTTCCTTGGCTACTTAGCCTCGGTCCCATCAGTGGCATTTCCAGAAATGGGCTGTTTATATATTGAGTGCGATTATCCTTAGTATGCGCATGTACAGATATAAATACCCGAACTGGTTTTACGTATTATATGTCAGCACTTTAACCATTCTCAATCACTCACATACTCACCCTCCCTCCTACCCACTTCTCCACTCCCCACCACTCCCCCCCTTATCCGCTCCCCCTATCGAACCACTCACTCACTCACCAACCAATCTCACCTTCTAAACCCCGCATCCTCCCCACCTGAAAAACACCCCACCACAACCCCACCCCCCCCCCCCCCCCCCCCCCCCATCTCTCCACCACCCCACCACCCACCTTCCCCTGTCCCCTCTCCACCTCTTCCGTCCCCAGCCCCAAAATCCCACTCTCCTGCCAACGCCAACTCCGCATAATGTAAAAATCGCTATCCAGTAGTAGCCAAGCATTTGACATGCAAAGCGCCCACGAGCGGTTACTGGGAAGTGAGTTTTGATATGGAGGAGGAGGAGAAGGAGAAGGAGGAGGAGGAGGAGGAGAAGAAGGAGAAGAAGAAGAAGAAAGGGTTTGAGGAGGTTGAGGGAGGAGGGGGGGTGGGTGGATGAATGAATGAATGTAATCCTCATTTCGACAATCGAGAACAAGAGAAATTTCTGAGCTCCAACACACTTTCTAGTCCGTTCGGTTATTTACCGCTCTGCCTCCCCAACCAGGGCCCTCCCTTCCATTATATCAATTACATGGTTTGTAATACCTTATCACACAACACGTACGACAAATCTGGGACGGTTCTTTCTTGTTGTCCCACAGTTCAGATAGCAAATCCTTTACTGTCGGTCGTTTAGAGGTGGCGGCAGTCGCACTACTGGAACTCCCCAGCAATACACCTGTTTACAAGCAGGGTGTCTGTGGTTCCGTCGGGCACCTCACTGAGGACGCTGTTGGGATCGAGAGCCCCTGGACACAGGTTGTTGGCTTCAATTGGTTCCGTGAATAAGGGCGCCAAGGCCAAGGAAAGGGGAACCAACCAGCAGCCCAACCAACCCATCCCAAATACACATCCGCATTATTGTTGAGATACGCCAGCTGCGAGCACATGTATTGAACGCAACTATCGGTATTCCCACCCCCAGTCTCGGTCAGGAAAGCCTGGCGGCCAGTCGACCGTAGATAGTCCGCCTGGTAGCCGAGATTGGCGGTTTGGTCGGTGACGCACTCGGGGTTCCCGCCTGACGTGTCATAGTCTAGATACTGATGCATGTCGAAAATTAGTTTATCTTTCGAGCCGTCGGTGTCCTGCACCGCGGACAGCGCGGGCCCCGAGCTCGAGTCGAAGCCGCCAACGGCGCCGTAGTTGATGCCTGGAAGTAAGATCAGCTGGGATGTGGCGCCGGCGTTGCGGATTCCGTTCACGGCGGCCTGAAGTGTGTCGGCCCACATGTTGATGTCGAGATCGTGGGGCTCGTTCATGAGGCCAAAGATGACGTTTGATTGTCCGGCGTATGCTTGCGCGAGCTGGGACCAGACTGAGGCGAATTCGTCATTGCTAGGGCCTCCCTGGCCAATGACGTTGCCGTCCCAACGAGCATAATTATGAATGTCTATGATGCAGTACGCGCCGGTACCAAGGCAGGCTTGCATAATGCCGTCGTAGTCGGCGAAGTATGTGGGATCGAGAGGACCGCCGGGAACCCTGTTGACGAGATATTGCTTTGTTGGTAGATTCGGAGTCAGTATTGCCTGGTTGAGTTGGAAAATCGGCTTCGGTGATGTATCAAGGGAAAGAGAAGGAAACAAAAGCTTAGAATGCACAAAAGAAGGATGAACGGATTCGAAAACACATACCCAGCCTACGGGGAGGCGAAAGACGTTGAGGTGGTCGTCGTACGCAAAGTGTTGCATCTGTCCCGGTCCTTGACCCGACGGGCAATCAGTGCCGCCGCAATAACCCTGCGTTTGACATTGTTAGAATAGGAGTAGGGCAAACGGAAATCAGGCTGTGGGGTCACTAACGTCGTTGGTGCAACCGAAATCACATCCTGCAATATTGACGCCTGCGAATCGCACCTTCGCAAGAGAGGTGGAGATGAAGAGAGCTGATGCCAAGAGGGGAGCAAGGGTGGTATAAGTCTTCATACTCGGGAGTGTGAATGAAGTCTTAGCTGGCCAAAGAAATGAAGCTGCTGTATAGGATTGGGAGATTCAGAACGGTTGATCAAAGAAAAGCGAACTCCTGTGGATGAATCTCATTATATAGGATTCTAGCAACTTGCTAACCAGAATCCTGTCGAGCATACACCCTCGCCAAAGACGTAGCGATTAAAGTCATAACATTCAACAATCGCTTAGGGATTGCTAATATTTTCACATAAACCTTGTATATTGCAAACATTCTCGGCCCCCTTCGCGACGGGGATGGGTTCATTCTCAGCTCGAGAGATTTAGTAGCTTTTGTTATCCTCGAGGTTTGAAGTTAGGTTATATGTAGGAAAACGACGCATCCTCCCATGCTTGAACAAGATATGGGGCTGGATCTTCCTAGCATAGACATGTAGGCCACCAGGACGTGGATCTAGGATGAGATCGTCTGAATACTGTTACCTTACCGCAGGAGCATAGTAGTGTTGGATGAAGGGGTATGAAGGTGTAAAAAAGGGACAATCCCATCAGCCTAACGCTCCAGGGTTCTAAGGTCGTCAAGATGCCCGATAAGAAGCTCCAACCTCATCTGCAGATGGACGATGCGTCAACGGGCCGGTAACCGCCAAGATCTTTTACTGTGGGGGCCTTTAAGGAAAGGGCTCCAATGCCAGCCATAAGGTGCGTTTTCTGTATTCTTCGCTAAGTCCTCTGTTCCCCCGCCGCAGGCTGTTCCGTAATCTTGAGCAATGTGGTTCCTGGATCTGGCTGTGGGGGTTGTTCGGCTGCTCCGGCCTCTTCCATAAGCCCTCGTCTCAGGTCAACTGGATGGACCCACAATATCGTGAAAATAATGCTCGTGATTGTAAAATATAGCTGTAGGTGTCCCGATACAAGGTACCCTACTTTCTGTATGGCTTAGTTCCAAATTTTCATGCGAATGTCATGTAGATGAAAGCCTAGATCCCAGGTACAGGCTGCGTGAGTAAGATCCGGGGGGCTGCAGTAAGTTGCATCGCCTGACCTCTTTCATCCCGGTTATTCAGCGGCTTCCGCGGCCGCAGCTTGAGTGCATCTCAGACCCATCCAATCCCATACTTTCAAAATCCAAGTCTACCACAGCCTTTGACCAGCCCTGTTCCTCGCTTGGAAGCTGCAGGCGTGGTCTTGTGTCCCTTAGACTGTCTGACCGGTTCAACGCATCCCACAGACAATGCTCTCTACCTCTGCGTAGCTGTGAGTGAGTTCAGAGCCGAGTGTGAGTATCTTAGATGCTAGATGATGACATGATTGGAGCGCCCCCACTCACAGTAACAGCTAATGCCATCGTCCTTGCAGGGCTTGCTCTGATAATGTGGTATGCTCCCATGAAGTAATCAGTCCCAGAAAACAGATGTACTAGTATCCATCAGAAGAATAGCTCGCGCACAGAACAATTGACAATTGATAAACCTTTGTAGTAGCCCCCTGTAGCTCGCTAAGGTGCGCGTACGCGAAGAGGGGTACCTCAACGCTAATCTCGGCTCCTCGGCAAACGCGTCATGGGCGCGTCTCCCATTGTGTTAAGGTTATGAGTTATGACATCTATGATTACCACCGCCACCAAAAAAACTTCTATCAATCACCCACTCATTGCGCCACCACCACAGAGGCTCCTCCCTCAAAAATCTCACTCAACGAGCTTCCACTAGCACTTGATCATTTGCCCCCATAACAACTATTACAATCGAGACTGTCGACCCTGTCTTCTTCGCAGCCTCTGACTCGATCCTCATCCGTTTGTTCTTGATCCTTTCTGACCCTCCTGGAAGCCCCCTAGACCTCTCCCAGCAAATAGCTACAATTTCAAAAGCGCCTGAGGCTGTGACGTTGTCTTTGAGTCCAGGAAGTGAGGATGCATCGCCTTTTCTCCAATCCTGCAAGGCAATCTACGGCAGCCAGAGCTGACGGAACCCAAGTATCCCTAAGGTGA
>JAABUL010008829.1_pt1 | contig 10054 bp, 9 predicted proteins | sample 5559151 | NCBI WGS metagenome assembly JAABUL01 (sample SAMN10711876, study PRJNA513368) | rock metagenome | isolation source: Antarctica rocks | place: Antarctica: Victoria Land, Pudding Butte sud | reverse complement strand
CCGCCGCCACCTGGTGGGTGCCGGGCTGGAGGCAGTCGGCGCTGGTGCCCTCGCGGCCGGTGGGCGACACGCGCCGGTAGATGCTGAAAATGGTGCCGATGCTGACGTTGACGTCAATATTGCTGGACCCATCGAGCGGGTCGATGGCCACCACGTATTTGCCCTGGTTGTTGCCGGTCTGGATAATGTCGTCGTCCTCTTCTGAGATGATAGTGCAGACCTCGCCGCCGTTGCGCAGCGCCCGGATGAAGCGGATATTGGCAATCACGTCGAGCTTCTGCTGGTCCTCGCCCTGCACGTTGCGGTTGCCGTAGGCGCCGGCAATGTCGATGAGGCCCGAGCGGTTGATTTCACGGTTCACGATTTTGGCGGCCAGCGCGATATCGCGCAGCAACTGCGACAGCTCCCCGGTGGCGTAGGGAAAATCTTCCTGCTTGCGCATGATGAAGCGGTCGAGGGTCGTGCCGACGGGTAGGGCGAATTTATTGTGGTCCATGAAGGCTGGTGGTAGGCGAAATAACAGGCGAAAGAGCTAACGCAAAGCTAGCCGTGGCGCGGCAAGCCGCCTACTGCCTACCCTTTTCTATGCCGGCAATCCGTACTGCTACTTCTGAAGTACCTTTTGCTACCTCCGAGGCACCTTTTGCTACTTCTGAAGTGCCTTTTGCTACCTCCGAGGTACGTTCTGCTACCTCCGAGCTACCTTTTGCTACCTCGGAGGTACCTTCTGCTACCTCGGAGGTACCTTTTTCTAGCTCCGAACTACCTTCTGCTACCCCCGAACTACCTTTTACTACCTCGGAGGTACTTTTTACTACCTCGACGGACCTTATAGCAATCGGACCAGCAGGCAGTCTGACCCAGGCGGGCGGCGGCGGGGACTAATCCCGCCTACCCCCTAGTTTTGGGGCCTATGGAAAAAGAACTGACCGGCTTGCAAGTCTACAAATTTGGCGGCGCCTCGGTGAAGGACGCGGCGGCGATTTTGAATCTGTGCCGCATCGTGAAGGAATATGGGGGGGTAGGGCCGCTGCTCATCGTAGTATCAGCGATGGGCAAAACGACGAATGCGTTGGAGGAGATTTATGACCTGGCATATCACGGGCGGGACTACTCAGCGCAATTGGCGGCGCTGGAAGCTTATCATCAGCAAGCCGGAGAAGAAATAAGTGAACATCTTAGTGGGATTGGGCTTGCCGATGAACTTGCTGGTGACCTCTCCTATTCTTTTCAACTGCTTAACCAAAAGATTTCTGAGTTAACACCCGCCATTGATTATGATGAGGGCTACGACCGAGTAATTAGCTTTGGCGAACACCTATCCTCCTCTTTGGTGGCCTATGCGCTAGATGAAGGATTACGTCGTGATGAGGTGTCTTGGTGTTCGGCTAGCACTATGATAAAGACAGACACGACTTGGCGGGAGGGGCGCGTGAACTGGCTAGAAACTGAGAAAGGGATTCGGGATGCAGTGCATAAACTAATGACACTCGGCAACACACGCATCATTGTAACCGAGGGCTTTGTTGGCGGTACTGCTGATGGCCGCACCACCACCCTCGGCCGCGAGGGCTCCGACTACTCAGCGGCCATCTTTGCCTACTGCCTGCGGGCCGAGAGCGTGACTATCTGGAAAGACGTGCCGGGCCTGCTCAACGCCGACCCTAAGCTCTTTGCCGATACGGTGCTGTACCCCGAAATCAGCTACCAGGAAACTATCGAGATGGCGTTTTACGGGGCCAGCGTCATTCACCCCAAGACGTTGAAGCCGCTGGCCGAGCGCGGCATTCCGCTGCGCGTGAAGTCGTTTCTGGACCCGGCCGCGCCGGGCACGCTCATCCACGACTGCCAGCACGCGCCGCTGGTACCGGCGTTTATTCGCAAGGGCGGCCAGTGTTTGATTTCCTTTGAGAGCAAGGATTTCGCGTTTATTTCGGAGGAAAACCTGGAAGTGATTTTTGGGGCGCTGGCCCAGGCGCGGCTCAAAATCAATTTGATGCAAAACTCAGCCATCAGCTTTTCGGTGTGCGTCGATTATGCCGAAATGCGCGTGCAGCGGCTGCTGGAGCTGCTGCAAGGGCAGTTTCGGGTGCAGTACAACGCGGACCTGACGCTGTTTACCATCAAGCATTACGATGAGGGCAGCATCGCGCGGCTGACCGCCGGGCGGGTGCTGCTGCTGGAGCAGCGCACGCGCAGCACGTTTCAGTTTTTGGTGCGCGAATAACTGTGGAGGCTGTTTTGGAGTATTGGTCAACGCCGGTTCCCGCAGAGGGCGCAGAGGATTTGCGCAGAAGACGCTGAAGCATACGGCACCAATTCATAATTTCTAATTCATAATTCATAACTAATAAGATGCCCGTTCTCGTTGGGAAGCGCGCCCCTGCTTTCAAGGCCCACGCCGTTATTGGCCAGCAGATAGAAGAAGAATTTTCGCTTGACCGCTACCTCGGCAAGCGCTACGTGCTGTTCTTTTTTTACCCCGCCGATTTTTCGGGCCTCTGCCCTACCGAGCTGCTGGCGTTTCAGCAGCTACTGCCCGAGTTTGAGCGCCGGGGCGTGGCCGTAATTGGGTGCAGCACCGACTCGCACCAGGTGCATCAGGCCTGGCTGCGTACGCCGCTCGATGAGGGTGGCGTGGCAGGCGTGACCTACCCCCTGGTAGCTGACGCGACCAAAACGATTTCGGCCAATTACGACGTGCTGGCCGGCCACTTCGACTACAGCGAAACCGGCGAGATGGTGTTCGTGGGTACGCCGCAGGCCTACCGCGCCTTGTTTTTGATTGACCGCGACGGCATCGTGCGGCACCAGCTCGTGAACGACCGGCCGCTGGGCCGCCGCATTTCCGACACCCTGCGCATAGTCGATGCCCTGCGCCACTTCGAAGAACACGGCGAAACCTGCCCCGCCAACTGGGAGGCGAAGGAAGAATAAGCCGGTGCCGTACGCTTTGCCGTAATTTTGGGGCCGCACTCGGGCATTTTGTTACCGGGTGCGGCCTTTTTTGCGCTTTCTGTATTCTTTAGGTCTTTCGCTTTATGCGCTGCTGCTGCGGCTGGTAGCGCCTTTTGTGCCCAAGGCGGCGGCCTGGGTGGCGGGCCGCGAAGGGCTGTTACCCCGCATCGAGCAGGCGCTGGCCGCCGACGCGGTGCCGCGCGTGTGGGTGCACTGCGCCTCGCTGGGCGAGTTTGAGCAGGGTAGGCCGCTCATTGAGGGGCTGCGGCGGCAGTACCCCGGCCACAAAATCGTGCTCACGTTTTTCTCGCCCTCGGGCTACGAGGTGCGCAAAAGCTGGCCGGGAGCCGATTACATCTTCTACCTGCCGCTCGACACGGCCGGCAATGCCCACGAGTTTGTACGCCTGGTGCAGCCGCGGCTGGCCATTTTCGTGAAGTATGAGTTCTGGTATTATTACCTGCGCGAACTGCGTGAGCAGGGAATTCCGGCGGTGGTAGTGGCGGCGATTTTTCGGCCCAATCAGGTTTTCTTTCGGCCCTGGGGCGGCTTTTTCCGGGAAATTCTGGGCCAGCTCAGCCACATTTTCACGCAGAACGAGGCGTCGGCCGAGCTGCTGCGCGGCATTGGGCTAGCACGGGTGACGGTGGCCGGCGACACGCGCTTCGACACCGTGGCGGCCACGGCGCTGGCCCCCGCCCGGCCCCTACCCCTCGCCGAAGCCTTCGTGGCCGACGGCGCGCCCACGCTGGTGGCCGGCAGCATCTGGCCCGAAGACCTGCCCGCGCTGGCCCCGCTGCTGCGCAAGCACGCCCGCGCGATGCGCTTCATCGTGGCGCCGCACGAGGTGAGCGAGGCGCACCTGCAGGCGATGGAGGCGGCGCTGCCGGGCCTCACCGTGCGCTACTCGCGCGCTACCCCCCTCGCCGTGGCCGACGCCCGCCTGCTGCTCATCGACAACGTGGGGATGCTGAGCCAGCTCTACCGGTTCGGGCGTTTTGCCTACGTCGGCGGGGCTTTTGGGGCGGGGCTGCACAACACGCTGGAGGCGGCGGCTTTCGGGCTGCCGGTGTTTTTTGGGCCGCGCTACGAGCGGTTTCAGGAGGCCGTAGAGCTGGTGGAGCTGGGCTGCGCCTTTTCGGTGGCATCGGCCCGGCAGCTGGAGGCGGCATTTGACCGGCTCTATTATAATGAAGAAGCCCGGCTCAAGGTGCAGGATATGAGCCTGGAGTACGTGCATACGCACGCGGGGGCCACAGGCCGCATCCTGCGGCAATTATGAATTATGAATTGTTATGCTTCCTCTGGCAAAGAAGCAAAGTAACCGGCTTGTAATTCATAATTCATAATTCATAATTCATAATTGATATGAAGGGTGTCGTCGTCAAATCTACTGGCTCGTGGTACGTAGTGCGCGAGACGCCCGGCGGGCAGCTGCACCGCTGCCGGCTGCGCGGCAAGTTCAAGAATAAGGGCCTGAAGGTGAGCAACCCGCTGGCCGTGGGCGACGTGGTGGAGTTTGAGGTGCCCGAGCAGTCGGAGGGCGCGGGCGTCATTCACACCATTCAGCCGCGGCGCAACTACATCATCCGGCGTTCGGTGCACAAGAGCGAGCACGCCCACATCGTGGCCGCCAACCTCGACCAGGCGCTGCTGGTAGTCACGCTGGTGTCGCCGGCCACGTCGTTTGGGTTTATCGACCGCTTTCTGGTCACGGCCGAAGCCTACCACCTGCCGGCTTTGCTGATTTTCAACAAGTCGGATTTATACGACGAAGATACGCTCGATTACCAGCAGCAGATAGCCGGCATGTACGCCAGCCTGGGCTACCCCAGCGTGCTGTGCTCGGCCGAAACCGGCGCGCACGTGGCTGAGGTGGCGGCGCTGTTGCCCAATAAAATCTCCCTGCTTTCGGGCCACTCGGGCGTTGGCAAAAGCACGCTCATCAACGAGTTAGTGCCGGATTTAGACTTGAAAACGGCCGAAATCAGCGCCTTTTCGGATAAGGGCAAGCACACCACCACCTTCGCCGAAATGCTGGAAGTGGTGCCCGGCACCTACCTCATCGACACGCCCGGCATTAAGGAGCTGGGCCTCGTGGACGTGCCCGCCGCCGAGCTGGCGGGCTACTTCCCCGAGATGCGCGCGCTACTGGGCCAGTGCCGCTACCACAACTGCCAGCACGTGCACGAGCCCGGCTGCGCCGTGCGCGAGGCCGTGGACCAGGGCCGCCTGGCCGTGCCCCGCTACGAGAGCTACCTGAGTATGCTGGCCGACGAGGACAATCGCCATTAACCGCTCCCGAGCGCCGGACAAACCCGCCGCTGGGCGGTTGTTCTTCTTTTACCCTGGTTTTTGAAAGAAGTGCATGACTGATTTGACTAACCGCTGGCAGCTGACGGGCCGCCGCGCCCTCGTGACGGGCGCTACCAAGGGCATTGGCTGGGCCGTGGCCGACGAGCTGCTGGCGCTGGGCGCCGAGGTGCTGATAGTGGCCCGCAACGCCGACGAAGTAGCCGCCGCCGTGACCGACTGGACCGCCCGCGGCCTACCCGCCACCGGCCTCGCCGCCGACGTGAGCACCGAGGCGGGCCGCGCCGGCATCCTGGCCGAAGTGCAGGCCCGCTGGCAGGGGCTGGATATCTTGGTAAATAACGTGGGCACTAATATTCGCCAGAAATTCACCGATTATACCACGGCCGAGTACGAGCGGCTGTTTCAGGTTAATTTATTCAGCGTCGTGGAGATGTGCCGGGCCACCTACCCCCTGCTGCGGGCCGCGAGCCAGGCGGCGGTGGTGAATATCGGCTCGGTGGCCGGGCGCTTCGACGTGGGCACCGGAGCATATTACAGCATGACAAAAGCCGCCGAGGAGCAGCTGGGCCGCAACCTGGCCGTGGAATGGGCCGCCGATGGCATCCGCGTCAACACGGTGGCGCCGTGGTTTATCCGCACGCCGCTCACGGCGGGGCTGCTGGCCCAGCCCGAATTTATGGACAAGCTGGTGGCCCGCACGCCACTGGGCCGCGTGGGCGAAGCCGAAGAAATAGCGGCGGCCGTGGCGTTTCTGTGCCTGCCGGGCGCCTCGTACATCACCGGCCAGTGCCTGCTGATAGACGGCGGCCTGAGCGCCAAAGGTATGTAGGCACGGCTGGCGTTAGGCTGGCCAGTTGCCCGTTTCCCGCGTACAACCGCCGAATTTAGTAATTTCCTACCCCCTTCTTTATGGCTGATAAGATTGCCTTCCTGGGCCTGGGCAGCATGGGCGCGGCGATGGCCGCCAACCTGCTCAAGGCCGGCTTCCCCCTGACTGTTTACAACCGCACGGCCGACAAGGCCGAGCCCCTGCGCCAGCAAGGCGCCGCGGTGGCCCCTACCCCCGCCGCGGCGGTACAAGGCGCCGCCATCGTCTTCACGATGGTCACCGACGACCACGCGCTCGAAGAGCTGACCACCGGCCCCGACGGCATTCTGAGTGCCCTGCCGAAAGGTGCCATCCACGCCTCGTGCAGCACCGTGGCGCCCGATACCAACCGCCGCCTGGCCGAGGCGCACGCCGCCCACGGCTCGGTGCTGGTGGCCTCGCCGGTGTTTGGCAAGCCCGACGTGGCAGCAGCGGGCAAGCTCTGGGTGGGCTCGTCGGGCCCGGCCGAGGCCCGCGAGCGGCTGAAGGCGGCGCAGGCGGCCATTGGCCAGGGCACCCACGATTTTGGCGACGACCCCGGCGCGGCCAGCGTGGCCAAGCTCTGCGGCAATTTCTTACTCGGCACCGTGATTGAGGGCCTGGCCGAGGCGCTGACGCTGGCCGAAAAGTGCGGCCTCGACCGCGTGGGCTTCTACGAGATGCTGACCAGCACGCTCTTCAACAACCCCATTTACAAGGGCTACGGCAAGCTCATCGCCGAGCAGCACTACCAGCCGGTGGGCGCGCCGCCCGCTATTATCCGCAAGGATATGAACCTGGTGGTGCAGGAGGCCTACAAAAACGAAGTACCCATGCCCTTCGCTAACATTATTCGCGACCGCCTCACGACCACCGTGGCGCTGGGCGAGCCCAACGTGGACTGGGCCAGCTTCGCCAAGCGCGTATCGGAAGACACGGGACTGTAAGCATCTGTCATTGCCGCGCTCCACTTTGTTGCGCTCGCAATGACAAAAAACCTACTTTGCCAGCGGCAGCACTACGGTGTCGATGACGTGGGTTACGCCGTTGCTCGAAATCACGTCGGGGATTTGCACGGTGGCGGGAGCGTCTTTACCATTGCCCACCATCACTTTGCCATCCTTAATCATGACGTGCAGCTTCTCACCGTTCACGGTGGTCAGTTCCTGGCCATCCTTGAGGTCGGCGGCCAGCAGGCGGCCGGCGATGACGTGGTAGGTGAGCACGCCTTTGAGCTTGGCGGCTTCGGCGGGCGCGGTGAGGGTAGCGACGGCCGCCTTGGGCAGCTTGTCAAACGCGGCGTTGGTGGGCGCAAAAACCGTGAACGGGCCGGGGCCTTCGAGGGTCGGCACCAGGCCAGCCTGCTTCACCAGCGATACGAGCGTGCTCACGCTCTTGGCGGCCATCGCGTTCTGCACGATGTTTTTGTCGGCCGTCATGGCCACGCCGTCTACCATTACGCCGCCGGGCTTGGCCATGCGGGCCGAGTCGCCGGCCATTGCGGCTACCGAGTCGGCGGGATTAGCGGTGCTGGCCTCGGTGGTCGTGGTAGTGGTTTCGGCCGTCTTGTCGCCGCCGCAGCTGGTGAGGCCGAGGCTGAGCGTGAAGGCGGTGGCGAGGGAAAAGAAAAGCTTCTTCATGGGGAAAGAATCGAAAAAGAGGGGGTAGGGAAAAGCTTGGCCCAGGCATACGTAGTAGCTGGACTATTTAGTTCTGCAAACCCCGCCTGCCGCCGCTTGTTTTACCTTCGTAGTGCCTAAGCTAAAAAAGCCGGGCTGTTTTCCCACCCTTTACGCAGGTTATTTTCTGATGAAAACCGCTGAAATCCACACCCCCAAAGGGGTAATGAAAGTTGAGTTCTACGAGCAGGACGCTCCCAACACCGTTAAAAACTTCACCGACCTGGCCAGCAAAGGCTTCTACGACGGCACCAAGTTTCACCGCGTCATCCCGAATTTCATGATTCAGGGCGGCGACCCCAACACCAAGCCCGGCGCCAAGGGCCAGCCCGGCACCGGCGGCCCCGGCTACAAAATCAAGTGCGAAACCAGCGGCAACAACCAGCACCACGAGCGCGGCGTGCTTAGCATGGCCCACGCGGGCAAAGACACCGGCGGCTCGCAGTTTTTCATCGTGCACGACCGCCAGAATACCGCCCACCTCGACCGCGTGCACACCGTATTCGGCAAAGTAGTCGAAGGCCTGGACGTAATTGACCAGATTCGCGGCAACGACGAGATTACCAAGATTGTGGTGAAGGACGAGGAAGAAGTATAAATTCGCTGCTCTTTTACTACTCAAAAGCCCATTTGCTAGCGCAGATGGGCTTTTTCTGTACCTGCTCTAACTAATTCGCCCTAGATATATAGGGCCTCCAGCAGTCGGACCACGTCAGGAAACGTGGCTTGCAAGTCGGTCAGTTGTAAGTTAGCCAGCAGCAGTGCTCCGTGGCCCGTTTTGTGATAGCGTCCCTTGCGCGTGCCGATAGTACAGTGCTCCAACACCCGGTCGGGATGCGGCACCTGTTCAGGGGCTGCTTTGGGTAGCGTGTGCGCCAATTTAGGCCGATAGAAATCGTGGACCATCACGGGTTGCGCCAAGAACCACGCCTCCATCTTCTGCACCATAAAAAAGATGCGCTCCTCGTGAGGCGTCAGCCCGTGAGCGGCCAGCCACGCCGCCCGGCTGGCACTCGGGCCATCCAAATCGACTAGCAACAAGACGCGCCGAAATGCCGAATTGGTTTTGGCAGTTTCCTGTTGAAATTTTCGGATGGCCCCGTGCGTATCGTCGCACATGACGATTAAGGGCATTTGAAGTAACTTAGCCTGGCGCAGTAATCGCCCAAAGCCGTTGCGTAGGTCCCCGTTATCCGTCTTTCGGCTACCTTCTACGAAGATGACGCACTCGGCCATACTTTAATAGCGATTGCCGCCCAGTGCCCCATCGCGCCACATCTGGCCAGGCGCAAAGGCTTCGTACCACCCGGCAAAGTCGTCTTCGGTGAACTGACGGACCTGCGTCTGGTTGTTTTCGTCCTTTTCAAATACCCGCACGGCTCGCAGGGGAAACTGGTTCAGCAGCCCTGGTGCATGAGTAGTAAGCAGAATCTGGCATTGCTCGCTGGCGCGTTCCAACTGCTTACCCAGCTCCAGTAGCATATCGGGGTGCAGGTTGCGTTCCGGCTCATCAAAAACGACCAGCCGCCCCCGCCCCGGCTGATACAGCGCCACCAGCAGGCATAGGTACGAGAGTGTGCCATCCGACACCTGGGCCGCGTGCACCGGCGTCTCCAAACCCTTTTCCTGCAAGTAAAATTCTACGCTACCCTGCCCATACACGTTCATGCGAAAGCGCTGAAAATGTTCGTTCACATCGTGTAGCCCGGCCTCAATGGCATCGTAAGCCGCCGCCGATTTCAGCCCGGTCGTGTTCAGCACCTGAAACATATTATCCCCGTTGGGCAGCAACTTATCTACGCCTGTGGCGCGCACGGTGGTGCGCATGGGCGAGTCTTCAACAGTGTTGAAGAGGCGGTAAATGTCCAGACTGCGCAATTCGTAATACAGACTTGGTAAGCCACTAAATATCTCGTTAATAGCTGCTTTAGGTAACAGCAATTCTTTACCGTCACCAAGTGGCCGACGACTATCAACTGCGTCTTTTACTACTGCTTCATTCGACAGAAATGTATTTCCTCCCAAAGAGTCAAAGTACACTTTTCCATCCTGCCGCACTATCTCTTCGTCCACTCTAAAGTCGTTATCACCTCTTCTCAATAAAGAAATTCGGTAAATCACATCGCCCTCGTAATTATCTTCCCATGCCCCCATTACATCACTCACTGTGACTGTGAATGATAAGGAGCTTATACCCTGTGTATGCGGCCTGACTTTATTCTTTTGCCTAATTGCATCCATCCCACCCCACTGC
>JAABUL010008827.1_pt1 | contig 10054 bp, 1 predicted proteins | sample 5559151 | NCBI WGS metagenome assembly JAABUL01 (sample SAMN10711876, study PRJNA513368) | rock metagenome | isolation source: Antarctica rocks | place: Antarctica: Victoria Land, Pudding Butte sud | reverse complement strand
TAAGTACTTAAAGTAATTATAATAAGTATAAAAAGTAGTCTTCGATTTATTACCTTCCTTAATATAAATCTTATAATAGGTATCCTTAAAATTTAACTTTATAAAGGTTTTAAAACTACTTAAGCGGTTTAATATTTTAATAATTAAAGGTAATAGGTATCTATTTTTTAGAGTTGTTATATTTAAATCCTTATAATTTATATATAAATATAGCCTACTATCCTTTTTTAATATAAAGAGGATAGGTACTCTAATTAAAAAGATAGAGTAATAAATAAGGCCTTTCTATAAAGAATCTTTAAGATAGTATTATAGTTCCGCTAGCTTAATTTAAGATAGATTATAAAGAGGCTTATAAGGCGGCTCCTTATCTTTTATAAGATTAATAGTATAGTTACCTTCCTTATATATGAATAGGATATTTAGTTTATTATTAAAGAAGATACTAATAAAGTCCTAGAGCTCCTTAAGGATCTTAGAGTTATTATTAATAGGTTTACCTATTATTATATTAATATATATAATAGTAAATATATTTAGCTCTTTCCTAATATTTTAAGTAAATAACTAGGGCTTATTAACCTATATTATATTAGGATTAATTTTAAAGTACTAGTATTTTACCTCTAAGTCTAATAAAATATACTAATTCTTTAAGTTAAGTATACCTAAAATAATATTAAGGCCTTATTAATTTATTATATAAAAAAGAGTAATATATTCCTTTTTATAACTTTAATTATCTATTAATTAATAATATAATTAATAGGTTTTATAGATATATATACTACTTCCGCTTAGCGCTTATACTTATAATAAGATAGTATTATAAGGTTTTATATCCTATTAGGCTATAAACTTTAATAAAATTAAATTTAAATAGGATTTAAAGTTTAAAAGTACTATTATTTAATATTAATTATCTTAAAGATTTACTTAATCCTTTATTATAATAAAGGATATTACCTTTATTATAATAAAGGATATTACCTTTATTAATTAGATTTCTTATCCTACTTTTAAGGTAGTTATAAGGCTTAATCTTTTTTTATTAATATTATATTAATAGAGCCTATATAAGTTTATAATTTATTATAATTAAGGTAATTAAATTAGATATAACCTTCTTTATTATAATAATAATATATTATTATATTACTTTTAGTATCTTTAGCTTTTTACTTTAGCTTATCTCCTTTAAATTATAATTATTTATTATTATTAGAATTTAAATCCTTAAGCTTTAAAATATAATCTTTTAAAGGTTTTCTACTACCTTATAACTTTAATTTAGAATTATTTAAAGATTTTACTTATAAGCTTAAGCCGCTATTATAATAACTACGCTTTATTATATTCTTAAGTATAATAGCTTAAGTAAAGATTTCTTTACACCCCTTAAAGATATTATTAATACTTAAAATCTTATTTTTTAGCTCTATTTTAAGCTTTATAAGAAAAAACTAGGCCTTATATTCCTTATAAAAAGGTAATAAATTAGACTTTAACTCCTTTATATAAGACTTAAAACTTAAGACCTTTTAATAAATTTACTAGCGTACTATCTCCTATTTTTTATAAATAAGGAGACGGCGGCTAGCTAGATTTATAATTAAATTTAAAAGGAATTATTTAAAGAACTTAAAAGTAATCCTATTAAGATTATTAACTTATTAATAGGAATATTATTATATCTTAAGATTACCTTTTAGGAAGTTTATATAATAAACTATATAGGACTTTAGTATAATAAAGTATTTAATAGATATAATAAATTTAACCTTAACTTTATAAAATTAATAAATATATTCCCCCTTAAAGGTACCCTTATAGACACGTATATTTTCTAGGCAAAGAATATATATATATACGTAGTAGCGTTAATAAGATAGCGGCCGTATTTATTATTAAGACTTTAGTAGCCTAATTATTTTAGAGTTAATTAATATAAGCTATTAAAGTAGTTAATTTACTTTCTTTCTTTAAATAACGACTTTCTCTTCTAATATTAGTAAGGAGCCTTTAGCGTTTAACGTTAATATCTAGGATAGTTATATTAGATTATAATACGTTACTTTAATAGTATTTATTAGGAATATTATCTTAAAAGACTTCTTTTATATTATTATTAAGATTAATATATAAATTATAAGGAGAAGCTAATATTATAATAACTCTAAGCCTTTTCCTTAAGAAAGGTAAAGAGATTAGAATTATAAGGTTAGGTATTACTAGCTTTAAGCTAGCGGCTTAAAAATATAAAAGATATAGAGTTAAGTAATATAACTTAATATAGGATATAATATATTAATATCTTAGGTAGTATATATATTAGAACTAATCTCTAAGAAACTTAGGAAAATACAGGGGAGTATCTAGATAATATATATCCGCTAAGATACGGCCTAATATTATATTAATATTACCCCGTATTTATAAGGAAGGTTTACTAAGCAGGCTATATAATAGCGTATAAGGCGTATGTATACTACGGCCTAATATAAAATAAGAATCTTTAATCTTAAAAGGACTTAGAATTATAAGGATTTTAATATTTAAAATATTAATATTACTTTAAATATAATGAATTAAGATATTATTTAAGGAACTATCCTTTAAAAAATTAATAAATACTACTAATAATAAAATACTATTAAATAGTTATAAATTAACTTTATATAATTATAAGGATAATTAAATAAAAAGAAGAGATATAATATTATACTTAAATAAATATTTAAGAAAAGTTATAAAATAAGAAAGAGAATTAAAAGGATTTATTAATTTTAATTTTATTACTTTAATTTTATTATTATTTAATTTTAAATTATATTATTACCTTTAAGCTTTATTATCTTTAAGGAGATTATCTTATTAATTATAATTAACGCTGTTAGACTCCTTATATAATAAGAAATTTTTTATTACTTTATCTTTAGTATTAAAGTAAGAGTTTCCTTATAATAATAATATTTATAATATAATTATAAGACTTTATAAAAGATTTATAAATAATTTAATTTTATAATAATAATTCTTTTAATATTAATAATATTTTTATTTAATATTATTTAGTACTTTTATATATATTTTATAAAGTAAAGGTCTTAAATCTTAATAAGGAAGGATATAATTTCCTTTAAGACTAGCGTAATTTCTAATAAATCCCTTAAGTAACTCTCCTTAATTTATACTTATAAGGCTAAGCTTATACGTATAGATTATATAGACAGGGTGGAATCCACCTGAAAATAAATAGCAAATTTACGACTCTTACATCTCGAGGAGATCTACGGGAGAACAATGCTCCGATGATAGATAGTCCGGCCGATCGCGGTACCTGTCAACTCCGATCAAAGTCAAGCCACAGCATCCACCATGCACACCACTCGCTGTCGGTATCGTCACTGGGCCAATCAAGGCATCAGCACGCCTGCCGCCCTTTGTGGCTGCCTCCAACCGGAGCCTTGCGTCGCACTGCTGTAGACTTGACAGCGCCGAGCCGCCCTGTTCTAATCGGCCCAGCTAGTCGCATGCCAGATCTCAGGGCCTCTGTCTGAATCTCTATGTTAAAGGCTTGGCGCATAAGTCGACTTAGTCGACTATTCGTAGTCGACTACGACTTAGCTAAATTTAAGTCGACTACGACTTAGTCTATAAAAAAGTCGACTTTTAAGTCGACTTATTTTCTAGAAATAGTAGTTATTAGGTAGTGTAGAATATATAGAATAATCGTCTGGAAAGTAGTAATTTTCTAAAATAAATCGCTATTTTTACATCTAAAAATAGTAATTATAGAGTTTTTAGATATTCTATAAATAGATACATATCGAAAGTATACTATATCTAATTCTTATAGTATATTCTCTTATCTATATTAAGCTATAGTAATAATAGAACTATATAGCTATATAGTATACTACTTACTACTAATAACTAAGAGTATTTATATAGAATTAATAGTAGTAATAGACTTAAAATTGTAGTAATCGGTCTTATGTTTATAGAGATATTAATTTTATAAGATTTAGAAATGAAGAACCTTAATTAAAGATGATAATAGAGAGAGATATAGTATAGTAAACTATATATAATATACTAGTAAAATACTCCTTTTTCTATATAGAATATATATTTAGACTCTAAAATAAGGTTTTATAAGCTCTAAATATCGCTATTCTTCTAAAACTATTTAAAAAGTACTAGAACCAGCTATAGATATAGTAGTAATAGTAAATATAGCTCTATACTAGATATATATAGTAAATATAATATTTATAATATATATCGAGCCCTGAATATCGATAATTATAGTACTATAATTGCCCTATCTAGAGCGCTTGCTAGATAGACGCGATTTGGAGTACTACTGTTCGATCTTAGTAAAATCGCTAGGGGGCAATTCTGAGCCCTATAGCTATAGGCTCCAGGTAGCGGATGTGAAAATTTATAGACTTCAGGTAGCAAATGTGTACTACTTAGTCATTTTTACTACTAACTACTATAGAGCTTCGAATAGTACTTACTAATCTTTTAGCTTATATAGCTGTAAATTTTAAACTAATAATAGTAATTATACTATTTTTAGACTTGATATACATTTTCATATATATAAACTATATTATATAAGAGTTATATGGTATACTAATAATATAATATAGAGCTATTAAAATAATAGCTTAGCTTCTAATCTAAGTAATAGTCTACTAGAACTCTCTATAGAAGTTGCTTACTAAGCAGACTATATATATCTAAATTTATATGTCTTTTATTGTATAAGTCAATTTTAGAGTAATTGGACTACTAGTCGTAGAGATATAGATTTTAGAAGTTTAAGGAATCGAATCTATATAACTAAGCTCCCTTACTTACTAGCTTCTTCCGATATAGCTCAGTTTAAGTACGAGTAAACTTTATCAAAATTGAAGCTTACTTATAATAAAGTATTGTCTAGCTATACTAAAGATCTTAGAGAAGTCTAGTCATCTTATTAATTTCTATTAATTTATCACTATCTTCTAGATTCTAAAGCTTATATCGTTAAAATTTAATTAAAAATAATAGTAATATCGTTATCTTTAGAACTTGTAAAACTGTATATATATATAATCTATATATTAGAGAGGTTATATTATATATATATATGTATAATAATAGTAAAAGTAATTATATTGTATTTACTATATTATATTATTACTATTATTACCTATACTATTAATAGCTTTACTACTAAAACGTCTAGTATATTTATATTAGTTAAACTACTATAATTATTATAAGTTATAAGGGGAAATATGTTTTACGCCAAACTCCTTTTTATTTTTTTTGTTTTATCTAGAATTGTCTATCTATATCCTCCGACCCAGTAAATTCAATAACGCCCCAGTTTTTTAAGACTATAATAAGTCTAAATATTTCGTCGCTAAGCCGATTTCTCTTCTTCGTAATTAGATTGCCCGCTATAGAGAATATCGACTCTGAAGGGCCCGAAGTCGCTGGAATCGCTAGATATCTTCTAGCGAGAAGAGCTAGAATAGGAAATTCGTTCTCCTTTAGCTTCCAGTAGTCGAGAGGTCGAATCTACTAAATATTAGTAAGTTATTATATAAATATAATTAGGAGTACCTTTTTCGTAACTAGAGGCTCTTCTAGATATTTTTCTAGCTCAGTTTTTCGAATAGAAGGATCTAGATCTCTAGAACTTCTTTGAAAAACACTATCTTCGTCATCTGAGTCATCTGTTTCGTTATCGTAGAGATTTTCTTCTCTAAGATATGGTCTAGATTCGCTAGATTCAGCTTTCGTTCTAGTATTAATTATTAGTTATTAATTAGTAATAGAAAGAAGTTAAAAACTTACGATTGAAAAAGGTTATCAAATTCGATATGAATTTGTACTGAACCCTCTGGCGATATTCCGTAGTCGTGAAAGCTCGAAATCTTAAATCTAGGATCTAGAATCATAGCGAATAGAATATTAGAATAGATACTTTTCCAGGTATCTAATCTAAATTCCGGAAGCCATTTTTCGAGTTTTTCAAGACCTATTTGACAGGCGTTTCTCATAATAGGAAGCTATTAATAATATTAGTTAATTATTATAGAAAGTAGAATAACTTACTAGTTCTTCGTCTACTGTTCTAGCTTTAAGCTTTTTCCTTATTTGATGAATATAAGGATAAGCTAAGCTTAGAGTCGGATATTTTTCTCCTTGGAGAATAGTAGAGCCTTTAGTAAAGATCTTAAATATCTCGAGAGTTTTCTCGATATATTTAAGCTCCGAGTCGTGAAGAAGATACTCTACCGATTTACTAAAGGCAATATTGCCTCTAATAGTATTCGAAATAGCTGGATAAATCTTTGTAAAGACGTCTAGTAACTCGAAAGTACTATTCCATCTAACGTCGTCGTCTACAATTTAATCAATTAATAGATAGAAAAATAAATTAAGAGATATACTTACCTATCTTTATTTTAGACTTTCCCGTATATCTCAAAGCCTCGAGTTAAGCGTTTAAAGCTCTAGAATATTCCCCTTGAAATCGGAATATAGTAGCTAGCTTTCGGATTTTTCGAATAGGATGTAGAGCTAGTAAAAAATTAGTTATAAAAATAACTAGTAAAATTTGGATAGTAATACTTACCTGAAATTAACTCTCGACTTTCCTCTTCTTCATCCTCTTCAAGTTGCTCCGAATTAATAGTTTCTACTATTAATTTCTTGTCGTTACCCTTAGGTAAAAGCCAATCGAGTACAGCTCCAACTACGTTATTAAACGTATGAGCTATACAATTCTGAGTATAGATCGTCTTTTCGAGATTTACTCGATAAGACTCTCGAAAAGCTCTAGAGAGAACTAGATTTTCGGAGGCTTTATCGTGAGTAAGCCTATTAAAAAATTAGCTAATTAATTAAAAAATAAATAAACTTACGAGATAATTCTATCTTGTATACCGTAATCGGCTAGAACACCTCGTAGTATCTGAAGAAGATACTTAGCTGTATGTCGTTGAGCTAAAGGAGCCATTTGAAGAAGTCTAGAGATTAGTTTCCAATCTTTATTCACATAGTGAATAGTAATCGCTATCAATTCTCCCTGATTTTCAGCGGTCCAACAGTCGAAAGTAAGTGAAAAATAAGTACTATAAATAGTACTTAATTCTTGAAGTTCGATCTGGAGTTTTTGATAGCTTTCCGAATAGTAAGTTCGAAGAGACGAGACGACTTTCTCGTAATAGAGCTTCGGGATATCACTATAAATTAATTAAAAAATAGTATTTAAATAGTAGAAATACTTACTCTCGAGTATAGTCGAGTAAAGCTCGAAAGCTTTTACTAGAAATTGCCTTGAAAGTAATATTGTTTTCTAGAAAGAATTCTAGAACCTTTTGAACTAAACCTTCGGAGGTAAAGTGTTCACTTAGCCCTATATTCGAGGGTCTTTTCCGAAGAGAAGTAACACCGGTAAAGCTATCTAATAGCCTTGTTTGACTAGAAGAAGCGGAATTCGAAGCGTTAGAGCCTATTATTTAATTAGTTAATTGATTAATTAAAAAGGTAAATAAAAAAGAAGACTTACTATCGATACCAGTGTTTTCTCCTTCAAAAGTACCCTTACTAAGAGGTATACTTCTATGATTTATTCGGTAGTATTGATGAAGATTACTCGTTCTTAACGGAAGAGTATAGATTTTTCGTTCTTTACAGTTTCGCTGTAAACAACGAACCTCGACCTATATATAGAATTAGTTAAAAGATAATTAAATATATATATAAATATTTACTTTTCGAGGCTCTCCTTCTTGATAGTCGATAAGTTTCTGAGTATAAAAACCTTGAGCGAAGAGAGAAGACTAATTTTGAATCGAGGGGAGTTCGTAATTAACTCCGTATTTTCCACCGGAAGAAGCCATACTTTAAGCTTAATTAGAAGCCTTAATAGTATATCTAGCCCTATAGAACATTTTTCTATAGGGCTTTTTCGAAGAAATATTTAAGAAAGAAGAAGATAGAGAGATAGAAAGAGGTTCTTAACGCTATTAGCGTAATCTAGTACTTAGTAAGCAATACTATATCTAAAAATAGAGTATTTTTTATCTAGTCTCGATTATTAGTCTAGTAGTAAAATTTACTACTAAAACGTACTATATAGTATTTATATCGTTAGATTTAATAATAATATTTAATATTTAATACGTTATTTTTAATTATCTCTATAGTATATTATCTAAATTATCTAATATTTATATATTATATAATTTCTATATTATTATATAACTCTATCTATTTATCTCTTATGATTATTATCTAATACTTGATTTATATTAATTTATTAATTATTATTAGTCTAATAAATTAATATCTAATTATATAGTAGTAATATACTAGATATAAGATATTATATATCTATACTAAGACTATATCTATATAAAAATAATTAATTCTAATTATTTTAAAAGCTATACTAATTATAGAGCTAGAATTAGTTTAATTATTATTATTAGCTAAATAAATTAATATCTAATTAAACTATAGTAGAATAGTAGTTAAAGGGCTTTATATATCTATATATATACTATATCTATATATAGAAACTATAAAATTTAAACTTTTTTTAACCTATCTAGTTCTAGAGCTAAATTTATACAAACGTTACTATTTTTAGAAAATAAGTCGGATAAGTCGACTTATAAGTCGACTACCGTCTAAAAATAAGTCGACTACGACTACCCTTTTTAGTAATCGTAGTCGACTTAGACTTTCGCTAATTTAAGTCGACTTAAGTCGACTTTAACACGGAGGTCTGAATCTCGGTCATGCGACGCGCGGTACCTCGGTCTCGCTCTTCACACCCAGGGATTGACTGACTGAGTGGCCAAGTATTTCATCTGGTACACACACATGATGCCCACACACCAACTTCATGTACTTCATGTCGAAGCTATGCTTTGACGGCGGCGATTTACACTTTGCTACCATATTGGGAGGTTGCGATGCGAGTGATAGGGTGGAAACCCCTCTGTTCGGCATCTTGCATGAGTGAACCAAGACACTGGGACGCCAACCTGTCTTCTTCCCCTACGGCAGTTGCAAGGTCACATTGCGAGACGAGGTTCCTTACTTGGCATTATTGTTTGGCTGTTGCACATATGCCGCTTGTCCTGTCAAACAGAACCTGACAACATGAACCCCTTCGCTTGTGGAATGTGGGCAGCCGTCGACAGGGCGCTAAGGTACCTTAGAGCACGTCCAAGCTTGAAATTGACTATTCGGTGGTGGGGATCTCTCATTTCCCACTTGCGGTTGGGCACCAATGCAATCTAGGACTTCGCGACCGAAATTTGCACAGACGAGGATGCCCCTTCACCCAAGGACATGTGGGGGGCACTACCCAGTTCCCACGAACAACTTACCAACAGTGACTGTCGGAAAATTCATGCTCACATCAGGATCATCCAGCAAACCAGTGATGCAGTCTTGAGCGCTCTATAGCAATTATCGATATTGAAAATGTCAACACGATATATCAACACGTGTGCGCGGCATTTCCCGAATTCGGCGATTCTCAGATAATCTTTCGGAAGTGACGATCGTCGGGACCAGATTTGCCAAGCGCTGACGATCTTGATCAAGACGATCGTGGTTAAGCGCTAAACAGTGCACATCAGCCGTTTCTGGTCAGATGAGGCCATGCAAATTAGTAACAAGCTGCAACGGGTCAGTGAGCCACTGATGGGTTGCATCAACGGCACTTGCAAAAGGTGGCAAGACTCAGTCGTGGTGGATCACTTGCCTTGGACGAGATCGCTTAGAGACAATGCACAAGCCTCACCTACGTACTTTAATATGATTGCGCCAATGAGAGAGTCACATGACACTGATGACCCTCTTCCTTGCAATGCCGCAGGGAGATTGATAAAGTCGATAAGATCGTCATCGATATCCTGCCAAGCGGCATGGCGGAGGAACAGTCCTACTGGACGAGAGCAGATGCACGGGGAGGGTATTCTGCAGACGAAGCTATCCGCTGGAGCGAAGCATCGGTTACGATCTC
>JAABUL010008824.1_pt1 | contig 10057 bp, 14 predicted proteins | sample 5559151 | NCBI WGS metagenome assembly JAABUL01 (sample SAMN10711876, study PRJNA513368) | rock metagenome | isolation source: Antarctica rocks | place: Antarctica: Victoria Land, Pudding Butte sud | reverse complement strand
TAGGATTGCCAAATTTGCGTTGATGACAGCGCGAAAATGTTGATAAGGACAAGACGACGAGTATCCCATGCACATGGAAAGATTTGTCTCGAGTAACGTTGTCAGTTGAGGTGTGTTTAGCGTCAATAAATGCATGCGGGATGATGTTGCTGCAATGAATTAAGGTGTTGTGGTGAAGTAGTATGCTGTGGTGGGGACCGAGCCAAGCCGCTACCGGAGGCCGCATACCTCCTAGTGCCAAAGGCTCTGTTTGTAGTGATAGATCTTAGGGAGAGGACACCGGACGCGGCTTCTTGAGCCTAGGACAATCCCTCGAACGCTGACCCCTTTTCTAACAGGGCTGCATTGTGGGTCTGTGGCACGACAATTAGGGGCCACCGGACAGCATGGACGTGTGTGTGTGTTTGTGTGTGTAAATTCTACGCGGAAGCGTGTGTAGCTGATAGTCTTAGCGAGAGTGGATCTGCTACCCATCCACACCATCGCCCATGCAGCCTTGTGGCCATGTCCGGGTAGTTAGATTGCAATGCTGAAGATAATCCGATTGCCAAAAAGGCCCCCAAGTAATGATTGCCAATGACTGAAAGTGTCTCGGTAACTTCAATCGCCTACTCCGTACCAGAGTGGCCAATCAGACAGTAGGAATCCCAGTTGAGTGACAGTGAGCAGTCTGCTGAACGGGTTTTTATCCAGTCTGTCGAAGTGCCGAGACCGACCGCCGTTTCCTATGGCCGCCCGGAAACAGACCCGGCCACCACGTTCCGGACCGTCGAGATTGCGCTATTAGTGCGTTACTACGCCTCAGTTGAAACAAGATCGAGGCATCTAATTTAAGCCGAAGCGAAAGACCCCACCAGAACATCTTTTTCGTAGAGTGTCTTCCTTCCCTTAGGGAGCGTATCAACACAACGCCACAATTGGTCCAGGCCACAATTGACAGCAACAGAGCAATGACCGGGTATTCCTGTACCGGATGGAGACTTACATATGAATACTGGCGGGGATTTCTGGACCTTCGCATTCGCAGTCCTGTTTCCACTGTAAGCACGCTCCATGTCACCAGAAAGAATGGCTTTCTACATAGATAGTACTATATTGGTATCTGAGAGAGGGTCTGATCGACACAAGGCGAGATCAAATGGGTGGGATGGTGCATCTTCTTGGATGCATCGTTTCGCCATCTGAAACCCAGATTACATATCACGAACGGCTGGGAAATTAACCCATTGTTCCAAACACTCATGGTACATGATCTGCCGAGACTACATCAGTTGCGCATGGCTGTGCTGTATCGAATTGAAGCGCTTTGTCTTCCACTGTACAAATAGTTAACACCATCTTTTCGCATGCCATCTATCTTTATTACACTCATTATCTTGCTGCTCTCCTTAAGTCATGAAGTTCGCCGTTCGAACGACGTCTCTTCTCTTTTCCTTCCTTTTCACTACAGTCTTTTCCCAATACAATGGCACAGCAGGCTATCCTAATTCCACTTCCACGGCGGAGAACGCCACAATTGCAGACGCGCACTTCTGGCTCGAGGATATCGAGCATCAGGGCGTAGCAGCATTCCGTCAAGATTCCACTTACCAAGTCTTTCGTAATGTGAAAAGCTTTGGTGCCAAAGGTATGAGTCCGCCCAGCACCCTTGAAACAAAAGATGCTAATTTGGTAAAGGTGACGGCATCAGTGACGACACCGCAGCGATTAATCTGGCTATCAGTAGTGGAAGACGTTGTGGCCCGGGATCGTGCGAGTCTTCAACCACCAGCCCAGCCGTAGTGTACTTCCCTGCCGGTATATACCGCACAACATCGCCGATCATCGATTATTACTACACCCAGATCATTGGAAATCCGAACAGCCTCCCTGTCATCAAAGCTGCATCCAACTTCACAGCTTTCGCCCTTATCGATGGCGATCAGTATCAACCGGGCAACGCAGCCGATCCTGCAGGAAAGCTGGGTTTCAAGGCGACCAACACTTTCTACAGACAGATCAGGAACTTGATTCTGGATACAACCGGTGTTCCAGCGAATGTGGTCGTCAATGGTATTCACTGGCCCACAGCACAGGCTACAAGTTTGCAAAACATAATCTTTCGCATGAGCGAAGTCAAAGGGACCCAACACCAGGGCCTACTGATCGAAGATGGTAAGTCCTTGGCATGGGGCCACATAAGGATGCTCATATGCTCACTTTTCTAATCAGGGTCTGGTGGCTTTATGGGCGATCTCGTTTTTTATGGGGGTTCAATCGGTGCCACGCTTGGAAATCAACAATTTACCTCACGAAATCTCTCATTCTATGGCTGTGTCACGGCGATCAATCAAGCGTATGATTGGGGTGAGTGGAGCGTGCGCATCCAAAACGTTGAGTACTGTACTGACTGGGCAAAAGGCTGGACATACAAGTCTATCAATATCAAAAATTGTAGCGTTGGGCTGAACATGACTTCCGGAGGTGCTCCAGCTGTTGGTTCTGTGACATTCATTGATAGTTGCATCGAAGATACTCCCATCGGTATGGTGACAGCGCAGACTTCGGATCCCTCACCGTCTTCAAATGGAAGCCTTATCTTGGAGAATGTCAGCTTCAAGAACGTTCATACCGCCATTCAAGGTCCCAAAAATATGACTATGCTGGGTGGCTCCTCGGGCTCCATGTATATCGCAGGCTGGGGTCGGGGGCACTTGTACAATCCAAACGGACCTTATGGGTTCGATGGGGTGATGTCGCCCTTTTCGAGACCAAACGAACTGGTGAGGGGTAGCAAGTACTACGAGCGCTCCAAGCCTAGCTATGCAGAGACTCCCGCTTCTCAATTTCTAAGCGTCCGTACGTACGGCGCTAAAGGTGTACGTGTTCTCTTTTTGATATTCAGATCACACTTTGAGGAGGTAATGCTAATTCCAATCTGATTTAGGACGGCGTTACAGATGACACCGCTGCTCTACAGAAGGCCATCAGCGCTGGTGCGCAAGACAGCAAGCTAGTTTTCATCGACTCGGGAACCTACCGGGTCACCGAGACGATCTGTATACCTAGTGGCTCAAAGTTGGTGGGTGAGAGCTACCCAGTCATCATGTCTAGCGGGCAAGGCTTTGCGAAGATGGGTTCCCCAAAATCCGTAATTCGAGTCGGAAAACCTGGTGAAGCTGGTAACGCCGAGTTGTCTGATCTAGTCATTGCAACTCAGGGCTCCCAGCCAGGTGCCTTGCTTATCCAATGGAATCTGGACAGCTCTGACGAGCCATCTGGCATGTGGGATGTTCATACAAGGATAGGCGGTTTCTCCGGTTCTAAGCTTCAGCTTGCAGATTGCCCGGCAACGCCAGCCATTGCATCGGGTAATCACTCTACTACGGCCAACTCAACGTCTCCAGCCTCCGCAGCAAGCACCGGCTTGCCTTTGAACCCTTCCTACAACAACCTGACTGGCCCTTACAGCAACAGCACAGGCTCTTCACCCAGCAACAGCTCCGAAATCAATACCTCATGCATCGGCGCCTTCATGTCGATGCACATCTCCAAAACAGCATCCAACCTCTACATAGAAAACAACTGGCTCTGGACCGCTGACCACGACCTCGACGCCCACTTCACAAACATCACCGTCTACTCCGGCAGAGGCCTCTACATCGAGAGCGAAAAGGGCAAAATCTGGCTCGTCGCATCGTCCGTCGAGCACCACGCACTGTATCAATATCAACTCGCCAACACCAAGGATATATTCATGGGTCAGATCCAGACCGAGACGGCGTATTATCAACCCCATCCAGACATCAGCGCGCCGTTTCGCGCGGTGCAGGCTCTCAATGACCCCACTGATGCGGCAGTTTGCCATACGAATGGAACGAGTTGTGATGGATGGGGACTGAGGATATTGGATTCGCAGAATGTTAATGTTTATGGGGCGGGTCTCTATAGCTTTTTCAACGATTATAATAATTGTAAGACCCCTCTCCCTCCATCTTCGTCCTCGGCTGATAGGAACACGTCCAGCTTGCTCCTTCCAGACCAACGGAGATAATTGCCAGAGCAGCATCTTCAGCATCGAGGGTAAGAAGACGAGTAATATCATTGTGTATAATCTGAACACGGTCGGGGCGATCAGTATGATTGATCTGGATGGCGTGAGCGTGGCGACGTATTCGGATAATGTGGACGTGTTTCCGGATAATATTGCTGTTTTTAGACTCGAGTAGACGCGGGTATACAACATATATATCATTCTATTTTTGTATTTTATATTTTATCCAGATGGTTCATGATGGTTAGATGAGCTCGATCTATGTCAGACAAAAGTAAGACATCTTATTCCGGGACCACCTCTGGATCTGGACAATAATCCATCAGCCCCGGATTTTGCTCGGCCGAATCTCTAATAGCTGGAGGGTAAGATCAAGCATTCGTTGCACGCTTTGAGACATCTGTTAGCACGGGAAGTATGCCGTGGCCCGCAACTATCTTGCATAGGTCTCATCTCCTCTCATTCGATGCTTTTTAGGTATAGGAAATGGCGTTTTGGAAGACTTTGTGGCTTCTGACGTCTCTCTGTCCTTCAGTCTTCTTGAGACGAGATCAGATATGACATTCGCAACCTAGCTTTAATAGCCTTGGTAGCGCTGATAGAGTTATGTCGCGCGGCTCTGGGATTCGGTTTTGATGGGGGGAGATAGGATGGAGGAGGAGATAGGATGAAGGAGTAGATGCGATGCCGATTGATCCTACCGTATGTAAAGCTGCTAGGTATAATACTAATAGGGAGGTAAGTCTCGTCCCCCCTGCCGAGAGCACCATTCTCAATCTCTATTGCTAAAGATATACATTTTCGAGAATTTTCGATCCGGAGCTGCACCGGTGGGCGACCTCCGCTAGCGACGACTGCTGGCGTTAAGACGGCTCGAATTGCATCCAAGCCCCCAGCAAGGGGCTTCAATTGACGGGTTCTGGTGTGAGTAGTCCATCTGGGAGGGCTGCTAACCAATATCTTGCTGGGATACCGAATTCATCTTTGATAAGCCAGAGCGAAGGCGGGGATGGTGCTGCTTGCTTCAATCGTTGCTGATGGTGGGAAGACTGGCTTTTTTGATATTGATGTGCTAGTAGCGGCCGTCAGAGATTCTATCACTTGGAGTTCCAGTCATCTCAAGTTTTATGGGGGCGCTTATATCTTTGGTGGGAAGGATTGTTTTGGAGACGTGCTGCCTGCCGCTCTACGCTGGCACAGTTCCACTCCAAGAACCTCGCCGTAAAATGAGTTTCGTTGCCAGCACTCATCGAGTACAAGCATTACCATCTGCGGCCCTAGATACCCATCGCCAATATACTTTATCTTTCCTAAAGCTCAGCGCTTCCCACTTCCTCGCCGGCACAAGCATGGAAAAATAAGGTCTTCCTAATAGAGATCTCTACGACCAATACGCTGGTCTTTATGCATGTAATCTTCATCTACCTCCTCGGCGGCGATTTAGACCATGTCTTAGTATGGGGTGAACTGGGAGGTGCAGGCTCTATCATGCACCAATTCGGGCGCCCAAGACCCCCTCTTCACCAAAACCGTAATGCAAAGCCCAGCCTTCACCATGGCCTTCGACCGCAACGGCACCCTCGAACAAACCAACACTACCATGATCTGCAATCCGGCAAGCAATTCGACTGCAATGGAAGAAGCTCGACAGTGCATCATTGGCAGCAAGACACTTCCCTACTCTCAACCGTTGTAGCAGAAGAATACATTACCCAACAGCAGCGTGCTGCCTGAGCGCGAATGTCAAAGCTGATCACATGCTTTGCTGCTTAGAATTATGCGGAGTCAGTGGCGATTTGCTACGCTTGGTTTTGGTTTGCGCTTTTGGGGGTTTAATGGAGGTATTTTACGGGTTAGTGAGTGCTGTGGGTTTGGATGCGGTTCTGATTGGGTGTATTGAATGGTCTCAGGCTGTTGTTGACATCTCTGTACTGCAAGGGGTTTTCTAGCTGCACTTTTGATGGTTGAGATTTTGCGTCTCCTCGTGCACATCTGATTAGTTCCCTTGGACCTAATTCCAAGGGTTGATCGGGTGGATCGTACGTTTACTTTGTTCTTCACCCTTGCGCTCGGTAGCAAGTTTAATATCCTCTTTGTCCTTGTTTCACATCAGCGACTCTGGGTCTTAAACTTCACATGTTTCTGGCTGTGCTACCTGGCTAACCGCTACGTTCGACAAATCATACCTCGGTATTGCATAGTGGAACGGGCTGTTTTGCACCATATATTTGGGTGCTCCCTGATCGGATTTCTTCTGGGGATTCATATTCTTGTACATTGCGAGAGGTTCTACGTCTCAAACCTGTTCGTTGTCATTGGCGGCAAGGAATTGGTTGGAAGCCTATCATCCATTCATTCGTACGACCCAGAGTTTCACCCCTTCGTTTCCATTGTTGGCAAAGTGTTTTAAGAAATCGGGTCACATAGACTCCGCGTGCGTATTTTAGGTCATGTCAAGCTGTACAATATAGGGATTCCCCGATCGCATTTCCCTCTCCTCTCCTCCAACATCTTCGAAGACTTAGTGAATTTGCAGCGAGTTTTGACGCACAGCAGGTCTGTCTTACGATTCAATACTACTCTAACCCATCTATTCTATACGACACCCAGAAGATCCTCGGCCCTCCTCCATCACAGCAGGTCTATCTCACCATCTCGCACCGCACCGCCACGCCTACCTCTACCTTCAACCCACCACAATGCCAAACCACCCCTCCCTCGCCACCTCCGCCACCACCACCTACAAGACCATCCGCCGCTGCGTCAGCTGTGCCACTCCCATCCCCACGCAAGGCAACGGCTTCTATTTTGCGCTCTGTGCTGCTGCTGCGGGGTTCGTGGTGCTGTGCGTTTTGGGTTTTGCTCTTGTGAGTCAATGCTGCTGTAAGGGTCGGAAAGGGGATGAGGAGAAGGGGAAAGGTATGTTGGTGGTGGGGGGGAGTAAAGGGGATTTGGCTGATGTGTATGTGTAGGTGAGGGAAAGGATGAGGAGGGTGGGGAGGGGGTTGCGGTTTAGGCTTGGGTTGTTGTGGGGGGTTGGGGGGATGGAGGGGGGATGTAGTTGGAGTGTGTTTTGCTTGTGTGTGCATACGGGGTTGCTTACTGGATGGTGCTGCTGGCGTATTGGATTTGGGATAAAGATTAGAAGGGATAATTGATATTTCATGTTTTGACGCTTCCTTGTTTTCCATGCTTGAATTCCTCGTGCTTGTACTTCGCGATAATTCTTCAGCTACGAGTCTAGGCTGATACTAAATCTATCTTGAAAGATACTAGGATCCCGCTCTTCCATTCTACTCGTACATACTGTACGTGAAACCGAAACACTGCAAACCTCACATGCATACTCCGTTGTCACAAAAGCTCTATCTTTGGCTTCGTATAGTACAGTCAATGATATCCTCTTGTACTTTCTTTTTTCCCCCACTCGGCTTGGACTCCAATTCTAAGCAGCTCGGGATATTCGTGAATCACAGCTGGTCTGTTATATAATTCGAGTCTCTACTTCTTCTGTTCGCTATCACGACGAGCATCTCGCACCCACCCTCGAACCACAGCAGGTCTGTCTTAACTTCTCACACGCCACCGTTAACGTCACTACCGCATCATCTACCTCCTCGGCCCGCCAAGCAAACCAAAACCACCTTCACCACCGCCATTCTCTGCAGCGATGCGACTTCCACTCATCAATCGCTCACCCCGTCTGTTCAGCCTCGAAACCTCATGCGCCCTTGCCGAGACTCTCGACGGGGCTATGACGGATCCAGGTGCAGGATGCCCACCCGGACATCTAGGGGCAACGATGCCTGACTCTCCCCCCGATCCCGGAGCTCCTTCCAATGGCTTGAGATTATTCAGACGCGGCACGGGTTTCGCAAATACCGATCCCCAAGGCACGGCGGCTTTGGAAATGGTTCTAATTCTGCTTTTGGTGGCAGTGGTCCTTCTCGTCTTTGCGGGTTGGGGTATTTATGAGGGGGTGGGGAAATTGAGGAGGATATGGAAGGGGAAGGATGCTGAGGAAGGTATGTTGGTGTTGGTTTTGGTGATGGGGGTTTTGCTGAGGGTGGTGTTTGAGTAGATGCCGGAGAGAGGGTGGTGATGGGCAGGGGTGAGGGCGATGAGGTTGATGGGAGATGAGTTTGGGGTTGGAAGGGTTTGGTTGGGGGAGGGTTCGGGATGTTGCTGGATGATATATGACGCGTGTATCTGGATAGATTTACAACTGGTCTGCAGTGTCTTGATATGTCGAGGTGCCGTTTGTAAACTAGAACTCTTATGATCTATACAATTTCGAAGTTTCTTGTCTGATGATACTTGATCCTAAGACTGAGCGATTCTGGGACTCCATCACAATTCGATCAGAGCGCTGCTCGAGTCAGCTACAGTCTTATCTCACGCTGAACCTGTTAGTCAAGCCTCGCCGTATCGACGAAGCGTTGCCAAGCATACCTTGGGATCATCGATCTGTGCTCCCATCCATCACTATCGTATGTTGCGCAACGTTGCCTCCTGTCGTGGAGAGATGCCATGAAAACTATGTCAGGGATCTGAAGCCTTCAGTCGTTCGATGGCCAATCCCCACAGGCCACAAGCCAATCTTCCCCGTAGTGTTCCATGGGTTCATCATCGGCGAGATAGCGCACCGTTCGATGTTGAAACATGTGCTGTCCTTGCTGTCGCCAAAATTAGACATGGTAGTCACCACATCATGTATCAGAAGCCCCTGAGGTTGTCTCGGCTTGCTCGATGCTTTGTTGTAAAAGTTGAGACGAGCCTCCTTTGTGTGTCTCTTTCGGCGGATTATTGGGCGCTGGAACAAAGACTTGGATAAGGAGCCTTCTCTAACTTTAGAATGGTCCATAGAGAGTCCACTCCGCTTTATTACCTCTTAATTCTCCAACCATTGGTCTATTTTTGCCATAAGAAGTTCGCTCCGCTTTGTCGCTTCCTGTTTCTTTCACACCATTAGTAATTTTGGACGTTTGAGACGCGCGGCAGCGGTTTTGTCCTCCAGAATTGGATCATCGCTCTTCTCATATATAATCCCTGCCCCAATAGACTTTTTGAAGCATAGCAACTTGTGTCTGAGTTTACGCTTCCTTTCAGTATCAATCTCTTATCCAAGTCTTTCAATACACGCAGGAACATCATCACTACCAGATCACACTCACCCTACGAAGATCCCACCGCCACGAAATCACCGAAGATGTACAAATTCTCCCATATCCTTGCTCTCTGTGCCCTCAGCGCCAGCACTTCCGCTCTCCCACAAGGAATGGCCAGCCAGCTGATCGCCCCTCACGGCGGAACGAACATAAATCTTCACATACCATCCTGGACAGGACCCAATTGCGCCGGTGACCCAGCCTCAGTTACCACTGTCCTCTACGACACCGACACCGTCACCGCATCAACGGTCGTCTCCTTCAAGGTCAACCGTATTGGGGAGGCTTGGGAGCAAATCGACTTTAGCACCTTCAATTCGGACCATAAATCCGGTGTGGACAAGAAGGCAGAGTGTATGCAATTTGTGGAGAGCATTTACCAGAATGGTGGCCCGATACTTCCTAATCACTGCTACAATCTTTCAAAGAACGGAGGAAAGGCGCAGGTATGTAACTCTGATCTCGCCCTATGAGGGTATGACTGACCCTGGTATCTTTAGTGTATCAGATCCTCGGAGAAGGGTATCAACCCGTCGGTCACTTAAGAGGCGCTGTGGCCTTGCCACATCCTGTTAGCCTAGGCCTGGATGGCGGCATCATCGGTCTGGGTGAAAGAGCGGTTGGAACCCCCTCGGGGAGCTGAATTGTAATATTGCAGGTAGTCGCGAGGCTGGATATCTAATGTTGCTTTTGGTCTTACCTGGTGTGTATCAGTTGACTGGAGGAAATTTTTGCAAGATTTGGACGTGGATTTTGGAGCCGCTAGTTCTAGGACTAGTGCAATGCCGTCATAGGAGACTTGCAAACGCTAGGTATTAGTGGCTTGGCAATAATTCCACCTACCTTACATCACTTC
>JAABUL010008822.1_pt1 | contig 10060 bp, 9 predicted proteins | sample 5559151 | NCBI WGS metagenome assembly JAABUL01 (sample SAMN10711876, study PRJNA513368) | rock metagenome | isolation source: Antarctica rocks | place: Antarctica: Victoria Land, Pudding Butte sud | reverse complement strand
GGCAGGCAGATGGCAGCTTGCGGTACAATGATGACACGGGCGCGGATGAAGATGAAAGGGCTCAAGGCGTATGCCAGGGACACGCATTCCAGACGCGATCAAGACCCAGGTGGAGGAACGGATCACCTCGTTTAACCGAGAGGTTCTCCAGGATCCGCACGTTTCTTACCAGCCGCGCTATAGAGGCGCTTTCCTGTACCTGGATCGGTGCGACGACGGGCGGGTCGATCCCATCTGCCGCCTGCGGTATACGGGCACGCTCGACGACTGGGAGTTCGCTATTTTCAAATATAGCGACGAGCGCTATGACCCCGACGAGTGGATGTTCCCTGGGTCCGAGCAAGTGGACGGCACGATCGAAGGCGCGATGCGCGCCGGCATGGGGGCCTATCCACCCTGATGAAGGCGCCACATGATTGACGCTCCGATGTATTGGCCCATCATCTTGGCAACTCTACCGCTGATTATCGGTACGCCCGAGACTGGAGGCGATACAACTCGGCGTAGAGGCCATCCCGCCGCATCAGTTCCCCGTGGCTGCCCTGCTCTACGATGCGGCCCGCATCGAGGACCACGATCAGGTCGGCCATCTGGACGGTGGAGAAGCGATGCGACACGAGTACGGTGACCGCGCCGGCGCTCTCCCCGCGCCGTGCGGCGGCGGCGAACCGCTCGAACAGCGCGTGCTCGGTCTGGGCGTCCAGGGCGGCGGTCGGCTCGTCGAAGATAACCAGCAGCGGATCGGTCCGCATCATCGACCGGCTCAACGCCAGCTTCTGCCACTGGCCGCCTGAGAGGTCCACACCGCCCTCCCAGGCCTGGCCCAACTGCGTCTCCAATCCCTCCGGCAGGGTCGCCGGGATGCCGGCGGCCCCGCCCCGTGCGAGGGCGGCCCGCACCGCCGCCGTGTTCGCGATGTCCGCCACCTGCCCGACCCCGACCGTTTCCCGCGCGACGAACTCGAACCGGCTAAAATCCTGGAAGGCCGCGCTGACGCGCGCCCGCCACTCCTCGACCGGCATATGGCGCAGGTCTACGCCGTCGACCAGGATCGCGCCGTCGGGCTCATAGAACCGGCACAGTAGCTTCACCAACGTCGTCTTCCCGGCGCCGTTCTCGCCCACCAGCGCGACGACGGCGCCGGCGGGCAGGCGCACGGACACGCCGTCGAGCAACGGCCGCGCCGTGCCGGGGTAGCGGAAGGACACGTCGCGCAGCTCAATCCCACCGGTGAGCCGCGCTGGCGGCGGGACAGTTTCCACTGGGGAGATACGCGTCGATCGCGCGTAGTCCTCGAGCCACAGGTAGCGTTGCGCGGCTCGCAGTACGCTCAAGAAATGCGTCCCGTAGCCCACCGCGGTGGTCACGATCCCGTTCAGGCCCGCGGCCAGACCGGCCGCCAGGACCACGTCCCCAGGGCTGGCTTCTCCCCGAATGGCGCGCGCCAACACGAGCCCGATGGCTCCGGCGTAGGCCAGCCCATATATCAGCGCGTCGACGGCCTGCAGCCCGGCGCTGCGCCAGTCGGCGCGGGCGCGCGTCCCCATGACGGCCCCCGCCGCCGCGTGGTGGCGCTCCCGTAAGGTATTCGCGAGCCCGAAGACGCGCAGTTCCTTGCCCACGGCGGCGGAGGTCGCCTGCGCGAACAGGTGCTTGCGCAGACGTTCCGCCTCCGTCGTCTCTTCCAGCGCCTCCTGCTGGAGGTCCCGCGCGCGCTTGCCCAGTGCGAACGAGACGACCCCGACCAGCGGCAGGAGCAGCAGGAGCGGCTGCAGCCGCGCCAGAAGGATAGCACTGGCCGTCAATTGCACGGCGACGCGCAGGATGCCAGCCGTCGCGTTGGTCATCCACGCGAGTTCGGCGCGCTGCTCCCGCAGCAGTTCCAGCCGATCGAGGTACTCCGGGCGCTCGTGGTGCGCGAGCCCGGCGATGCCGCCCATCAGCGCCATCAGCCGCTTGTCCAACGCGGCCCCGGCCTTCTCGACCACCGCGAACAGCAGGTCGATGTAGTATAGCGCGACGATCAAGCCGGCCCCGGCGGTCAGCGACAATACCGCCGCCGCGATGAGCCCCCGCCGCGGGCTGCCCGCGAGCGCCGCGTCCACCAGCAGCTTGGCGCCGACGGATAGCGCCGGGCCGGTTAGCGCCATGAGCGCGCCGCAAAAGAGGAAGAGCCCGGCCTGCCACGGCGCCGTCCGGAAGCCGAAGGATAGCAGGACCCCAAAGCCGCGCGCGCGCTCCCGCATCTTACCCATCTCCGCTTCTCCCGTCCGCCCCTACCGCCGCGCCCTCGTCGACGAAGCGCGCGGCCTGTAGCGCGAACATCTCGGCGTAGCGGCCGCCCGCCGCCATCAACGCGTCGTGCGTACCCTGCTCGACCACCGCGCCGCCGTCCAGCACGCAAATGAGGTCGGCCCGGCGGACCGTGGAGAAGCGGTGCGAGATGAGGATGGTGGTCAGCCCGGCGGTGATGTCGAGGAACCTGTCGTACAGCGCGGCCTCCGCCCGCACATCCAGGCTGGCCGTGGGTTCGTCGAGGATCAAGACCCGCGCGCCGCCCTCGACCGCGACGAGCGCGCGGGCCAGCGCGACCCGCTGCCACTCGCCGCCTGACAGGTCCGTCCCGCCCGTGTACTCGCGCGAGAGCACGGTATCCCAGCCGCGCGGCAGCGCCTCAATCAGTTCCAGGGCGCCCGCCTTACGCGCAGCCGCCCGCAGCCGCTCCGGGTCGCCCTCTAGCTCGTGCGCGCCCAGCCCTACGTTGTCGCGCGCCGGCAGGTGGTAGCGGGCGAAATCCTGGAAGATGGCGGCCACGCGGCGCTGCCAGGCGCGCGCGTCGACGTCGCGCAGGTCCGTGCCGTCCACGGTGACGCGACCGGCGGTGGGATCGTAGAGGCGGCAGAGGAGCTTGATCAGGGTGGTCTTGCCGGCCCCGTTGGTCCCCACGATGGCCAGCGAGCGCCCCGCCGGGATGGTGAGGTCGAGCCCGGCCAGTGCGTCGTCGCGGCGGCCAGGGTAGCGGAACGAGACCCCCTGGAAACGGATGGCCGTGCGCGGGGCGTCCGGCGGCAGGAGGTGGGCGGGTAGCGCCGCCGTGGAGTGGGCCTCCGCGAGGCGCCGCTCCAGGGCCAGCAGACTGGGCACGGAGACGGCGGCGTACGCCAGGTGGGTGTTCACGTCGTCGAAGGCGCGGAAGTTGTTGGCCCCCAGCAAGGCCTGCGTGTACACCGCCAGCGCCGCCAGGCCGATCTCTCCCCGCGTGGCCGCCCAGGCCAGCGCCCCGAACGAGCCCAGGTTCAGCGCGGTGACGGCGGCCGCGGACAGCCAGATAGCCGGTCTCCCAGGGTTGCGCGCCCGCCATGTGGGCTCCATCGCGCGGCGCCAGGTCTCCTCGAAGCGGGCGATCAGCCAATCCGTCAGGCCCCAGATGCGCAGCTCCTTGGCGGCGCTCGGGGCGAGCGCCAGGGAGCGGTAGTAGGCGGCGCGACGTAGCGCGCCCGCCTGCCCGCTCGCCGCCTCACCGACACGGATGTACTCGCGTTGGAAGTAGTAGGTGACGAGCGGCCACAGCGCGACCCACACCAGGGCGAGCCACCAGTGGAACGCCGCCAGGATGAGCGCCGACCCCAATGCCTGGAACCAGCTTGGCAGCAGGCTGGCTAGCGCGGCCACGGCGGCGCCCGGCCGCACCTCGTTGGCGCCGAGTCCCTGCGCCGTCTCGATCAAGTCGAGAACGGCCGGATCTTCCAGGTGCGCCACCCCGCTGGGGCCGCCGACCGCAGCCATCACGCGCTCCTGCAAGCGCCGGTCGACCGCGCGGCCGAACGTACCGGCCAGCGCCGCCAGGAAGGGACCGAGCAAGCGCTCGGCCACGATCAGGACGCCGGCCACGACCAGTAGGGACAGGGCGCGCCGCCCCGCCGGGGAGTCTAATCCGCCCCTGACCGCTGGTGGAATCGCGCCGACGAGCATCCCCGTGACAACCACCGCCGCCAGGGGCAGCGCCGTGGCGGCCAGCACACCCGCCGCGAGGAGCGCCGTCCGCCCGCGGCTGACCTGAGGCAGCAGGCGCAGAACGGCGAACGTCCCGACGAGCGTAGGCGACGCGGCCCACCGCCGAGGCAGAGTCAGGCGCGGCGGCCACGCGCCGGCGCGGCCCCTATTCATGGGCAGCGTCCCCGTGCGCGCCATGCACGCCGCGCGTCGTACCCCCTGGGACCGCCGGCGTCCCGCCGGCAATCGCTGGGCGCAAGCGCGCCGGTGGTGACGCCCATGATCGTCGTGGCCGTGAGCCGGCGGGACGCCGGCGGTCCCAGAGGGTACGCCCACGCGACCGGCGCGCTCCCTTATTCATGTGTGCCCCCCGGCGGCGCGCCGTCGATGCCGACGACACGGTAAGTGTCCCGCAGGGTGACGACCTCCAGCCGCATCCCGTCCGTCAGGCTCTCGAACCCGGTCAGTACCGCTGGGCTGCCCGCGATGTCGATTTCGCGCGCCGGCAGGAAGCGCATCCGGGGGTGCTCACGCCAGAATCGGCGCGCGGCGGGCAGGCTCCAGGTGAGCGAGTGCCAGGTCTCCACGTCGACGAAGTCGCAGCGGGGACACCAGATGTAGATCGCGTCGGGGTCCGGCCGGGAGTGGCCGAAGAGGGGGGCCGGCGCGGGCGGTATGCCCCGTGTGATCGGCAGTCGCTCCCCGCAGCCGCCGCACACCACGCCGCCGTCCAGCCAGCGGGCGCGGAACAGGTCGTCGATGACGGCCAGGACGCGTGAGACGGCCGGCTTGTACGTGCGCAGACCGCGCAGCCCATCCCCCAGGTGCGACGAGATGTAGTTCGCGTAGGGGAAGACATCCGCGTAAGGGGAAGAACAGGTGGGGCAGCGTATGAAGAGTTCGCCCTCATCGGGCCGCAGCAGCCCTTCGAGTTTGCGCCGCCCGCAGCCGGGGCACCACAAGCGCGTCTCGCGCCAGCCGTCCGTACCCGTGGCGCCCGGACATATAAGCCCATACGTGAGCGCCTCCTGGCGCAGGTCCGTGGCAAGGACGCGTTTGAGGGCCGTCGCGCCGCGCTCCACCCGCTTCTTTGCCGCCTCCTCGCTCACGCCGAGGCGCGCCGCGACCTCCGCATGGGGCGACGCGTGGACGTAGCGCTGGACCAGCGCCGTGCGGGTATCGGGCGGCAACAACGCCAGCGCCCGATCGAGCAGGTCCACGAGCTCGCCCCGCTCCAGATCGCCCTCCAGGTCAACGTCGCTGGCGCGCGCATCGGCCTCGTCCGGCGGAAAAGCGGCGTCGTAGGGGTACGGGTACGCGAACCTGGCGCGTTCCAGCCCTTTGCGTCGCCCCCAATGCAAACAGAGGTTGCGCGCGATGCCGGACAGCCACTGCGCGCGCTTCGCAGGGGCGCGGAGGGCCTGCTCGTGCTGGAACGCGACGAGCAGCGTCTCCTGCGCCAGGTCCTCGGCCGCGCCCGCGTCACCGGTCAGCCGCGCGCAGAGGCGCACGAGCCGCGCCCGCTCCGCCGCCAGCGTCGCCTCCTCCCGATCTAGCGCGACACTCCCTATAGACAATCCCATCGCCATGTCCTCTCCCTATTACCTCTCTACTATCCATGTTCCCTGGAGGACGTGAGAAGGGACACTGTTTTTCGCGTGTCGCGTAGATGATACGCTATATACAGTTAGGCAAGCGTACGAGGGTGAATAGGGGCGGACCGATGGTGCAAACAGCGGAAACGGTGGAGGGAGCGGCGACATTCATCGTACCGGAATGGACGCCGGCCGATACGGAGGAGAGCGTCGTGGGCACACAGTGGCATCAGCAGGCAAGCGGCGCCCTCGCGGACATACTGGAAGAAGTCGCGCGGCGGCACGGCGCGACCTGGGGAGTGTGCGAGCAGATCGCGCTGCTCGACACGGGAGGACGTTATCCGGATGGGCACGTCTACAATCCTCGCCCAGACGTGATGGTGCTGGCGCAACCCTTACCTTGGGGCGGTATGTCCACTATTCGCTTTGGCGACGCGGGCGTCCCCCTCTTCATTGCCGAGGTGGCAAGCAAGTCGACCGTCGGCAACGATGTCGGCACGAAAAGAGAGTTGTTCGAGTTCATCGGCGTCCCCGAGTACATCGTCTTCGACGCCGTGGGGAATGTTCTATCCACGCCGTTGCTGGCGTGGCGTCTGGGAAGCGATGGTTATGTCCCCTGGCTGCCGGAAGCGGACGGCTCGTGGCGCAGCGCCTCTCTCGGCATCACGATTGAGCCGACACGGCCCATCCTGAGCATCCGAGATCGTGAGGGTCATCACATCGCGTGGTCCCGCGAGGTGCGGCGGCGCGCCGAATGGCTGGAGCAACAACTCGCCGAGACACAGGAGCGCTTCGCCGAGACACAGGAGTGCCTGACGGCCGTTGAACGCGCCCGCGAGGAAGACGCGCGACAGCGCGCCGAGCTGGAGGAGCAGATTCGCCGGCTACAGAGTACACACGACGCCTAAACGTTCGATTAGGGACGCCGAAATACTAATTCATCCCATAACGGCGCTGCTTTAGTTCGCACAGGCGCTGCGTCCCCCGGGAAGCGGGGGAAGCCTGGGATACGCAGGTATTTCGGCGTCCCTTAGTGGGAACAATGAAGGCTGATAGCTGACAGCTGGCTGCTACAATAAAGATGTGACACATCTATATTTGATCCGCCACGGCGAAGCCGTGGTCAACGTCGAGCCCATCATCGGCGGCATGCGGGGCGATCGCGGCCTCACGCCGCGCGGCGTGGCTCAGGCCGAGCGCCTGCGCGACCGGCTGACCGCGACGGGCGAGATCGTGCCCGACGCTCTCATCGCCAGTACGTTTCCACGCGCCCGCCAGACCGCTGAGATCATCGCGCCAGCCCTGGACCTGCCCATTATGTGGGACGCCGAAGTGCAGGAGATGCGCCCCGGCGAGGCCGATGGCATGACGCTAGACCAGTTCAGGGAGCGTTACGGCGTCCCTGAGTTCGAGCAGGCCCCTTTTCGCCCCCTCTCGCCGGGTGGTGAGAGTTGGGCCTCTTTCTATTTTCGTTGCGCGGAGGCGTTCGAGCGCATCAGCCGCCAGTACGCGGGTAAGCGCGTCGTGATCGTCTGTCACGGCGGCGTCATCGACAACTCATTTCTCTACTTTTTCGGCGTTAACCCGCTGCCACGCCCCGACATCGAGTTCTACACGCGCAATACCTCCATCACTCATTGGGAGTACTTCGCGCGCGACAATGGTCCGTCGCGCTGGCGGCTGCGCCGCTACAACGATGCGGCGCACCTGCACGATGTCCCCTCTATCGAACCGCCCGACTGGCGTGATATGTCGACCATGCAGGAAGAGGGCGAAGGCGGACCGGCCGTGCCCCTACCGACCGAGGAGAAGGGCCAATGAACGGGGGACGACCGGAACCGGCGGCCACGCCGACGCTCGATCAGTTGCAAGAGGCGCTGCTGGAGCATCTCTACGTGGGTGACCGCGCCCTACTGATGAGCCTGTTCCTGGCGCTGCGCCTGGGCAAACCCCTGCTGCTCGAAGGCGAGGCGGGCACCGGCAAGACCGAGGTGGCCAAGGTGCTGGCCGGCGTGATGGGCGCGCGCCTGATCCGCCTGCAATGCTACGAGGGTCTGGACGTCAGTTCGGCCGTCTACGAGTGGAACTACGCGCGTCAGATGCTGGAGATCCGGCTGCTGGAGGCGCGTGGCGAGACGCGCGCGCTGGGCGAGGGCGAGGGCCTGAAAGACATCTTCGGCCCCGACTTCCTGATCGCGCGGCCGTTGCTGCAGGCCATCTCGCACACCGACCCCGTCCCGCCGGTGCTGCTGATCGACGAACTCGACCGCGCCGACGCCGAGTTCGAGGCGTTCCTATTAGAGTTGCTCTCCGATTTCCAGGTCAGCATCCCCGAGTTGGGCACGATCAAGGCGGCCGCGCCGCCCGTGGTGGTGCTGACCTCGAACCGCACGCGCGAGATCCACGACGCGCTCAAGCGGCGCTGCCTCTACCATTGGATCGACTATCCCACGCTAGAGAAAGAGCGGCGCATCGTGGCTCTGAAAGTGCCCGAGGCGTCGGAGCGTCTGGTGGAGCAGGTCTGCGCCATGGTGCAAGCCCTGCGCGGTATGGATCTCTACAAGTCGCCCGGAGTCTCCGAAACGCTCGACTGGGTCGAGGCGCTGGTGGCGCTGGGTCAGCGCGAGGTCGACCGCGAAACGGTACAGGCCACGCTTGGCGCCGTCGTCAAGTATGAGGAGGACCTGCACCGCCTCAACGGTCCCGAGGGCGCCGCGCTGGTGGCGAAAGTGACGGGTGATAGCTAACGAGGGCGACGGCCTCACCGTCGCGGCGCTACGCTTCGTGGGCGTGCTGCGCCGGTTGGGCCTGGCGCCGGGCACGGGGCAGGCGCTTGACCTCGTGCAGGCGCTCGGCCTCGTCGACCTGTCGCGCCGCGACGACGTCTACGCCGCGGCCCGCACTGTCCTGCTCGACGCGCACGCCCACGAGGCTGTGTTCGCCGCCGCCTTCGCGCGCTTCTGGAGCGGCCTGCCTCAGATCATCGAGGAGTACGGCGCGGCGATGGCCGAGTATACCAGGACCGAGAGCGGCCAGCCGCGCGAGGGGGCTGGACAGGGGCACAACGCCAACCGCGCGGCGGCGCACGGCGGCAGCACGATCTTGCTGGCCGGCGAGGGCTCCGACGCCGGCGAGGAGGACGCGGAGGCCGAAGGCGACGAGGGCCAGGCCGTGGCCTACAGCGCGGCCGAGGCGCTGCGCCGCAAAGACTTCGCCGACCTCACGCCGGCCGAGTCCGCCGAGTTACGCCGCCTGCTGTCCGGCCTCACCTTCACGCCGCCTATGCGCCGCCTGCGCCGCAGCGAGAGCGCGCGCCACGGCCGGCTGCTCGACCCACGCCGGACCGTGCGTCACAACCTGCGCTACGGCGGGGAAGTGCTGGCGTTGCCGCGCCGCCGCCGCAAGCGTGAGCCGCGCCCGCTCGTGCTCATCTGTGACATCAGCGGCTCGATGGACCGCTACACGCGCCTGCTGCTGCGCTTCCTGCACGCCACGACGCAGGGGCTGGAGGGGGTCGAAACATTCGTGTTCGGGACGCGCCTGACGCGCATCACGCACCAACTGCGCACGCGCGATCCCGACCGCGCCCTCGACGAGGTGGCGCGCGAGGTGCTCGACTTCTCAGGCGGGACGCGCATCGGCGCGTCGATGAGCATGTTCAACCGCCGCTGGGCGCGCCGCGCGCTCGGCCGCGGCGCCATCGCCGTGGTCATCAGCGACGGGTGGGATCGTGGTGACCCGACGCTGCTCGCGGCCGAGATGGCGCACCTACAGCGTTCCTGTCACCTGCTGGTGTGGCTCAACCCCTTGTTGGGGCTGGACGGCTACCAGCCGCTCACGCGCGGCATGAGCGCGGCGCTCCCCTACGTCGACCTGTTCCTGCCGGCGCACAACCTGCGCTCACTTGAAGCGCTGGCGTCCCTGCTCGGCCGCCTCTCCGACGAGCGCCCCGCCCGCCGCGCGCCCACGCCGCTCATACACGCCGGGTAGTCATCCATGCCGCCAATGAAGGAATCAAACTGGGTTGTTCGTGGCGGTATCTCACTACCAACAGACCTGCAGAAGGGCTGTCGGGAGCATGTGCAGGTACAAGGTCTGTTTGGATTCTCGGTTCAATATCACCCTGGCGCGACAATTGACGAACTTGCCGTCGCCGGACGATTCCCACACGTCAGCATCAGTTACGCCGTGGATACAGAACTTGTTGTCGCGGCGAGAGCCCTTGGGTACGACGTTAAGCTCATCGCCAGCCCTGGTAAAGGTTTCCATAGTACACTGATGGCATCGATGACGGCAACGGGAGTAATAGTCCAAATACTGCCGGATGATCTAGCGGCGCTCCTATTACTACAACGTTAGGTTAGTGTGGGTGTGGAGTAGACTGAGGGAAGGAGGAATGTCCATGATCGCTGCCTACGCCCCCCTGGTCGCGCCGCCCTCGGCGCAACCGCCCACGCCCAACCTGGTGCCGC
>JAABUL010008817.1_pt1 | contig 10065 bp, 8 predicted proteins | sample 5559151 | NCBI WGS metagenome assembly JAABUL01 (sample SAMN10711876, study PRJNA513368) | rock metagenome | isolation source: Antarctica rocks | place: Antarctica: Victoria Land, Pudding Butte sud | reverse complement strand
GCATGGCTGAAAGGCACTGAGCATCCATCTTGTCACACACAAGTAGCACACGATGTCCTTTATGGTAGCAAAAAAACTGAATACGCCAGTCTCTTTTAAGCTGATATATAGGGCATGACCCTAACACTCTATATATACTGGTTGTGGTTGTTTCAGGCTTGGCAGCAATGTTGTAACAAAGATGACACAATCAATTCTGACCGCCAGGCAGGGCAGCGACTGATGTTCTCTTATCCAGCGTCAACACAACTGTCATGAAGGCGCTAGGTAGATAATGGCGTAGGCTGCTGGAATACTTGCAATCATCTCTAGAATTTTCACAAATATCAAAAGTCTTATGTTCAAGCGGTTTTACGCAAATACGTTTCAGAGTTTGAGGGACACTAGGACATGGTATGCATGTATCATATGGTAGAATCACAACATTGCAATGCATATTTGGCGCTTAATACACCCAATGCTTCCACAGCTGAAGGCGCAAAAAAAGGCTTGGAGTCATCAAAGCTGTTGTATCAACGTAATAGCATTGTTCGATCTGTGCTGTTTATTAGCGCCTCTGTCCGTGGAATAAGCTGATGTCGCAAGCGCTGTATCAGCACTTTATTGTTTGTTTTGGAGGATTGCAAGCACATGAGCTCATTCAATTACTCACCCAATAGCTAGCTCACTCGCTGGCTCAGTCACTCACTTAGTACATGGCATTGCCTATTTTAGACTGGACATGTTCATACAGACGGCATGCAACAAACCAACAGAAACGGACAGATCAGCCTTGTTCATCATGATGTCTGTTGGTTCTTGCATGCTGTCCAAACTTTCGGTAGCCGATTAGTACTTTGTTCAGCTGTTGAATCACTTTTCTGGAGGCCAAGCTCATTGCAATCTTGGTAGACACTTAGAGCAAGTTGCGGTGACAAGCACACGTCTAGACCCTTGTGGCTGCAAGCCAGTCAGCCTTGCTGGATGGCCTAAGTTCCCTCACAAGCAGCTATTGATTCAGCTGATTGCCGCTAAGAGTAGTCATAATGCCTATCCAACAACAATTTGTGCTAGCAATTGGGAGCCTATAGGTCACAATCGGCACACATTTGACTCAGCCTACGCAGTCAGGCTCAGCTTTGAGCTTAGAACGCCAAAGCTGGGAGTCAACGATGCTTGGTCCGAGGAAACAATTGTTTCATTTCTTGCAACACTCCAACTTGTTGAGAATTCCCCGGGGCAAGACCAGGCCAGAGCCTGTCAAGCTGCTCCCTGATGCTGCTTGGCTGACTGTTTAGACAGGCGGCATGAACTGCCTGTTGTGGCGTGGCCAGCCTATGCTTGAAAGAAAAGAAAAAGAAAAGTTTACGCTTTTCAGCGATCATAACGGGAGCCTCCTAAGGCAGCCTGGAGCCAGCCTATGCTTGATTCTGGGTGTTGTCATGACATGCTCAACAGCTTGACCTGTCTGCAATCATCACCATGTGGAGACAGACATCTATCTTCACGTTGTGTAGTAGCATACCGACCAAATTGTCGACAGCAGGGTCTGGTTTTGCCTCTGCAAGATACATCAACAGCTGGCTTAGCATTGTGTAGCCTATCAGCATTTGTAGTCTCAATAAGGCGATGCCTTCCTGCCTTGTTGGCCTGCAACTGCTACCGTAGCATCTGGGCATGCGAGTCTCCCACACTGACAACTGCAGCAAAATGCAAGCTCATTGTCAAAAGGATAGACTCATTCCCACACACTGCACACACGCAACCTCGGCTTGCATATGCAATGTGTCTCAGAGACAACATTGGGTCCTGAGTGCCAACAGCAGCTCCAAGGCATGAATCAGCACGCATGCTTTGACACTCTGGTGGCAGAATTGCCTAAGCAGTGACAAAGGCATAGACTGCTCAGCCGTTGTGCTCCGCTGCTTCTAGCACCTAGAGACTAGCTAGTCTTGACCTGCTGGACAATTGTCAGACTTGCTGTAGCCTATAGTTGAAGACCAAGTTGCAGCAGCTAGTGCTACTATGTTAGTGACAGTTGGGCTTTACCTTTGAGTTGTTGAGACCATCATGCTGTGCAAATGGAGGCGGGCCCCAGCTGCAGCTTTGCCATAGCAATTGGTGCTCACTCACTCACTCACTCACTCACTCACTCACTCACTCACTCACTCACTCACTCACTCACTCACTCACTCACTCACTCACTCACTCACTCACTCACTCACTCACTCACTCAAGGTTGAAGTAGACTCGGAGTCTGACAGCAATCTTGGCCTTCCTTAAGGATCCTCTGGAGCTCTCCACACTGTGATGTCATAAGTGTTGGTGCACCTCCTGGTACTATGCAATACATTGGAGGTGCAATGGGACTTTCGGCATCACAATATGTTGAGACAGGCAAATGATGACCTCACAGACAACGCTCAGTAGCCCAAAAAGCAGAGTTGCTGGACCTTTTCTTTTCTAACGCAGGCTTGCATGGGGAAAGCTGCCCTGGTAATATCATGCACTCACCCAGTGTCATACCATACGCAATATGCCATACTGGTACATCTTACGGGTCCTGGAGAAAGTGAAATATGGAATCTTCCCACTCAGAAGCTGATGACACTCTCATCAGCCATCATGTCAAGTTCAAGCTTCAGCCATGTCACCTAGCCCAAACTCAACTTTGTGGCTGATGACACTTAGCTTTTGGGTGCAAACAGTATGTGTTACATATGATGTATCACAATCACTGTCGAGTAACATGACATGGGGTAACATTGAGTGAGTAACTTCTGCACATGACACTTAGCACAAACTTGATGGCTGTTATTGACAGGCTGTTGTGATAGGTTGTGTGCAGCATGCCTAGGAAAAATATCTGGCACAAAACCCATGACACGCATCAGCATGGTGTGCACATGAACAATCTTGTTAGTAGCACTCCTAGGCCAGCTTCCGAGTTTGGGCATATTGTTGTGCTGCATGCAAAATCTTTGGGATAGTGTGCATCCCTGTGGACTGTCATGACCAAAATTGCACACAAATGTGCCTTTGCTGCCCATGACCTGCATGGCAAAAGCTGCCCTAGGTAAAACTTGTACTTTTTCACTATACATAGTACTCAGCAATGAAACATCATACGCAATCCTGTAAATACGGTTTTGATACTTATCACCTAGGCGCTAATGACAGTTTCATTACCCATCAAATGGAAGTCATCAACGTCACAGGCAACGTGACACACTGCTGCCTGTAATGCTCATGGTTTCCTTTTGGCACATGGCAGCTTGCCCAAACTCCATCTGATGGGCAATATGATAGGCAGTGTGCGGAACGCGTCACTTCAGAAAGCAGAGTACCACACATGCGACAATCACTACACGCTAAAGCGCATCAGAAAGGATGCAAAACCAAGGTATAGACAGCAGAGGCAGCTGCCCGGCAGTGGTCAGGCAAGTGTAGGACAACTCCTTGCAAGGATGCACAGTTCTGTGTGGCCACTTGGGCTGGAATCAACTCTTTGAACTCATCACATAACAAATTTTGTGAGTGCCAAGCTACAGACATTGACCTCAACAGCAAAAGGTCAGTCTTCTCTAGGGTCATCCACATTCTGTTTGCTATCTGTAGTCTCCTTGAGTGGCATCACAAAAAGAGTCTGAGTGCCACTGAAGGCAACCACCGATGGCAAACAGACTGTGGGTGATGCTGGACTAATTGATATATTGCCATTGAGGTCACCTTCTGTAGCTTGGCCCTCAAAACCTGTTCTGTGATGAGTATGAAACACTGACTCGAACCATAATGTGCCCTACAGAGACTCCCACTGCCAAAGTGGACATGTAGGACACTCAGGAAAACTAACATCACTAGAAGATTCCTAGGTTTCATGTGCTTCCTCATTGTCAAGTTTGGTGTGCGAGTCTCTGTGTCTGTCTCTCTAGGGCACATGACAACTGCTGGAATCAACGTTGCCATTTCTGTAACTTGTCTGCAAGCCAGAGCAAGAATGCAGTTTTCACTGTTACGCTAGCATGACAGTGTAAGGCGCAACAGTCCTAGGCAAAAGCAATTGCCTGGATGCTGCTAGGCAATGTGCGGCATCAAACAGAGCCAATTTCAACATGTTATAGCAGTCAGAACATCCAATAACAATGAATGTTTTATAAAGCCCCCATGCTTTGTTGCTAGACCTCATGCACTGCTGTATGTGAGTGCTTGTCACCATGTGGATTCTGAATTGTGCCTAAGAACCTTACTAAGGTGTGGCAAGCTCTGCTCTTTCTTAACTTACCTGCATTATTGACAAACCAGCTTGAAAGAGCAATCTCGCCATAGTTGACATATCATCTGATCACTGTTGAAAAGGAGTAAAATCTTCAGGTGATATAACACCACAAAGATGCGCAAGGGCACATCACATACCTCTAGAGAGGTTGGTGGGGTTCGATCAGAGACCTCGTGCAGTTGCGTATTCTACCAACGAGTACAGATCTGGACTTGAAGACTGCTAATGCATGGCTGAAGGTACAATACTGGGCTCCCATGCATGCCAAAGCACAGTTGCACTGCACATGCAGCACCTTGCAAAGCGACCATTCCGTGTCAACGCGTTTTCTTGGGCTCACAAACATAGTCAGCCACCAGTCGGTACTGTGCCACCAACTACTGAGTACTGTGGCACCAACTAATCAGAACTGTGCCACTCTGTTGTGATCTTGTCTTGTTTTCAAAATTTTTGGTGATGAACTGTGGAGCGCTTCATGACAAGTGAAGTAAGGCAGCTGCAATGCAGGCAAGGGAAGGGGCCATGGCAAGGGGGTGGGGGCCTTGACCCCCACCCCAACATTCTTGTCTTGCTGTTTAGTCATTAATAAATACCAGCACTATCTGTCACATAGCAACAGCTATCACATAGCATGTGCCTTTCCCATCAATTGCTGCAACGGTTGCCAATGTGCAAATGGGCAAAGTCCTTAGCCTGTCACTACCAGGCAAAGCCTGTACCTACTTGACCCGCCGTCAGCTCATATACCAAGTTCCAAAAAACCGGGAATTGAACTGCCGACCGACTGCTTGAGAGGCAGTCGCTTAAACCACAGGCTAGGTGGTCCTGTGGGGGACTACCAGCTGACTGTCAAATTAGGTCAACAAATCAGGCAAGGTACATCAGGTTGAAGAGGATCCGCCTGACAGGCGGTGTGCAGCAAGCCAAAAATATAAAAATACCTTATTGTTGAAACGTTTAGAAATTGCTCATGTATTGCTAGTATGCCCTCCGGCACGATGTCCGTCAGGGTCTCTAGGGGTGGCTGAAGTACTGAGCAGAATGCCCCGCAAGCTGCCCCTGCCAACCCAGACCAACAAGCGCATCCATCCTCCGTCGAGGTTGGTGGGGTACAAACAGAGACCTTGCAGTTGCATTTGGGCATGAACCTGATTCAAGTCACTCTGTCGGCACAGAGTTAATTCCTTCACAGAGTGACTTGACTCAATTTCATGCCCAAATTCTGTGCTGGGGAACATCTGTCAAGATGCTGTCATGGTTGATTTGTGGACTTGGCCATGTCAAACCCATCAACTCAGATGTTAGGCACATCCAAGGGTATGCTTGCTGCACTGAGGTATGGAAGCCATACCTGGGAATCTGCAAGAAAACCATCCATATGATGGGTTGACTCCCTCGTCTGTCGATCTGCTGTAGCCTGGTTCAATTCAGCTCCTGGTGACTTGCAGGGAACAGAGCTCGTCCATCAAAGGAATCTTTTGTTTGAAGCTGAGCCCAAGCGCCACCTGGAAGGGATAATACTTACTTGTGCCGACTGGCATCATAGCTCAGCAGGTAGCAGAAAGGCGCAGCTGTCAGCTAGCTACCTGATATTCAGTAGCGTCTCGTCATGGAACGTGCTCGCAACAGCATTGAAGCTCGAAAACCTGTCGCAGCACCAGAAGCTTATTAGGTTATTTGATCAACCTTGACGTTGAGAGCTGCGAACGGAGGGGCAAGGGCGTACGACTCGCATGCTGTCGTGAAACTTAACACCTTTGGTAGAAAGGGTAAAAGCCAAGCCAGATCGACAGCAGTATTGATCTGTCTAGTAACCCCCTTGCAGTGAGTGCAACCAGATCAAGGCCAAGGCCGCCGCAGCTTGCTGCTACAACCTTGCTTGCATTCCAATGTCCGGATCGGGCGATGCCTCTACAGCTAGTAAAAGTGCTGAGGTGCTGTCACTGTCCAAAAGCGCTGCATTGCCAAAGGACGCGCTGATGCAAGCAACTTCTTGTGTGGGTTCCTCGTTGACTTGACTTGTTGACTTTTCAAGGTCTCTTAGTGCAGAAAACGACGACATCATCGCGCAGTCTTGCAAGCGACGACCGCATGGCCAGCATGCAAAACTCTGAAGGCGTTTCAAGTCTCCTGCAAATCTGCATACGCGCCGTCGCTCGGAACCTTCTCAGTCACTACGAGCCTGACTGTAGGTCAAAGTATTTGTCAAGGAAGGGACTCATGCATACTGCTGTCTAAGTGCTGTTCATGTCTACAGTGTGCAAGATATGCGAGCCAGAGGACGCACGCCAGATATGGAACGAATATTTGCGGTAAAGCGGATTTTTTTTGATCCTTTTTCCAGGCATTCGTGCACTGCAGGGCTGCTCTGTCCATTTGACCAATCACTGCTTTTGTTTGACTACAGACTGTGCCACACCAGTGGCGTCACAAAGCTGATACCTCTGGGTGACCAAGCAGCAAAGACTTTTGCAAACTTCTGGTATGGCCTTGCTTCTGTTGTAGAGCCTTGAAATGGCTTACTGTGTCTTTTGGGGGAATTCCACCCATCAGGTTTGGTTGCAGGCAGCCAAGACACTTGAAAGTATTCCTAGAGAAAGATCACCATCAGCTGATGCCTAGACTACACCTCTTTGGTATGACCCTGACGCATCTGGAAGTCTCGGCCTACTGGATCAAAAATTTGACTTGGTTACAAGGTCAGCACACTCAATTTTTTTCGGCCAAAATACCATGCAAGCATGATCAGCAGCAGCAGAAACATATCGTTTGTGTTGCGCCGAAGTTGCAGAACCTCCTGACCACATTGTGCTGGACCTTGTCTCAATTAATGTCATTTGCAAGCTGCACTCCACGGCTTTGGTGACTAAAAAGCAAGGTCGCTGCACCGTGCTGTACCTGAGTAGAATGTCTTGGGTATCACAAAGTAAGTTTTGTGCTGTATCTGAGTAAAGTTTCACTCCATTGGTAATTTGTCACCTGTAGGGACTCCTAACCTACAGTGCCTGTCTCTGAGACAGCTGTGCTACCTGCAGCCCATTCAGTACAAAAACTTCCTTGCTGTGCCTCAACTGAGGGCTCTAGACCTTTTTGAGATGGCCAGATCTGAAGAACCCACAGGCTTTGAGTTGGGTGTTGTGCTGGCCAAACTTCAGGACTTGAAGGTGAGACAGATGTGAGAGTCTGTTGAGACGACCTTGCACATCTGAGTGCTACCTTGTATCAAGATCTTACAACGCATGCATATGCACAAATGCAGCTGGATACTGTCATTGTTCAGCAAGCAGACCAGTGCTTGCAGATGTGTTTAATCTGATATGTTTTATCTGTGGCTGTTTGCTTGTCCAAGTTCTTTGCCTCTTCTCCTTCTTGCATTCTGTCAGTTCTTAGCTGCATAAGAAGCCGCTATGCTTCAATTGCACGAGCACATAGTGATTTGCAGGCGCTCAACGTAGAGTGCACAGAGGTGGGGGACAAGCTGGTAGAAGCCATCACCTTTGGTAGACGCTTGGCTGCATGGTCAAGAGAGACAGGTGTGTGCTCTGCATCTCCCTGCTGCCCTGTGCCGCATGGAGTTGTACTCTGTTGTGCTGTTTTGACTCAGCACATGCTCATCTACGTTGTAGCCTGTCGTGCGTGCTCTGCTGTGCTGTGCATTGGGTTTTTCTGTAGTGTAGGACAGTGCTGCTGTGCTGCGCTGCGTTGTGATGTTCTGCATACTCTTTATGTACACACACATGGGCGCCCTCTTGACTGAAGTAAGAGTCCAGCACCCCACCTATGATTGTCTGAGACATATGCATGCAAGCATGCATTATGCGCTGCAAACATGGCAACTTTTGTTACAAGAAAGTGTTGTGTTATGCAGTTTTTGGAATGCTGTATGCACCAACTGACATCCCACAACCTTTGCTCACTCATGCACATCAACAATGCCACATAGACCATGCTTGATCATGCATAGCGTCATTGACAATGACATTACTATCCTCAGGTCAGGCATTGAATGCTGAGCAGGCGAGCTGGCCCCAGACAAACATCTGTCAGCTCAGGTTATCCAGGACAAATATCACACCTGCCACATTGGGATTTTTGTCCAGCTTGCAGGAGCTGCAGCTGCTTGACATCAGGTGGAGAACGCTTTGAAGATTCCAAACTTGAACACAAATTCTGTCTAAAATCACATAACATGCCGAGTCCAGACTATTGATCTTCCATGCAAGTTTGATAACACTGCCATGAACCATGCAGCAACCAGTGCTTCTGCACAATTGCCGAGAACAGTGCAGCAACTAGTGCTTTTGCACAACTACGATGAACCATGCAGCAACCAGTGCTTCTGCACAACTGCCATGAACCATGCAGCCACCAATGCTTCTGCACAACTGCGATGAAGCATGCAGCAACCAATGCTTCTGCACAACTGCCATGAACCATGCAGCAACCAATGCTTTTGCCTGTCTGCAGGAAGACAGGTATTGAAAGCTCTGCCCTGCTGCCTCTACAGAAGCAGTTTGGCTTGTCACGTCTTGTGGGCGGCATGCTGACAGCTAGCAACAGCTTGGCTTTGGCAGCAAACCAGAACCGAGTAGCATGTGTCTGCGGCACTCAAGGTGAGGTGCTGCTTGGTCTAGTTGATTATTGCATCACAGTGTTGATTTCGAATTTCAGAGGTGCTGCCTCTCCCAAGCCTTGTGTTCAGTCAGCCAAAACGAACCAGCACTCAAATTACTCACAAGTCATGTGGTGTCCATGAAAGTGTTGGGTTAACCGCTATGGCTGGCCATGCTGATGGAGTGATTGATGAATGTTCCACAATACAGCTTCTGGTTGGGAGCTGCCCTGCAACGCAGTGTTGCACCACATGCATGTCTGCCTTGACCACGTGCATAAGTATCATATTTGCAGCTTGTGCAACAGCAGATGCAGCAGCAGATTTGACTGCATTTCACATGCTGCAGAGGGCACTCAACCACTGGACCGGTGGACAAAAGAGGGAGTTACCACGCTTCTATTCTGGGACTGAAGACGTGGGTGCATTGACCTCCAAGATGCGCTCTATGACAGATAGGTAGCTCCCCCTGCATGTGCACAAGTTCATGAACATTGGGTCAATGTCGTCATTTTTCAGTGAAGATGTAAGACCCTGTTGGACTCTTGTAGCAGCCTCATCCCAAGATCAGCTGGGTCCAATGGCATCTTCAAATCTACAACGTTCATCAAATTACTGGGAAATGGTAAGTCCAGTGTCAAAGCCAGCATTCGGTTTTGCCAGCTCTAGTTGCTGACCTTTGCATCGCTTGCTGCTCTCATGATGGAGTAGCTCTCGACCTGCTTTTGACCGGCATCTGCGTAACGATGCTGTACATGTCAGGCTTGCACCTTAGGGCTTGGGTAGCTGCACTGAGTAATAACACGGTAATGTAAACTAGTCTTGGCCGCGCTCCTTGGACGGAACGACCGTCCACGACAAGGCAGCACCTCGGACATCACGCTGCCAAATGTCATCAGTTTGAGGTTTATGTCTAAGCTGGTCTGCTCGCCGCAACCGCTGCAATGCCCCGCGCCATGTGGGTTGTCTGGGCTTGCTGGTCCGCAGCCGTCTTAGCGGTCGCCGCCGCCCATGCTGACTCCGACACCCTCGCGCAAACACCTTCACAGGACTCCGGGCGACGTCTCAAGCTGCTGTATGTCATGGAGTACGACTGCCAGTTCGACTGGGAACCGGTCCAGCTCGAGAAGGGGTTGACGGACGAGGTGCTGGTTTGGCTGATGAGTCTGCACGACAGGCTGACCATGACCACCCAGCA
>JAABUL010008816.1_pt1 | contig 10065 bp, 7 predicted proteins | sample 5559151 | NCBI WGS metagenome assembly JAABUL01 (sample SAMN10711876, study PRJNA513368) | rock metagenome | isolation source: Antarctica rocks | place: Antarctica: Victoria Land, Pudding Butte sud | reverse complement strand
GCCGGCAGGCGCAGGAAGCTGCCGTCGCTCTCGTCGGCCTCGACCACCATCCAGTCGCCTTCGCCCAGGCGCGTGTTGCTGCCATAGGCGTTGATGATGCCGCCGTTGATGACGGTCGGGTCCAGGCTCGCGGCCTCGAGCACGCAGGCGACCAGGCTCGTGGTCGTGGTCTTGCCGTGCGTGCCGCCGACCGCGATGGCCCATTTCAGCCGCATCAGCTCGGCCAGCATCTCGGCCCGCCGCACCACCGGGATCAGCCGGGTCCGTGCCGCCACCACCTCGGGGTTGTCGCGTTTGACGGCGGTGCTGACCACGACGACCTGCGCGTTGGCGACGTTGCGCGCCTCGTGCCCGATCGCGACCGGGATGCCGGCCTCGCGCAGACGCTTGACGTTGGCGTTGTCGGCGATGTCGCTGCCTTGGACGGCATAACCGAGCGTGTGCAGCACTTCGGCGATCCCCGACATGCCGATGCCGCCGATGCCGACGAAGTGGATGGTGCCGATGCCGAGCGGGAGCGCCCTCATGCCGTGGTCTCCTGGGTGAGCGCGCCTTCTACAACATCTGCCAGGCGCGTCGCGGCGTCTGGGATGGCGTGCTGCTCGACCGCGTGGGCGGCGCAGGCGAGCAGGTCGGGGATGGTCAGGTGATGCAGCAGCCGCTGGGCCAGCCGCTCGGGATGCCGCTCGAACTCGGCTTGCTCGAGCACCATCGCGTTGATGGCCCGGGCGTTGAACAGCTGGTGATTGTCGATGGCGTGCGGGAAGGGAACGAGCAGGGCCGGACGGTTGGCGATCGCGAGCTCGGCGACCGTGCTGGCGCCGGCCCGGGCGATGACGAAATCGGCGGCCTGTAGGCGGGCGCCGATGTCGCCGAAGAAGGGCGCGAGCTCGGCCTCGATGCCGAGGGCGGCATAGGCGGCGCGGACGCGCTCGAGGTCCTCGGGCCGGCATTGCTGCACCAAGCGGAGCCGGGCGCGCAACTCGGCCGGCAGCAACGCCAGCGCCGGTGGCAGACAATCGCTGAAGGCGCGCGCGCCCTGGCTGCCGCCGGTGATGAGCAGGTGGATCGGTGCGGGCGGCTCGGGCGGGCTGTAGGGCTGGCCGGCCAGGGCGGCGATCTCCGGGCGCACCGGATTGCCGGTCAGGCGGTGCGGCGGCGCGGCCGGCAGCGATTGGGTCTGTGCCACGCCCAGCGCGATCCCGTCGGCGAAGCGCGCCAGCAGCCGGTTGGCGCGGCCGAGCACCGCGTTCTGCTCGTGCAGGATCACCCTCGGGCGGTGCTTCAGCGCGCGCGCCGCCAGCACCGGCGGGACCGAGGGATAGCCGCCGAAGCCGACGATGACGGCGGGCTGGATGCGGGCGAGCACGCGCCGGGCCTCGAGCGTCCCGGCCGCCAGCGCCAGCAACGCCTGCGCGCCGCGCCGCAGCCCGCGCCCGGCCAGTCCCGCGCCGGGCAGCACGAAGGTCTCGCGCCCGGCGAACACCGGCGAGCGCTCGCCGCCGCTGCGCCCATCCGTCATCAGCGCGACCCGGTGGCCCCTGCGGATCAGCTCGGCCGCCAGCGCCTCGGCCGGAAAGAAATGCCCGCCCGTGCCGCCGGCGGCGATCACGATCGGGCGCACCTGCTCGCCCCTCATCGCGCGCCCTCCCAGCCGTCCGAACGCACGCGGCGCCGGGTCAGCGCCAACAGCATGCCGATGCCGAGCGCCACCGCCAGCACCGAGGAGCCGCCATAGGAGACGAACGGCAGGGTCATGCCCTTGGTCGGGATCAGGTGCAGCGAGGAGGCCATGTTGATGAAGCTCTGCAGGCCGAAGCTGGTCAGCAGGCCCGACGCGGCGAGCACGACGAACAGGTCGTGTTCGGCAACCAGGCGCACGAGCCCGCGCAGCACGACGAAGGCGAACACGCCGAGCACGAACAGGCAGACCAGCATGCCGAACTCCTCGCCCATGACGGGAAACACGAAGTCGGCATGGGCGTCGGGCAGCACGTCCTTGACGCTGCCTTCGCCGGGCCCGCGCCCGAGCAGGCCGCCGTTGCCGAACGCTTCGAGGGCGGTATAGACCTGGTAGTTGTCGCCGGCGGCCGGGTCGAGGAAGCGGGTGACGCGGCTGCGGACGTGCGGGAAGAAGGCGTAGGCGGCCACCGACGCGGCCGCGATCGCGCCGACGCCCACGCCGACCAGCAGCACGTTCAGCCCGGCCAGGAACAGCTGCACGAAGAACACCGCGCCGACGACCGCGAGCATCCCCATGTCCGGCTGCGACTTGAGCAGCAGCGCGATAACGGCGAACACGGCGCCCGAGGCGAGCATGCCGGGAAAGCGCAGCGTGCGATGCGTCTCCGACAGCAGCCAGGCCGTGGTCACCGCGAAGCACGGCTTGATGAACTCGCTCGGCTGCAGGCTCATGCCGGGCAAGTTGATCCATCGCCGCGCGCCTTTGATGTCGACGCCATGGCCGATGGTCCACGCGGTCAGCACGATCGACACCGCGCACCCGACCAGCGCCAACCGGCGCACCTGGCGCGGCGTGAACAGCGACACGCCGACGACGACGGCCCCGGCCATGATCAGGAACACGACCTGCTTGATGATGAAGGCGTCGCGGCTGACATGGATGCGCTCGGCGACCGCGGGCGAGGCAGCCAGCATCATGACGTAGCCGAAGCCGATCAGCGTCGCGACCGAGAACAGGGTCCAGCGGTCGACGGTGAACCACCAGCGCCCGAGCACGGAGTTGTCGACGCGGGAGAGGGCGGGCATCAGCCGGGCTCCGGGATGGCGCGCACGAGGGCGGCGAAGCGGTCGCCGCGCTCCTCGAAGCTCGCGAACTGGTCGAAGCTGGCGCAGGCCGGCGACAGCAGCACGACGTCGGCGCTCAGGCGCAGGGAGAGCGAGCGCGCCGAGGCGACGGCGGCGTCGAGCGTGCGGGGCAGGCTGAACGGCACGCGGGCCGCGCGCAGCGTGCCGGACAGCAACGGCCCGTCGCGGCCGATCAGCAGCGCGTGGACGATGCGCGGGAACAGTGGCCGCAGGCTGTCGATGCCGCCCGCCTTGGACTGCCCGCCGGCGATCCAGATGATGCGCTCGTAGCAGGCCAGGGCGCGCGCGGCGGCGTCCGCATTGGTCGCCTTGCTGTCGTTGATCCAGGCGGTGCCGCCGATGCTGGCGATGCGCTGCTGCCGGTGCGGCAGGCCGGGAAAGGAGCGGATGCCGTCGGCCACGGCGCCGCGGTCCAGTCCGAGCGCCATCGCCAATGCGGCGGCGGCGGCGGCGTTCTGCGCGTTGTGCGCGCCCGGCAGCGCCGGGGCTTCGGCCATCGGCAGCAGGATTCCGTCGGCGTCGCGTAGAATGCGGTCGGAGCACCAGACACCGGCCGGATGGTCGCCGGACACCCGCACGACCCGGCCGGCAATTCCCTCGCCAAGGGCAGCGGTCTCCGGGTCGTCGTCGCCCAGCACGGCGGTGTCGGCCTCGGTCTGGCGGTCGAAGATGTGCCGCTTGGCCGCCGTATAGCCGTCCATGTCCCCGTGCCGGTCCAGATGATCCGGGCTGAGGTTGAGCAGGCAGGCCGCATCGAAGCGGAGCGATTGGAGGCGCTCGAGCATGTAGGACGACATCTCCAGCACATAGACGCCGCCATCGCCGAGCAGGGGCAGGGCAAGGGCGGGCGTGCCGAGATTGCCGCCGGCCGCCGAGTCCCACCCAGCCGAAACCAGCATGTGGTGCAGCAAGGCGGTGGTGGTGCTCTTGCCGTTGGTGCCGGTGACGCCGACGAAGCGCGCCTTCGAGCCCGCCCGACGCGTGGCGACGTGGAGCAGTTCCGCATCCGACAGGATCGGCACGCGCGCCTCTTGCGCCGCCAGCGCCGCCGGGTGCGGCCGCGGCAGCGCGTGGGCGATCCCGGGGCTGAGCACGAGGCCCGCGTAGCCGCGCAGGTTGAAGTCGGGCCCGAGCAGCTGATACGGCACGCCGGTGCGCACCTCCTCGCGGTCGTCCCACACGGCCACCTCGGCGCCCATCGCGGCCAGGGCCGCGGCCACCGGCGCCCCGTTGCGGCCGAGGCCCACCACGCCGTAGCGCTCTCCTTTGAATACCGGCTTCATCGGATCTTCAACGTGGCCAGCCCGACCAGGGCGAGGATCATCGACACGATCCAGAAGCGGATGACGATGGTCGGCTCGGACCAGCCCTTCTTCTCGTAGTGATGGTGCAGCGGCGCCATCAGGAACACGCGCCGGCCGGTGCGTTTGTACCAGAACACCTGGATGATCACCGAGACCGTCTCGAGCACGAACAGGCCGCCGACGATGGCCAGGACGATCTCGTGCTTGGTCGCGACCGCCACGGCGCCGAGCGCGCCGCCGAGCGCCAGACTGCCGGTATCGCCCATGAACACCGCCGCCGGCGGCGCATTGAACCACAGGAAGCCGAGCCCGGCGCCGATCAGCGCGGTCAGGAACACCCCGAGCTCGCCCACGCCGGGCACCGGATGCAGCTGCAGGTAGTCCGCGAACACACGGTTCCCGACCAGGTAGGCGATCAGCGCGAACACCCCCGCCGCGATGATGGTCGGCACGATGGCCAGTCCGTCGAGCCCGTCGGTCAGGTTCACCGCATTGCTGGCGCCGATCATCACGAACATGCCGACCAGCGGGAAGGCGAAGCCGAACGGGATCAGCACCTCCTTGAACACCGGCACCGTCAGTCCGGTGGCCAGCGGGCCGCGGATCAGCAGCGCGATGGTGACCGAGCAGGCCAGGCCCATCACCAGCTGCGCGATCAACTTGCCCCGCGCCGACACGCCCTTGGTGTTGCGCCGCGAGAGCTTGAGGTAGTCGTCGATGAACCCCACCGCGCCATAGCCGAGCGTCAGCAGCAGCACGGCCCAGACGAAGCCGTTGCGCAGATCGGCCCACAGCAGCGTCGAGATCGTCAGCGACAGCAGGATCAGCAGGCCGCCCATCGTCGGCGTGCCCTTCTTCTCGACCAGGTGCCGCTCGGGCCCGTCCTCGCGGATCGGCTGCCCGCCGCGCTGCACCGAGCGCAGCCAGCGGATCACCATCGGCCCGAGCACGAAGCTGAGGAACAGCGCGGTCAGGCAGGCGGCCCCAGAGCGGAAGGTGAGATAGCGGAAGAGATTCGCGATCACGTAATGGTCGGCGAACGGTCGGGCGAGGTTGTAGAGCACTAGCCGACCCCTTGCTGGATCGGGGCGGAGAGCCGGGCTTCAAGCCCGGCGACGATGACGCGCATGCGCATGCCCAGGCTGCCCTTGACCAACACCGCGTCGCCCGGGCGCACGGCATCGGCCACGATCGGCGCCAGGCTCGCGGAGTCCGCCGTCAGCGCGCCGCGCCGCGCCGCCGGGACGGCCTCGAACAGATGCCGCATCAGCGGGCCGCAGGCGAACAGCACGTCGGCCGCCGCCGTCACCTCGGGCGCGAGGCCAGCGTGCTCGGCCGGCCCGTATTCCCCCAACTCGAGCATGTCGCCGAGCACCGCGACCCGGCGCTGCCCGTCCATGCCGGCCAGCACCGACAATGCGGCGCGCACCGACGCGGTGTTGGCGTTGTAGCTCTCGTCGAGCAGCGCGATCGGCCCCAGCCGGCGCTGCAGCCCGCGGCCGCGCAGCGGCGTGAAGCCCGCGACGGCCCCGGCGGCGCGGACCGGGTCGAGCCCCAGGGCCACGATGATGGCCAGCGCGGAGGCCGCGTTGGAGCGCATGTGCTCCCCGGGTGCGGCCAGGTCGGACGGCAGACGGATATCGGCCCCGTCTTTGTTACCAAAAGTAACCACCGTGTGGTCGCCGGCCGCCGCGAGCAGGCGAGGCAATGTCGACGCGTCGGCCGGCAGTACGGCGATGCCGCCGGGCTCGAGGCCACGCAGGATCGCCGCCTTTTCGTCGGCAATGGCGTCGAGGCTGCCGAGATGGCCGATATGGGCCGGCGCGATCGCCGTGATCGCGGCCACATGCGGCGCGACCATGCGCGCCAGCGGCTCGATCTCGCCGGGATTGTTCATGCCGATCTCGGCGATGCAGTAGGCGCAGTCCGGCGGCAGCCGGGCGAGCGTCAGCGGCACGCCCCAATGGTTGTTGTAGGACGCCTCGGCGGCATGGGTCGGGCCGAACAACGCCAGCGCCGCCCGCAGCATCTCCTTGGTGGTCGTCTTGCCGACGCTGCCGGTGATCCCGACCATCCGGCCGCCGAACCGCGCCCGACCGGCCCGGCCCAACGCATGCAGCCCGCCCAGCGTATCGCCCACGATCAACGCCGCAGCCCCAGCCGGCAGCATGTCGGTCCGCTGCACCATCACCGCGGCCGCCCCGCGCTCGAGCGCGGCCGCGACATGGGCGTGCCCGTCCGTGTCGCCGACCAGCGCCACGAACAGGTCGCCCGGCTCCAGCGTGCGGGTGTCGATCGAGAGGCCGGTGATCTCGAAGGCCGCGGTCGCGCGGCCGCCGGTCGCGTCGGCGAGCGCGGCGCTGGTCCAGAGCGCAGTCACAGCAGGCGCCTGACGGTCTCGGCGTCGTCGAACGGCAGGGTCTCGGTGCCGATGGTCTGGCCCTGCTCATGCCCCTTGCCGGCGACCACCAGCACGTCGCCGCGCCGCAAGCCCTCGAGCCCGGCGGCGATGGCCCGGGCGCGGTCGCCGATCTCGGCCGCGTCGGGGCAAGCGGCGAGGATGGCGGCGCGGATGCTGGCCGGGTCCTCGCTGCGGGGATTGTCGTCGGTGACGATGGCGCGGTCGGCCAGGCGCGCGGCGACCGCGCCCATCAGCGGACGCTTGCCGCGGTCGCGGTCGCCGCCGGCGCCGAACACGACCGAGAGGCGGCCCTCGGTATGCGGACGCAGCGCGCGCAGCAGGCGCTCGAGCGCGTCGGGCGTGTGGGCATAGTCGACATAGACGGCCGCGCCGTCGGGCTCGGCCACCAGCTCCATCCGTCCGCGCACGCCGTGCAGGCCCGACAGCAGGGCGACGGCGTCGTCGGTCCCGGTCAGCAGCGACAGCCCGGCCGCGAGCAGGGCGTTGTCGGCCTGGAAGCGGCCGGGCAAAGCGAGCTCGATCGTGCCATGGCCGTCGATCTCCAGCGTCTGCCCGCCGGGCCGCGGGATGGCGCGGCGCAGCCGCAGCAGCGTGCCGCCTTCGCCGACGGTGTGCAGCGCTGGCCTGGCCAGCGCCGCCAGCGTCGCCTCGTCCAGCTCCGCGCTGGCCACCGCCGGCGCGCCGGATGGCAGCAGCTCGCGGAACAGCCGCAGCTTGGCCTGCCGGTAGGCGTCGAGCGTGCCGTGATAATCAAGATGGTCGCGCGTCAGGTTGCTGAACCCGGCCGCGGCCAGGCGCACGCCATCGAGGCGGAACTGGTCCAACCCATGCGAGGACGCCTCGATCCCTACCGAGCGCACGCCGTCCCGGGCCAGCTCGGCCAGCGTTTGCGCCAGCACAACCGGGTCCGGCGTGGTCAGCCCGCCGCCGCCGGTCCGGCCGGGGGCGATGACCCCCAGCGTGCCGAGGCTCGCCGCCGCGACCCCGCTGGCCGACTTGATCTGGCGGATGAACTCGACCGTGCTGGTCTTGCCGTTGGTGCCGGTGACCGCGATCACCTGCTCCGGCTGCGCCCCGGCCTGGGCGGCGGCGAGGCGGGCCAGCGCGCGGCGCGGTTCCGCGTCGGTCAGCAGCGGCACTTGAGGCACGCCCTCCGGCCACGCCGTGCCGAGCGGCGCCAGCACCGCGGCGGCACCCCGCGCCACGGCGTCGGCGATGAAGGCGCGGCCATCCTGCCGTGCACCGGGCAGGGCGGCATACAGCATGCCCGGGCGGATGCTGCGGCTGTCGGCGGAGAGGCCGGCCAGCGCGGGGGGCAGGCCCGGCACCGCAGCGATCCCGGCCGCTTGCAGGACCTCACTCACCGACGGCCGCCGCGACATTGCTCGCCTCCCGCTGCCGCGGGCCGGCCAGCAGCGGGGCCGGCGCCTTGACGGTCGGCACCGGGCCCGGCGTCGACGGCGCGTCGCGCCAGCCGGCTGGACGCGGCACCACCATCGGGATGGCGAGCCCGGCCTGGACCGCGGCCATGTTGGCGATCTCCGGCATGACGCCGAGCATTGGCCCGATCCGCGAGATCACCCGCCCGGCGCCGGGCGCGCTGACCGCGCCGGCGGTCGAGTAGCCGCCCGTGCTGGCATTGCCCTTCGGCTCGTCGAGCATGAAATATACGGCGTAGCGAGGCGCGTTCATCGGGAACACGCTCATGAACGCGCTGATGTTGGAGTGCTTCTTGTAGCCGTGGCCGGAGTTCTTCTCCGCCGTCCCGGTCTTGCCGCCGACGAAATAGCCGGGCACGTCGGCCGGCTTGCCATAGCCGTCCGTGACGACCAGCCGCATCAGCCTGCGCATCGTGTCCGACGTCGCCTGCTGCATCACCCGCGTGCCGGTGCGCGCCGCCATGCCGGGCTCGGGCGCCAGCATGGTCGGGCGCAGCACGGTGCCGCCATTGGCGATCGCCGCGGTGCCGCGCACGACGTGCAGCGGCGAGACCGCGATGCCGTGGCCGAAGCCGACGGTCATGGTGGCGATCTCCTTCCAGTTGGCGGCGGGCTGCACGATCGGCTGGCCCTGCTCGGGCAGCTCGACGCCGATGCGGCCGAACATGCCCATCGCCTGCAGCCAGGACCGCTGCCGGTCCGCACCCATCGCCTGGGCCATGTGCGCGGCGCCGAGGTTAGACGAGTAGGCGATCACCTCGGGCAGCGACAGCACGCGATGCTTGCCCTGGAAGTCGCTGATGGTGAAGCGGCCGATCTTGATGTTGTGCGCGGCGTCGTAGCTGCTCCACAAATGGCCGACGCCGCTATCCAGCGTCATCGCCGCGGTCTGCAGCTTGAACGTGCTGCCGGGCTCGTACATGCCAGTCACGGCGCGGTTGAACCGCTCCTCCGGGGTCGCGGTGCCGAACTTGTTGGCGTCGTAGTCGGGCAGGCTGACCATGGCGACCACTTCGCCGGTGCGCACGTCCATGACGATGCCGCAGGCGCCGATCGCGTGGAACTCGTCCATGCTGCGGGAAAGCTCGTCGCGCACCACCGCCTGCACCCGGATGTCGAGCGACAGCCGCAACGGCTCGCTGTCCTCGCGCAGCCGCTGCTCGAAGAACCGCTCAACCCCGGCGACGCCCTTGGCATCGACGTCGACCCCGCCCAGCACCTGCGCGGCCGCCCGGCCCTGCGGGTAGCGGCGGCGCTCGGTCGGCTGGAAGTAGATGCCGGGGATGCCGAGATTGTTGATCGCCAGCTGTTGCCGCGGGGTGATGCCGCGGGCGATCCAGGCGAACTGCTTTTCGCTGGCCAGGCGCGCGCGCACGGTCTCGACGTCGAGCGTCGGCAGCACGGTCTTGAGCTTCTGCGCCACCTCGGCCGCGTCCATCATCTCGCGCGGGTTGGCGAACACCGAGGCGGTCGGCAGCGAGACCGCCAGGATCTGGCCGTTGCGGTCGGTGATCGTCGCCCGCGTGTGCGGCCCGGCGTCGTTTCTCGCCTCGCGCGCCGGTTCGCCGCCGGGTCCCGGCTCCGCGCTCGCCGCCGCCGGGTCTGGCAGACGCGGGGCGCGGTCGGCCCGGCGGGGCTGCATCGGCACGATGACGGTCGCCAGCGCGAGCTTGACGGCGACCGCGAGGAACAGCGCCGAGAACCCGGTGGCCGCGAACAGCAGGCGGCCGCGCGTCTTGTCCAGCGCCGCACGGCGGGCGAGGTCGGGCGCGGTGATCCGGACCGTGTGCATCCGGGGCTGGTCGGCGTCCTCGTGCGGCGTCGGCACCGTCATGGCTCAGCGCGAGGCGTAGGGAACGGGCGGGGGCAGCGCGCCGCGGGCGTTGCCGAGCATCGAGGCGGCCGGAGCGGCATACGCCTGCGGCGCCTGGTAGGCGGGCTGGGCGTAGGCCGGCGGGGTGTAGGCTTGCTGCGCCTGCGCCTGGGCCTGCCCTTGGGCCCGCATCGCCCGCAACACCGCGGCGCCGACCGTGCCAGGCGCGGTGGCGTCGGCGTTGACGCTCGCCGGCAG
>JAABUL010008815.1_pt1 | contig 10066 bp, 1 predicted proteins | sample 5559151 | NCBI WGS metagenome assembly JAABUL01 (sample SAMN10711876, study PRJNA513368) | rock metagenome | isolation source: Antarctica rocks | place: Antarctica: Victoria Land, Pudding Butte sud | reverse complement strand
TATTATTAAGTTATATTACTAATTCGCTTAATACGCGTTATTACTAATAATAGCCTAGTTAATTTATATTATAATTATAATAATATAGATATTTTATTTAGAAGAATTTACTAAAGTAATAATAAAGCTAAAGGATATAAGAATAGAAGTAATATTTAGGAAGTAAAATAAGATTTTAATATAATATTAATAAAGTATAATAATATATTTAAGTAGAATATTCCGCGTAACCCTTATTAATATTTTAAATTATCTAATCTTAAAAGCTTTCTTTCTTTTAACTCTACCTAACTTAACTACCTACTCTAGTAAGTTATATTAAGTATAAGATCTTATAATTTAATAAGTCTTTAATATTATATCATATTACCTTAATATATTACTAGATAATAAAGCTAATATAAAGCTTTAATTATATTAGGTTTATATAATATTAATCTTAAGTTTATTATTATTAAGAAAGAGCTAAGGATTAGGATAATAATAGGAAGATATTATATATAAAGGAATAAAATAATTATATAATAATCTTTAAAAGACTAAAGACTCTTAGAGAGTTAAAAGTATAAAAAGTAGTAAATAAAGAAGATTAAGTAATTATAAAGTAGTAAGTTAAGGAGGATATTAAAGATAATTGTAAGGAGAAGGGTATTTATAATATTATAATCAGGTAATATAATCTATCCTAGATAGCTAACTCTATATAGCTAAATACTTCAAGGCTTAATTATAAGTTAAAGTGAATATAAAGGCTACTAATAAGGCTATTAAGAAGGCTACTAAGGTAGCTAAACTTAATAAAGTTATTAAAAAGGTGGAGAATAATAATATTATACCTAATCCCTTTATTAAGGTAAATATATAATAAATCCTTAATCCTATATTTTAATTAAGCTAAGTTTTAGACTATTCCTAGTAACTCTAAGCTAAATTTTAGTAAGAATTATAAGAGGTAGATAATCTAGAACTTATATATATATTTTCTAAATTTACTAAGAATCACGCTAGTATTAAAGATACTGAAGAGCGGGTTATTCCTAATCCTATATAATTTAAGGAAGATAAGGCGACTAGTATAATAGAAGTTAATAAGTTAGGGTAAGAGACTTCCTATACTATAAATAATAATAAAGATAAAGAAGGGGGTAATTATAAAGTAATAGTTACTAATAATAATAAGGATAATAATAAGGAGGAAGAGGATAATAATAATAAAATAGATAAAGTGTATAAGATTATAAAGATCTCTAATTAGATATCCTAGCTATTTATTAGATATTATTAAATAAGTATATTACCTTTATATATTACTAAATAATACTTTAATTAATCTTATAATAAATTCTATATATATAAGTCCTACTACTATACATAGTAGTCTTAGTAATTTAATTTAGGTTATTTAAGTTAATACTTAATTCCTAGTTGAGTATTAACTTAAATACTCGATTCTAACTATTAGTATTAATTCAAATACTTAATTCTAACTATTAGTATTAACTCGCTAAGACTCGAGTCGGGTACCTGACTCGAGTTCAAAGTACTAACTCGAGGCGGTTAGTCTAATTAGTAGCCTCTACTATTATTAGCTCTTCGTGAAATTATTATGATTAAAAATACTTAGTCTTAAAAAGCTTTTTTAAATTAATTACTTTTAAATTAACTTTATTATCTAATTATAAAAGATAGAGTTAAGTAGTTAATAATATTAGCTTTTATTATATTATTAATAATTACTTAGGCTTCTTATTCCCTTCTTTAATAATAATAAGTTTCTTAGTTAGTATATCCTCTTTTACTTTATATAACTATCTCTTATCCTAAGTATATAAATAGTTAAGAGTAGTAGCCTTTATATATAATATAAAGTCTAAGATTTTATAACTTATATAAAAGGGTATTTAACTTTAAGGTATATATTAAATAATATATTACTATTATATCTTTATTATATAGAAGCCTTTCTTAGTAGGATTAACCTTATAATTAAAGATAAAGTGTTTTATAAAACGCGTAGCTAGTTATAACTTTACTATTTAGGTTATTATCTAATATAAGGAAAGGTTTATTAAATTTATTAAAGTCTAATTCTTAAAGATTATTATTAAAAAACTAACCTTCTACCTTATATAATTTAATAAAAGGTATATATCCTTCCTAATTAGGAATATTATTTAAAATTAGAGTTATAGAAATTATAAAATTAAAAGGAGCTTTAACCTATTATATAATAACTAATAGATTAGAAGCTTTAAACTTAATAAAATAGTACTTATTAATAATAACTAGGTAAAAATAAGTATTTACATTATATTTTTATTTTAAATTAAACTAAAGTTAGAGTTTATTTACCTCTATCTTAATTATATTAGTATTAACTTAATAAGCGTGTAATTTTACTAGGCTATATTAAATAGTAAATATTATATAGTTAATTATAAATACGGCCCTAGCTTACTATTTCTTAAAATTAAAAAGCTTATAATTATTCTTCAATTCCCCTTAAATTCAATACTTATATATTATAACCTTTAAGTAATAAGAGTTATTATAATACTTATATATATTAAAGATATTAAGTATAATAAGGTTAAATACTTTAATTTATTAAGGAATAAGGGCTTTTAAGATAATAATTAGGATAGGTCTTAAGAGACTCTAATACTCTATTAATACTTTTTCCCGACGTTAATATAATTGAGATATATTAGTTAAACTACTAATAATAAAGGTTACTATAAAAGGCTATAATAATTAGAAGGCTTTTATAAGATATATTTAACTTATATATCATAGTTTAAGTCTTCCTTAAGCTAGTATAATCTAAAAGAAAACCGGCTTATAAATAAGGATAGTTATAAAAATTAACTAGCCCTTTAATTATTAATAGCTAATAGAACTTAAGTGCCTAGGATAAATTTATATTAAGTATATAAAAAATTATATCCTTTAATCCCTTTTATAAAATATTTAGAAGCTTATATAACTCTTTTATATCCTCGCGCTAATACTTCTTAGAGTTAAAGTATAACTATTATTAATTAAACTTTATTATAATAATAGCACTTTAAGGTTTATATTAAATTAACTTATAATTAAGACTATTAATAATATAAGTAAACTAGGCCTTTTGTTATTCAATTATAATATATTTAAGCTATTATATATATTATATACTCCTCTTTAACGCTTTAATATTATTAGCTTTATAAATAAGCTTTATAATTATTTAAGCCTTCTAGAATTATTATATTATATTAAAACTTCTAGAATTATTTTTAAGTATTATAATTTATATATTTAATAAGCCTTTACTACTTATAATAATATTATCTAATTTCTCTTTATTTATATCTTAAGTAAATTAATAGTTTATATTATTTAATAATATTACTTTAATCTATTAATCTTCTTAAATCTTACTCTTAAGTAGCGCTAAGAGAGTAGGCGCTTAAGATAGGCTACCTAAAGGTAGTAGGGGTATAATATTAACTTAAATCTTTTAATAATTATAAAAGATTTTAAAAGGTGTACTTATTAAAGGCTTTAATAAGGTACTTATTATTTATAACTTAATAATAAATAATTAATAGGGTAGGGGTAGTATTAAGGGTAGTTAAGGTTTATACCTAGATAGCTAGCCTATTAAAGGCTATAATAGAGCTTTAATAGTAAATAAAGAGCTTACTAAAGGCTATAATTAAGTATTTAGAGGTAGTAGTAGGCTAATAATACTAATAGCGCCTAGAGTAGTTAGCTAGACATACTAATAAAATAGAATAAAATTATACTTAACTTACTTAATTAATAGTTATATCCTAAGGTAGACTTAAGATTATAATAGTCTCTTATTATAAAAGAGGCTAGTAATACTTTTTATATTTATATAATAAATATAGTAAAGTATCTAGGCTAAATAATCTATCTAATCCTATTTTAACTTATCTAGGATAAGTATAGAATAAAGATCTCTATTAAATATTTCTTTATAAATTATTTATATCGTAATAGTTAATAGATTTAGTCCTTAATTATAAAAGCTCCTTATATTAAAAATCTTTTTTTTCTTAGGTATAAGTTACTCCTTTATATAAATATCAAAGTATAATTTAAAATAACTTTTATCTAGGAATTATTTTATTTTTATAAGATTAATAAATTTATAGGTATCTCTAAGCTTATTAATATCTTATAAATCTATTTTATTCTCTTTAATATTATATTAATATCTATTATCTCTTAATTATAAAAGACTTTAATATAAAATTAAGATAATATATAAGGTAGTATATTTATATAAAATAAATGAGGTAAAGGTTTAATAAAGCCTTTATAAAAGCTTTTAATAAGGTAAGTATAATTAAATATCTAATTAAATCTAACTATTAATAAATAATAAGGGATAGAGAGTATTAAGGCTAGAGTAGGAGTAATTATATAAAAGAGTCTAAATTAAGATAGTATTATAAATAGGAAGAAAATAGAGTTAAATAAAGCCTTTTATAAGTAAAGTAAAGATAGTATTTTATAAAGTAAAGGATATTTAACTATTAATTATAAGATAATAATTACGTCTAATAATTCTATATTTATATACTTATTTTATTAATAGTTAACTTATAAATATTTAACTTTAATAGATTATAATAGATTAAAAGTAGTAAAGTCTTTATTAGTATTATATACTTTAAATATTAAAACCTTAAAGTCTTAATAATATATATAATTTCCTTAAATTAAATAACTTATATTTAAAACTATTAGATTTATTTATTTAGTAAAGTATTATTAATAATAATAAGAAGCTACTATTAATAGAGGATAGATTATAGAGAATAATATTAAAAGGTATAAGTTAGCGCTAATAAGATATATATTAACCTCTTAACCTAGAAATAGTACCTAGAGATAGGTAGATCCCTAAAAGTAAATTAATAAGCTTTATTATCCTTAATAACTTATATATATTAAGCTCTCCTTACTAGTACTACTGAATAATAGCTTTTCTAGTAAACTATTAATTATCTCTCCTTAATCTCCCCTTATAATTAGCTTATATTATAATTAAGTATTTAATTCTTATTTATATATTAAGGGTTTTATAATAAGTTTAAAGTAGGTATTATAAAAGCCTTCTTAAGTAAATAATAATAAACCCTTTAAGGCCCCTAAGTTAAATAATAATTATAATATTACCTTAAAGAGGCTACTTATATAAAATAATAATTCTAGGGATAAACTTATAAATATAAGGATTTATTATAAAGGCGCTTAATAGAAGTAATTATATATAAGAGATAATACTATTAATAAAGATAAGCTACTATCTCCTCTTTAATTTATTATATATTATATTATATTAACTCTTCCTATTTCTTTATTAATATTTATAGGCTAAGAGAGCTAAGACTTAATCCTTAAAGAAGGCTCTTAAATTTAAAGCTCCCTTTATAAAGCCTTTAATAACCTCTATATAAACCCCCCCTAAAAAGCCTTCTATAACCTCTATATAATCCCCCCTAAAAAAGCCTATTATAATAGCCTCTATATAGGTTCCCCTTATAAAGCCTATTATAGCCTTTATATAAGCTCCGCGCCCTATTAAGCCTACTCCTTAGAAAGTTATTACTTAGAAAGCTCTTATTTAGAAGGCTTTTATAGCTCTAGTTTATAACGCTAAAGTTATAAATAATAGGGTAAAGTCTTTAATAGGGAATAATATAAGGCGCGTAATAAGTCCTAAGGATAACTTAATAATTAATAAAAGAAGTTAGTAATTAAATAATTATTTTAATATTAATAAACACTTTATATACTTACCTTAAAGTTAATAGGATATTAATAATAATAGGGAAGCTAATAGTAGAGGATTAAAGTTATTATAATATTTTTTAAAGTAAATCTTAGTATAAACTATTATAAAATAAACTTTAAAATTAGAGGTAGCTACTTTCTTAGAGTTAAATATTATATATAGATAATACTTTTTAATATTTCTATTAAATATATTTATAAAGGAACCTATTTATAGTATTCTCTTAGGTATAAAGGAGGGATATAAGGTATATAAAGAAGTGAAATATTATATATAATAATTATATAAGATATAGAAGGGGGAAGTCCTTAAATATATACTTTTATAAATATAATAATAGATTTAGAGCGCTAGGGGGGAATATTAGATATATTTAAAGTTACTATTAACTTATATTATAATTAGGGTAAAAGTTTAATTAGAATTTAATTTAAAATAGCTAGAAGGTATCTTTAAATTTAATATTAAAGCTATTAACTTTAATATAATTATAGCTTAAGATTTATAATTCTTAAAATATAAGTCTATTATTATTTATTAAAGCCTCCTATATTATATTAATTAAATATAGATACTTTTTTATAACTTATAATATATTATTATTTAATAGAATTATATATTATAGATCTTATAAATCCTACCTTTATTAAATATAATTATACTTATCTCTTATAAATATTTAATACTTTATATCTTAAAGAAGGGTTTAAAACCTAGTTAATTAATAACTATCTTAAGTATACCTTACCTTATAACTTATAATATAAAAAGTAACTTAAGGTTAATATTAATTAGGACTTTAATAGGGTTATTAATAAATTTAATATTAATAATAAGGTTAATAAAGATAGTAAAGATAAAGATAGTAATCAAAAATAGGATTAAGTTAATAAATATAATAAAGATAAGGATAAGGATATAATCTTAATAAATTATAATTTTAAACCTAAAGCTAATAAAACTTAGGAGGATACTAAAACTTAGGAGTAAATATAATAAAGATATATATAAATATACTTTACTTTATAGCTACTTACTTATAGCTATTTTAATAAGAATATTATATTATATTATAATATCCTATTAATAAGTTAATTTAGGTAGGCTACTTTATTATAAAAGGTTTTAGTAAATAGCTTATATTTTTTTATAAAATATATAGATAGTAGATATAATAATTTCTACTCTTTAATATATTATATTATATCTTTAATATCTATTTATCTTATTAATAAGATTAGCTTTAAATATTTAATTATTAAGTACTACGCTCTTATATACCTATAATATTTATAGATTATTTAAAGGCTTTAGTATACTTATCTATATTCCTTATAAATATTAAAGTAATTATTATAAATATATTAGCCCCTTAATATAATAACTTCCTAATAATAGCTTCCTAATATAATAACTCCCTAATAATAGCTTCTTAATATAATAACTCCCTAATATAATAACTTTTATAATATAGTAACTTCCTAATAATAGTTTCCTAATAACTTCCTAGTATAGTAATTACCTAATAATGGCTTCCTAATATTATAACTTTATAATTATAACTACTATAACTTTATTACTACGTCTATAATACTAAGGGTAGCGGTTTATTAATAGTTATATAACTAATATATAGCTACTATTTAGATAAAGGGTATTATATTAGTCTAATAATAGGCGAAAAACTGTTATATAACTATTTTAAAATAGCTACTAACCTAATACTATTAGGAAGCCGTTCAACTAGCGTTTTCTAACGGCTCTTTACCTTCAAGGAAGGCCTAAATAGTATAATAACCTATCTTATTTATAAAGCTTATTAAAAGTTTAATTTATAACTACTTTAAATTTATTATTTAATTAGTATATATAAGTAATCTTAAGTATTTAAGACTCCTAGTTAGATTTTAATAATATATCTATTTATTCCTCCTTTAATATATCTATAAAATTACCTTCCTCCTATAACTTTAAGAATTTGTTAATAACTTTTATAATTTTAAAGTAACTATTAAAAATAGTAACCCTATTAAGTATAATAGTATTTATAAATATAATAGATACTATTACTTTAATAAGTAATAAGGGCCTTATTATTATTATTAATAAAGTAGATATTATAAGTAAAGTAATTATAAAGGTAATTATTACCTTATTAAATATATACTTAATTTAACTTATATAATATTCTTTTATAAGATATTATATAATTAATTTAATTATATCTTTAATATTTATATTAATATAATAATTATTATTAAATTCTAACTCTTATACTATTCTTAAATAATAGTTCTTAGGGATAATAATAGTATTACTAATATTATTTTTAATCAAAATAATAGATAGAGATATATTTATTAAATAAATATATAGAGATAATACCTAAATATTATTAAGCTTAAAGAAGAAATTATAATTTAATAAAGAAATATAATAGATTAAAATTTATATTTAAGAATATAATAAAATAATTATAATTTACTTTATATATATTAGATATTTAATTACTTTTTTATAAGGCTTTAATTTAATTAGAATAAAGACCTTATAACTATTAATTAAGGCCCTTAATTAAGATATAAATATATTTATACTCTTAAATATTAACATATTATTATTAATAAATATATCTATCTTAAGATTATTAATAATATATATTTCTTTCAATATTATTATAATTATAACTTCCTTATTATCCTTTATATTATAATAGTATAAGGAGATAATAATATACTTTAATATAATATATTTATTAAAATTAATATTATATATACTAATTAAGCTTATTATATAGTGGATTTATATATTAAGCGCTAACTTTATAAGGTATATATAATTAATAAGGGAGATATTATAATTTAAATTAAGGTAATAGTCTTTATTAAGATTATCTAGGATAAGTCTTACCTTAGCTATTATAGAATAGTATTTATAAAAGGCGTAATTAGTACTAATTTCTTTAAATAAGTTAATAGATAACTTAATAAGTTTATTAATACTTTATATAAATAAGGTATTAAAGACTAGAAATATATTATTATTATAAAGTAAATTACTTTAGTAAATAAATAATAAAGTATAATATCTTTTTTAAAAATTATTTAAATATTAATATAATTAATTTTTAGAAAGGAATATCTAATAATAATATTAATATTTATACTTTAATATTAATAATAGTAAGGTAGAGATATTATTAAAATAATCTTTTACTTTATAATTTTATTAAGGCTTATAATAATTAAGGTCTTTATTAATATAATAGTTATTTAATTCCTTTATTATACTTTTATTAAGTTAATTATTATTTAAGATATCTTTTATAAAATATAAAGACTTAATAGTATTATTACCTTATAAGATACCTTCCTTAATAGCTTACTAGGTAATATCTTAAGAATAATATAATTAAAAACCTTTTCCTTAATTCATAAGCCTTTTATAATAATTATTATTATTATTATTATAATTTATTTAATTTAATAATATTAAATTTAATAGAAATTAATTACCTTTTTTATCTATAATATATAAATATTAATAAGGTAGAGGTAAGGAAGGATTTTATTATATATCTTAAGAATTAGACTATTTATTAATATTAATATTCTTATAATTATAATTATTATATAGCTTAAGAGTATAATTTTAATATTATCTTTAATTATATTATTAGTAAGGAAATAGTAGCTTAAAAAAGCTAACTTATTTATAAGAATTATTTTAATATTAATTAGATTTCATTACCTTTTGAAATTACTCATAACTCTTATTTATAAGTTTATATTAAATCTTAAATTTCTTATTTAGTTATTTAAGAAATTATAATAATATTATAAATACTATTAATTATAAGATATATTAATAAAACTTAACTATTAAATTATTTTATATTAATAAATAAATAATTTTATATCTTATTAAAGTTTATAATTTTAATATAATATACAATATTTTAAATATAAGTATAAGGAAATTTATTAATTTTTATATCTTTTATAATAAACTTTTTAATTTATAGCTTTTAAAGTCCTATTATTATCTTCTCCTTAAAATAATTTATTGAAGTATTTATTTATAATTTTAATAAAGTAGTTTTAAAAAGCTCCTTCTCTAATATTAATAATTTTGTAAAGTATTATTTATATACCTTATTATAAAAGTAAGATAGTAAGATATCAAAGACTTTATTTTTACCTTTAATAATAATAAAATCTTAAATTTAATTAGTAAATTTATAGATATTTT
>JAABUL010008814.1_pt1 | contig 10067 bp, 15 predicted proteins | sample 5559151 | NCBI WGS metagenome assembly JAABUL01 (sample SAMN10711876, study PRJNA513368) | rock metagenome | isolation source: Antarctica rocks | place: Antarctica: Victoria Land, Pudding Butte sud | reverse complement strand
TGACACCGGCTCCCGCTTGATGGCTGAAAGCTACTATGGCAATTCCTATGTTGCTGAAGAGCAAGCATGTGACTCACCGCTCCTCGGCGCCGGAGGACACGGGCCACTGCGATGCGGCGGGCAGCGGCGGCATCGGCTCGCGCGCCCGCGGCTCCGGCCGCCGCTCCTCCTCCCGGGCGCGCGGCTCCGGTCGCCTTTCGTCCCTGGGTGCACCCGCCAGTTCCACCGCCCTAAATGAAGCGAAATGCTGAAGTGCGGTGCTGCTCGAGAGTGCATCAGTGCTTCTGTTACACATGTAGACGCGGCAGCTGTTGTGCATCCGGCCACACAGTCTCTGACAGAGGCACTGGAAAACAGGCATGCAATTGCATGTGGATGCTGCAGGATTACCCCAGCGGAGCCAAAGGAAAGGGGCAGAGGCAAACCGGGGCGGGGGAGCGCGGCCAGAGAGGCCCATGCCGACGCCGCCTGCGCGATCGAGCGGCGGTAGGCCGCGCTTGGCGCGCACGTTGGGGTTTTTTGGTTCCTTGGGTTCGCGCGACTCGCCGCCCTTGCCGCCGCCTAGCCGCCGGGGCCGCCTGTTGTGGGTCGGCAGGTCAGATCCGCTGGGCAGGCGCGCAGGGCGCGTGCAGACACAGGCAAGGACACCACTGCATGCTGTACAGGATGCCGAGAGAAAGAAGTTGCGTGTGACAAGCTACAATTGAGGGCCTGATGCAAGGCGCCAACACCAGAAAGTGGCAGCAAGAGATGAGACGTGTCATGCGAATCCAGCAGGTGCAGCACAGACGAAGGTACGATGCGAAATGCACCTGACTTCAGCAGCCTGGCATGTCGTTTAGCTCGAGGTGTAGCATGACAGTGTGATCAGCAGTCAGATGGTCATACACTCAAAACGTGGATTCACCAGTTTGGGACGGTGCGGCCGCGCTCTACGTCGACGGTGACGCGCTTACCCTCCACCTTGCGCCCGTCGGCCAGCTTGTATGCGTTCTTCATGTCGTTCTTGTGCTCGAACTCGATGAACGCGTAGCCGCGGGGCTTACCTGTTGGCGTAAGCAGAGGGGGAAAAAGGGCGAGGGGTCAGTGGGGTTAGCGGTTACATTACCTGAACGGGTTTTACCTGGTTTTACCTGAATCAATGATTTATGTTGGTATAGCGTGCCGAAGGGCTCCATGCGGCGCCCCCTGCTGCACATTACCTGGTCACCGTGCAAGCAGGGGGAGGAGAGGAGTAGCAGCAGCAGCAGCGGCGCAGCGCCAGGTGGGTTGGCATGTGCCGCAGGGTGCACAGCCTGCCACAGCGCCGCACAGCGCACTGTGAGCATGGGGCAGTCACACAGACATGGAGGGCCTGGCTGAGGGCACTGGCTGGACAACAAGCTGTCCCCTCGCAATCAGGGAGAAGTCTGCAGCACAGCTGCTGTAGGCGGCACCGTTGGCTGGTGCCTTTTTGCAAATTTGACACATGCACAGCGCCGCAAAGTGAAAGGTGCATGCAGGACTCTGATTGCGAACCTGACTTGATGTTGTGCACGATGGAGACGCTTTTGACGGCGCCATACTCCTCGAACTCCCGTCGCAGCCGCTTGTCCGTCACGTCGTAGCTGAGGCGCCCCACGAACAGGGTTTTGAAGGGGTCGCCCTGCGACGACAAAGACAAGAACCAGCGTCAGACGTGGTGCATCGCAAGACCTCCTTGCACATCCTGCTGGGCACGCCTTGAGGTTGATTAGGCGTGTCATACACTGACTTGTATGACCACACATCTGTTCGACCACTGAAGACCTGGCTCGCCAAGCAACCGTCGACAGCAAGATACAATGCAAAGATGGGAGCGGAAAGCCTGCAGAAACACTGCAGCGGAAAGGATGGGGCCATGGCGTACCTCGCCGACATGGGGATCCTTCGCGGGGTCCCACTTCTTGATGCTCCGCTCCAAGGAGTCCTCCGCCTGCGTTTAAGATCAGAGACAGGTATGTCAGATGGGCAGCACAAGTTTAGAGCAATTTCGACTTGGGGCAGCAGATGCAGTGATGTGAAGGTTGCAACGCTGCGTGTGCAGAGACTGTCATTGGACAGCAGGATGATCGGCATTTGAACCGTGGTACAGATGCGTGAGGAGATGCAAGGCAACGTTGCCCACCTCCTTGAGCTTCTTCTTCCGGAGCTTCACATCCCTGCGGGAACATGCCGCCAGCAGCTCAGGACACGATTACAGTACTGGCTTGTGCAGCAAGGCTGCGTCTGCAGGTCGCGGTGCAGGCACGACAGGCATGTGCAAGCGGTCCAGCATGCATAGCAGCCAGCGATTGGACAGCTGCAAACGTCGACCAGATGAACGCAAAAGGTGTGCGGAAGCAGAAACTCACTTTTCCAGCTTGAGCGGCTTCTCGATGCGCGCCTGCGCCACCATCTCGGGGTTGCGGAACACCCGGTCCTCGGGGATCTTCTCCTTGGGCGGCGGCTCATACTCTGCGTCGCCCGGCTCTGCGAATTTCTCCAGGTATTGGCCGATGCCGGAGTAGGGGGGCCCCGGCTTGCGGTGGTGCGGCGGCAGCTTGTGCGGCACCGGCGGCAGCGGCTCGAACAGCTCCAGCAGCTTCTTCGGCAGGCCAGTCTTGTGCCCCGAGATGCCCGCCTTGAGCTGCCGCTCCTGCTCCAGCTTGGCAGCCACTGCCGGGTTGCTGCGAGCGTGGAAACCGCGCTCAAACGGTAGTGGAGGTCACGGAGAGGCTCGCGGGCCTCTGGGAGCATCAGTCAGACGCCAGTGCGATGGAGCGATTGAGGGCGTGATAACATAGTGCGGCGTGCACACGAGTGGCAAAAGATTGCAACTGTGCAAACACTTTGGCAAAGAAAGCACTAAGAGGTGGCCTTGCAGCGCAGGCACCTCATGGTGAGGCTCTATCCGATGGAGCAGACAGGTGCCAGGCTCACGCGCCACAGCCACGCTGCATTGCGTTCGCTTGCTTTGATCAGTTGCTCAGTGTTGCTGGCCCACTGCCGCGTCGCTAGTCCGCAGGCCGCACACTGCTTGCGTCTCAGCCAGCTACAGCGATGCGCGCTGGCCAATGCTCGAGGGTGCTCAAAGGTGCGTTGTGCTGGACGCTGCAGTAAAAGCCTGCAGTGAACAGGTGCAGCAACCTGAGAGTCCCGTCTTCCAGTGCACGTCGGTCCAAGCCACTTTTAGACCAATCCGCACAGTGCCGCCAGTCGTACACATCCGTTTGAGCTCAAGAAAGACTTGAACACTCACGCCAGTACACACAGAGGGCGAATTTGCGTTGCAACTTTGGCTCATCAATCTCGCAGCCATGAGCGGCCGACACGCACAGCGCCTTCTTCGCGGCAGTGGCTTGTCAGCAGCAGCTCGCTCCGTTTCCAGTGTGTCCTCCGCAACCAGTGCGACGTCCGAGGCGGTGCTGGCACGCCTGGCACCGAGCAGCGGCTGCACCGGCAGCGGGCAGCAGCCGCACCTGCCAGGCTTCCACAGCTCGCCCAGCGCATGGCAGCCCGGCTCTGCAGCACAGTCCTTCGCTTCCAGCACCGCTGTTCCAGACGCACAGCAGGCAGACGTCGGCACGACCAACAGCGCTGACGGCGCCGCGGTGAATGGCGGCGCGGAGGAGCAGTACACACAGATCGGCAAGATCACCAGCGGATACCAGGCACGACTCTCACACCTGATCAGTAGCCCTGCGATCACAAGCATTAATATTGAGCACTCCATGCGTGCGCCTTCACATCTGGCTCTTGTTCATGTCTGGCACAGACGAATGCTCCAAGGTGCTCCAACTGGCAATGCAGGTGCCACGGAAACTGGCCTTTGCAGTGGTGGAGGTGGGACCCACGCAGTTCAAGGTGTCCCAGGGCGACACGATCGTGACGGAGAAGCTCAGAGGGGTCGACGTGAACGACAAGCTCTCGCTGAACCGCGTGCTGATGCTCGGCTCTCCGCATGAGACCATCATCGGTCGGCCGTTCATCCCAGAAGCGTCCGTCACAGCCGCAGTCGAGGTGCGGCTTGTCCTGAGCGAGCTTGCAGGAGTGTTCATTGACCTTGATATTCTGCAGCGTAGGCATCTGACATGGTCATCAATCATATGTTCTGCCTGGTGGTGCTTGCAGGAGCAATTTCAGGACGGCAAGGTGCTGATCTTCAAGAAGCGGCGACGCAAGCACTCGCGACGGATGAACGGCCACCGGCAGGTCAGTCTCGCCGTCTTGTGATGCCATGAATGCCACTGCAATGGTCAGCGCACACATAGGAAGGGGGTAGGAAGGGGGATGCACGACCCCTTGCGGGTATCAAGGGAGGGCCAGCTGGGTGGGTAGGGAGGGTGCGGAGGGTACTCTCAGGGTTGCAGGCACCAATAATGAGTCACAAACAAAATGCTAACACAGATATGTGTGCGTGTGGCTGCAGGAGCTAACCACGCTGCGGATCCTGGAGGTCGGTGGCATCGAGGCGGAGGCGCCGCAGCAGCTGAAGGCAAAGGCGCAGTGGTGGCAGTCGCGCAAGGCTGCGGCAGATGCTGAGGCAGCCGCTGCCTTTGCTGCATGATGCCGCGTACGCTGATGCTGGTTGTTCATCTGTGGCGAGCCTTCAGAGCGTGCGGATGTGCTGCACCTGGGATTGGCATAGTTCAGCGCTGCGCGCGTATTCTGTGCAACTCTCCTGGCGTGATGCAGCTGCCACATCGTCTGCTCCTATATACTTTGCCAGTTGGAGCACCCACTGCCCAAGTCTTATTCAAAATTTGCCCCTTGCCAAGCCGCTTTTCCTTTCAAATCTGCCCCTTTCGATTTCCCGCCATGTGGCCCCGCCCTGTAGCGCATGCATATAGCGTCAGGATTTGCATCTGCCAGCCTGCCTTGCCACTCTGCCATAGCGCAGCCCCTTTTGTATATTTGTTGTAAGCCTCACTCTCCGCAGCACCATGGCGGCGCTTACGGTCTCGCCGGTGAGCCGTCAATCATGTACAACATCCCGTTCGCGCTGTCCTCAGCCCTGGCCTGTCAAGCTGCAGTCTTCGCAACATATCATGCGTTTATGTTTTGACGTTATCCTCATCATTTTTTGCAGGTTACAGCGTCGGCAGGCGCGCTGCACCAGCGAAACGCACTGCAGCCACCAGCATCCGGCAGGCTGCTGCAGCGGCTGGCGCAGCCATGCACGCTGGCGAGGCAGCAGCAGTCTCGCCACCTTGTCTCGTGCTCGGCGTCGGGACGTCAGGTGAGGCCGTGCTATCGAATTGGGCTCTGCATCGCGTCTGGTTGTGTTGTGCCACGGCACATGGTGCCATGCAAAGGCGCCTCATTTTGACTCACAGTTGTGTCTTGCAACCGCAGGTAAATGTGGCCGCTGTCCAGGAGCAGCAGACCCAGGCCATCGACTGGGAGTCCACGGCAAAGGAGCTGGATGCCAAGTCGCCGCTTGAGATCATGGATCATGTGAGTGAACATTGCATCGCCGCCGCAATGCATGCGTCCAGCCTGACTACGAGGCTGCGACTGTTGTGCGCATCTCGTTCCACCCTTGCATGTGATCGCATGGCCAGAGATGGTCAAGGATCACGGTCTGCGACGCTGGCGCAGGCACTCAAGACGTTTGGCGACGAGATCGGAATCGCCTGGTCCGGTGCGGAGGATGTTGCGCTGGTCGAGTATGCGCACCTCACCGGCCGCCCCTACAGGGTGTTCAGGTGCGGCACCGATGCCTGCCATGCCCACGCAGCAAGATAATATCAATGCAGCAGATGTTTTCCCCTGCCATATTGCATGTTCACTGCGTCCGCACAGCTTCATTTACGCATCTTCATCACCTTCCCGTCTGCGCAGCCTGGACACCGGGCGGCTGAACCCGGAGACGTACCGCGTGTTTGACGCGGTGGAGAAGCACTACGGCATCCACATCGAATACACCTTCCCGGATGCGGACGAGACTAAGGAGCTGGTCCGCGCCAAGGGCATGTTCTCCTTCTACGAGGACGGCCACCAGGAATGCTGCCGCGTGCGCAAGGTGGGACGGCACCCTGCACCTCTGCCTTGCCTTGCACCTCTGCCTTGCCGTTGCCGCCTGATGGCAGAGCATGGCGACGATGCGGCTGCTGATGCTGAGTATCAGGCACTGAGGCCGCCATCTCATGGAAAGCCACCAGCCGATGGAACAAATGGGCGCCCTGTGGCTGCAGGTGCGGCCGCTCAGGAGGCAGCTGAAGGGCCTCAAGGCCTGGATCACCGGGCAGCGCAAGGACCAGAGCCCCGGCACGCGCGCGGCAGTCCCCGTGGTGCAGGTCAGCTGCCGCCAGAGTGGCTCCTGCCCCAGTCAGGCATAGTCTGAACCTGCAAAGGAGCTGGTTCACTCACTACGCATTGCTGGCGGGTGTGTGCACTGGCTAGACATCCCATGCATCAAGAGTGCAGAACCTCAATCATCGGCGTGCAATCAGAGTGGGCGAAGGGTGCTCCCGAGCTTGTGCGGCATATGACGGAATGTAAACGCTGGCAGTCATCCGAGCGGTGCGACTTGTGTGAGCAGGTAGACCCGGTGTTCGAGGGCCTGGACGGCGGCGAGGGCAGCCTGATCAAGTACAACCCGCTGTCCAATATGTCGGGCGCGGAGACGTGGAACTTCCTGCGCGTCATGGTGAGCACCTCTGCACGAAGCAAGTGATTCGTGTTGATGGATCATGTGCCGTCTCCGCTGTGATTGCTCTTGCATAATGAGCTGTCATCGTGGCCTCTGACTTTAGTGCGAGCAGGCATGAAGTCATGCTCAAATGCAGTCAGGCAAGTGCGGCACCATGTGCCTGAGTCTCAGCCATGCATGCTGTGGCGGCAGGGCGTGCCGACAAACGAGATGCACCAGCACGGCTACGTGTCCATCGGCTGCGAGCCGTGCACGCGGCCGGTGCTGCCCAACCAGCACGAGCGGGAGGGCCGCTGGTGGTGGGAGGTGCGCTGTGCATGCCGCACCCGCGTCACACAATCGCAGTGCACCATATTGCAGTGGTACCCTGCATCCTGTGCTGATGCCTATGTCTTGTTGCATCAGCTGCACAGCCCTGGCGGAGCATCCTCATTCCTTCATATTGCGCCCTGCGTCTCGCCTGCTCACGCTTGCCCTGCTGACGCTGTTTTTCCCTGCTGTTCTTTTGCAGGACCAGACCGCCAAGGAGTGCGGCCTGCACAGCGGCAACATCGTGTCGAGCGCAGAGGCACAGGCCGCTGGCGAGGCGGCGGACCTGTGGGCAGCCGGCAGCGCCGTGGAGGGACTGGACCACGACGCGCTGGCGCAGCTGGCCGACGGGTCCCGCGACAAGGACACGCTGGTGGTGCTGTATGCGCCCTGGTGCCAGTTCTCGCAGGTGCGGTTCTGGGGTTTGCCGACCAGTGCAGAAGTCCATGCGGCCGGAATGGCTTGGGGTGCAGGTTGAAGGCCTGGTAGCGGAACGCGTCTGCAAGTGTAAACCGCGAATTGTCCGCCAGCAGCAGCGCGGTGCAAAAGCGCTGACGGCGCTGGCTCCGCCTCCGATTTCGAGACACCAGGCCACGCAATGCCCTACCCTTGAACCCTGAACACTGAACATCTCAACACCCACAGGCGATGGAGCCATCGTATGAGGAGCTGGCGTCGCAGCTGTCGGGCTCGCACGTGCGCGTGGCCAAGTTCCAGGCGGACGAGGACCGCGACTTTGCACAGGAGCGCTTCGGCCTCAAGACCTTCCCCACCATTGTCATGCTGCCCAAGACCGGCAATCAGGTGATTTCCAGATTCACCTGCCCCATGCACCTACCCTAGCAGGCATTTTTGGTGTTGGTGCTGATGTTATCTAGCCGGCTCTGTCAAATGTTCTCAATTGTCAGCAATTGGGCCAAACAGACCAAGCCGCAGCCAGATCCTGGAGGCTGACGACGTTTTGATATTTCGCCTGCAGGTGGTGCGCTACCCCAGCGAGCGACGCGATGTAAACAGCCTCAAGATGTGGGTCAAGAGCGTTGCTGGCGCCTGAAGATGCCAGCGTGACAAAGACAGTCGGCTTTGGCAGAGGGTGGGGGATGGGGACATTTGCTGGGCAACTATGGGATCCGAGTTTGGCATTGCACCCTAAAGTAGGACTGCGGAACGGTGCACGCAACCACGAGAGGACTGCAGTCTGAAATGGGTATCGTCTCTTGTTCTTCGATCATGATCCAATCAACTGATGGTTTCCTGCGGCGCACACGGCAGAGATGTTGGCAGGAGCAGGACTCCGGCCCACTGTGCGCCGCCTTTGTAGTTCGGATGTCGATCACGGTTTTGCAATCTACAGTCCGTCGCAAGGGCCGAGTCAATCCCAGGCAGAGTGCCCAAAGGGAATTGGTCAGTCGCTGCCTGCGAATGCCTAGGGTGGGGACCAGTGCCCAGCCTGCACCGCGGTTGCGTTTCCAGTGGTGTGGGGACCAGTGCCTGCAAATGCCTAAGTTCATCAGAACCATGTGTCAGACATGTCAGACAGCTCAATCTCGCTGTGTGTCGGGCTCGCGTGCAGTCCGGGGACACGGCGTGGGGAAAGGTTCCAAGGACTATTTGGGTAACACAGCGGCGCTGCGCAGGGTAGACCGGGGGCCTGGTGGATTGTTACTGCAGCTGCACCTCCTTCTGCTGGGCGAGTTGTCGACAGCAGCCACGAATCTCGAATCCTAGGCTCACACACAGCCGTGCGCGGCGACAGCTGGATAGGCGGCACAGCGTTGTTGCTCCTTCCGTGCTTCATAGCAGGCACTGACGCCGCGCTAAACTCGGGGCGCTGAACTTCCTCTGGATCGAGCTCCGCCACCATGTTCCGTCACCGGCTGCTTGCGTTGGCGGCGCTCTTGGTGTGCGTATCGAGTGTACACGCGTCGCGTGGCCTGCTTCAAGGTGGGTCTGATGCTTCTCTTAAGGCTCTTTCTTTCTCACGATGAGCGCTATATACTACACTCTGTCGCCTCGGCCATAACCTCCTACCAGCATTTTGGGCACCCAAAGAATGTAGGCTGTAGCTCCGAGATCGACATTGAGTGGCAGTCAACATGTCGCAAGCGCGTCGCGGTCATCGCAGCTCACGACTCGGTGACTTGCAGACGCTACTATAACAGTTCGATGTGACCAAAACTCTGGACCCTGGGCGACAGCCGTGGCGGCCTGCTGAACATGCCAGTCCTGATAGTCGCAAGGATCCTACTCCTCTGATCATAACTTTGATGGCTCGGCCAACAAGGTCTTGATCGCCGTCCAGCAAACTATCAACTGCAGCAACATCCATATCATTCATGACATGCTCCACGTCGGTGGGCATGTCGTTTTCAGCTTGTTGATGCGTCTCGCTTCTCCAGCTTGCAGCCTCACCGCGCTAATCACAACTCCCCCACGCTAGCGCTTTCTCATGCGCCCTGGCCTCAAGCTGCGGCAGCGCAAAGCGTGGACAAACATCAGCCCACACATGTGACTTGACCCGACCACCACGCTGCAACACACGACGCCCGACGATGCCGATCCGTTCGTGCAGGCACAAAGTCCGCCGGCACCACGCGCAACTATTACATGGCGGCAAACCAGGTGTGCCTCTGGGGCAGCAGATGTCCCCGCACAGCTGGCTGGTGTCAGCGATGCTGTGAGTGATACCAGCGTGAGTGACGGCACCGATGTTGTGTGAAAACACCAAGTAGGCTTTCTCTGATAGTTAACATTGCGGATGCAGATCGTCTGGGACTATGCGCCGTCGGACATGAACCTGTGCCAGGGCAGGAACTTCTCCAACGCGGAGAGCATTTACACAGTCCAGTCAACGTACTACAAGGCACAGTTCCAGCAGTTCAGCAATGCGCGCTTCACCACCAAAGTGGTGCGTCCGCATTGCATTCAGGGACAAGCACGATCAAGTGGCAGCCGCCATGGGACGGTGCTGTGTGCTGTTGCGCACCCTGCTTGATGCCATCGCGGCTGGGCTGCTGATCGTGCTGCCTGGCGGCGGCGGCACCTGCCTCCTCCCCCCCCTCCGGGGGGGGGGGGGGGGGGGGGGTTTTTTTTAAGGGCGTGG
>JAABUL010008813.1_pt1 | contig 10068 bp, 6 predicted proteins | sample 5559151 | NCBI WGS metagenome assembly JAABUL01 (sample SAMN10711876, study PRJNA513368) | rock metagenome | isolation source: Antarctica rocks | place: Antarctica: Victoria Land, Pudding Butte sud | reverse complement strand
GTGCATTGAACGTTGTGCTTACATTCTGTTTTCAACATCACAAGCTGCAATGCCCCTGGCCCTGTCCCTGCAATGCCCCTGGCCCTGTCCCTGCAATGCCCCTGGCCCTGTCCCTGCCCTTCATCAGTCCTGTGGATGCTGCAAGTCTTGCTTTCTCACCCGCTCAATGTCAAACAGCTGACCTTTTTGCATAGGATGACAATGAGGACGGTGGGTATGATCAAGCCGGCGCGCCAGCCGCACACTCTGTGTTCTCTTTGACAGAAGGAGGCTCCTTGCCTCACCACAAGCGCCGCAAGGGCGTGCAGATGAACCCCACATCCACTGGTAACGACTGCGGCATGACTTACTGCTCTGCTGTTGCATGCACAAGCAGCTGCAATGGCGCACATGCTTTTGCCATAACTGATGGTTAGCGTATAGCGACGGCAGCGCCAGCCACATGTAGCTTGCAGCCTGCAATGTATGACATGGACATCTTGTCATGTTGGGCGTTCACGCAGCTCAATCTGCCCCCCTCACTACACCAGATGCCCTCACAACTCATGTCGATGGCACGTAGGCCCATGTGTCTCACTTCTGTCTCATTTGTGGTATGCTTACATGATCAATGAAAGACCTGCTCTTGGCAGGTACTGCAAGCTCTCACCGCGAGGGTCCACTTGGCAACAAGAAGAAGTCAGGTGTGGCAGCTGCCCCAGAAGCTGTCGAGCCTCCTGTCCAGGTCCAGCTATCTGCCCAGGTGATGCTTTTATGCATCACTGCCTGCTTGACGTGCCAGGCTGTAACTATGCAGAACGCGACCTGATAGCAGCCTGCATTTCAGCAGGCACAAGATCAGTCTAGACGGTAGCATGTTGTGGAGTTATATGCACTGTGGCATCTGCTGCTTCAGTGGTAGGTTCATCTGGTGGAGCAGCTTGGCAGCCTGTGCATGAGCAGTATGAGTTTTTACACTCATTTGTTATAAGGCCATTTGCTGGCTTGGAGACAGCAAGGTCCTGTAGCTCGCGGACAGGTAACACTAGCAGGTTATTCAGCCAAAGCCTTAGGCTAGAGGTCGACCTACAGATCCCTTGACCCATCAGTCCATCATGTAGGCATGCAGAGCAAAAACCAGTCTCGGTCTAGGCCACAGTCCTTACACATGCGTCACAAGGCTTCTTGGGCAACTCCTGCATGCTTTACGCACACTCATCTCTACTTAAGTGCGCTTGCTATCTTGCCGTTTTCCCCTTTAGTTGACTTTGCACTTCATTATGTGGGTGACTGACAGTGATAGTGCTTGCAGGAGCAAGAAGCAGAGAAGGCTGATAGGGAAGCTGTGGCAGCATGGGAGAGCCTGCAGAAGCAGCGCCAAAAGGCACAGCAAGTCATACAAGCAGCCCAGGTCAGTTTGAGAATGCACATTTGTACCAAAACAGCTGCTAATCTTAGTCACATGTGATGAGGTGCAGATGCAATTGTGTATTTGAATGCTGTGCTGGATTCCTAATCAGATTTGTTTCCGTATGATGCGTCATGTTCACAGCATTGCATACGGCGTCCTGAGGCGCATTGGAGTGGCCTGTGCTGATGTGTGAACGGTCAATATCAGTCTTAGCTCTGGAAGGTGGCAGAGGGACACTGCTGCTGGGGCAACTGAGGGCTGATCGGACTTGACTGGTTGGTGTATCAGTCATGATACAATGATGAAAGTCTGCTGCAACATGAATGTAGCAACGATGGTTAAGGCAGCGTGAACAAGTTACAATTTAAGAAAAGTTCCGGAAAACCTTTGGAAAACCAGGTGGGCAAGAGGTGGTGACTGGTCTTTATTCTTTGCTTTTGCTAGCTTGTTGCTTATCTACCTGGGGATGCAACATGCATGACTTGCACAGGACAATGTATAGGTAATTATGGTGGCTTCCCTTGTGGGCAATACTGCTACTAAAGCAAAAGGGCATAACTGTTTCTGTCTCAATTACAGGATGCTGTCAGGAAGCTGAATGAAGCGCAAACTGCACTAGACAGCATTCACAAGGCTGCAGCTGCTCAAGAAGCTGCTCAGGCAGCTGCAGAGGCCCTGCACCCTTGGCCAGCAGATCCTCGCCTGGTGTACCCCAACTACCCTGCCTACCCATCTGCCCCACCCCAGCTTCTGAATCCCGATGTAGCCAGTTTGGGAAGTTACCTGTTCTCTTTACCCAGAGGCATCAATGCTGAAGGTCTTCATGCAAGTCAGCGTGCGCTGATCAACAACAATGGTGTTGAAGGGCATCCTGGTAGCGCAGCCAGTCTTCTCCATCAGGTTATGTCCAAAGGCAGGGAAACAACTGATTCTGGGACTAGACATAGCAAGGGATGGCAAGATAGTCATCTGAACATGCAATCACAAGATCATCAGCAGCGTGCTGAACAGCCAACTGGGTGGCAGCAACAGTTGAAGAGCGGCATGAGTCAGCAGCAACTACAGCAGGTGTGTTGCCATGTGTTTTGCAGCTGGGCTATGGACTGTTTGCCGCATGTGCATACATGCAGTCAGGTATTGTATGCTCTGTTATCACATGCATGTGCACAAACTGACATTTGGCCCAAATTTCATTTGCTGCGTGCAGATTGCAGCTGGGCAGACTCCTCGACAGTCATTTCTGCCAGGGCTTGCTGAATATCCACACTAAATCACAGCAGTAGACAGCATTTTTGCACTTCCCAAACCCTAGTGTACCATTGTACAGGCATTTTCTGTGTGGCCTCGTCGTTGCCACAGTAAGAGCTTAGTGTAATTGTAGGTCTGTGTGTTGGCTTTCTGCTTTGGACCTACTTTGACATTCAATTTGCTTTGATCCGCAATTGCTTCCACTGTGCTTCAGCCCAATGCTTTGCTAGCTTTGACTGGGTACAGTGATGTCAATTGGTTTGCTGGCCGCAGCAGGCAATGGGTACAACTGCTAATTTGCATTGCCCTTTGGGAGTTGTCGATGACTCTGACAAGTATGGTACAGCATTTCATTGCAAAGGTCCTCAACAGTAGCTGACCCACATCCAAATGAGCTGACAGCATACATACGAGAAAAAACCAAAATGTTCAAGCTGCAGCAGAAAGCATGAACACAGTCAGCACAACGCGTGTCTAAAAATGTACAATGATCAGACTGAGAAGCAATATGTCAGCCACTTGATGCTGCTGCATCCACAATGTGAAGGCTGCTGATGTACAGTTTCTAGCATGCAACACAGGCAGAATGAGATGTAGACAGAGGGACAGAAAATGATATAGGCACTGCTGAAAAAGGGGCTAGGATACATTTGTCTTGTGTCAAGCATCTTGCTTCCTGACTGCTCTTCTCCTGAGCCCAGCCAGTTGTGACTGAACTCGAGAATGCTGAGTCTGAAAGGCAGCTTGACTGCCTGCATCAGCTACGCCATCTTTAGGCAAGCCATGTGAGGATGCATCCATTGTGACCTCAACCTGATCTGCAAAATTTGCTTTGGCAGCTTCGGTGCTGTGGAGGGAAGCAGCACTGCCTTTGACATCTGCTACATCGTCAGCGATTGCATCTGAGAAAGTGGGGGCAGCTGAAACAGAAGAGGATCGAATGGCAGGCAGGTCTTGAGGTACATCAGCAGAATGACTGCTCTGATTAGCAGCATGCGCTGACCCTGGCTGTTCAAGGGCATAACACAGCAGCTCGTTGACCTGGTTTGGCCAGTGAGATGTGCGCAAGCTCAGTTCATGTGTGAGTTGTGTGTGGCATGATTGCACTTGACTCAACAGCTTGTGAGTTGCCTCCAGCAATGTACCAGCTGGCTGAGGAGACTGTGCATGCCTCTGCTGATCAGTCAGCACCCCATTGATGGGGTATGAAGACGATGTGGCAGCCTCAGGACCATGACTGCTTCTTTCCTGACTAGAAGCATTCTCCCAATTCCTGGCATGATCCTGCACTACGTCGTCCAGCTCAGCATGAGCATTGAACACCTGTTGCTGGGGTTGACATAGATCCTCATGACACAAGTCTTGTTGGTGAGCAGCTTGCTGAGAGCCATGCAGCCCATCAGCTTGCCGCGGGGACCATTGCTGACGGACATCCTGATGCTGTGCCATCTGATCTTCTGCCGGGTGAGCTTGTTGGCTCGCTTGCTGCTGTGATCTGCGAAATGCAGCCTTCTGTTTTAACCTGCCCAGCTGTGCCTGCCACTGCTTGCGATGACTTGGTGTTGAGGCAAATGGGGATGGGCCAGACTTTCCTTGTTGCTTCCAATGGCTATTCCACCTCCTTGACACTGTGAAGTCCCAATACCTGCAGCCAATCAGAAATCTGGTCTAAAGCCCTTTGCATTGCCAGCTGCTTCAGTACAGTACTCTAGTGTTCCCACTCTTGTCTGATGAATTTGTACACGCAGTTGCCTTTCATCAGGTTGCAGATCCTGTGCATACTGATGTAGTTGAACCAGTACAAAACACTCAAGTGCAGCTATGTACCAGTCATGGAAGTCCCAGCCATTGTTCTTTGGATCTGCCTGAGCAGCATCTCGTTTGTTAGTCAAAACCTCATAAGCTTCTTGAATCTTGAGAAAGTCCTGCTCTGCTGATGGCTCGTCACTGATGTCCGGATGGTGCCTACAGCAGCAAACTTGTCACACGTGTATGGCCGGTCCGACACTGATGCTGTCGTCAGCTTTGACTTTCAGCCCGCAAACTGCACCTCAAAGCAAGCTTTCTGTAGGCTTTCTTGATCGCCTTCGGATCTGCGTCCTCGGATATTTGTAGAACCTTGTATGGATTGACAAAGGACTGCAGAACCTGTCAAGGCACATGCGTTATGAAGACATACAGCTTATGCCACCAGTGATACAACCGTGCATGCAACATACCTGGAGATGCTGCGATCGAGGCTTGGATGTGCGACTGTGCCATGTGATGGGAACCTGTTTACAGAACATTCACGGTTATCCTGCAAAAGCATGCATTGCGCAAAGCTACTTGCCTCGGAGCAAGAAGAAAACTTGTCGGAGAAATCGAAGAGGCACGTGTAATACCACGTGAATAAACCTCGCGCCACCTGTGCAGATTTCCCGCGACGACGACGTGAGTTGCGGTCCAGTTGTCGGTTTAGTTGCTTCTTGACATCGGCACTTCATTAGGCAGTTCAGCAGCCGAGTCACAAGTCCAGGGTTGTTCGTCTTGATCAGGAAGTGCCTGTTGAATCGCGCAGCTGGTGGTACCACAAGTTCGACTCGAGGCATGTGAGGTGTGCTTTACGGTCAGGGCGCCCTGAGCGCTCCTGTCGTATGTTTGCTTGTGCACCATCTGTTCTGCATGGATCATGTCGCTCGTTGCTCGGCTGCATGAAGACCTCGCTCAGCAGCTCACGACCCGTTGATCCCACGGGGCAAGCGGTTCACCACTTAGGCCGCCCTTTTCGCTTTGGCAAGTCAAAAGATGTAGAGTCTCTGAGTTCACGTTGACGATGCTGATTGCGGCGCAGACGAGGTCCTCTCACAGATGAACAGGGTGGTTGTCTCACGAAGGCAGGGAAAAAGGGCAGGCAGTCTAGACGACTCCGCTTCGGACTCAGGAAAGATCTTGTCATATCAACGCATGCCACAAGACAGCCCAATCAAGGGCATACCACCAGACGGAACAGCCGAGCTATCTAGCCAGCCCATGCCAGGGTCTGCACGACTGAAACACAGAGTGAAGACCATAGCTGAGCCCTCTCACAGAAGCACGACAGCCACATCCCGTGTAGAGGCACCGCTGAGTTCTGTAACTAGCAGATCCAGACTAAGCACCGCAAACTTAGAGCAAAACCACCATGCTTACAGGAATCATCCTCAGAGTTTGGACTATCAAGGTATGACTGGTGATATAGCACATGCTGACAGACTATCAACAGCTGTCTGCTCAGAAGCTGACTTGTGCGCGATTTGCAGAGCGCACAAGGCAGTGGCTCAAGTCAGCTGAGCTCTCGCCCCCTCCACACAACCAAGTGGCAAGAAAGCAAGGAGCTCAAGCAAATGCTGCACAGCATCACCAGCTTTCACACATGCAGCCAAAAATGCAGAAGCGTTCAGGCTGGTCAGCAATCTTTGACTGTTTCAAGCCGCAAACTATAGAGTTCCAGCACACCCAGCCAGCAAAAGGGTAATGGAACAACACAGCATCAGTAGGGCAGCATGTCCTACAATTTTGTCATTTCTGGCTTTGTGTGTTGATGTTTATAGTGCCTAAAGGGACCTGAATGCGGATGCAAAATGCTGCCTTGTACCAACAAAGCAAATTCAGCCCAGAAGCTGCAACTTGTTGCAAGTAGTGCTGCAATGCTGTTCATGACATTTGCTGGTTGAACATGTTACTTCGTTTGCTGTAGACTAAGGATAGTGATCTGTTTGGCAATGCCCTTTTTATCTTTTTGTATGTACATTCTGTTGTTGCTTTGAGTTATTTTGGTTCTCAAATCCTTGCATGTATAGCTGCTGCTACCAAGCCACCAGCGTGCTCTGCGGCAGTCTCCTCAGGCTGCGACTGCTGCTGCAAATCTTTAATGTATGCCAATCAAGCTGCCACTGGAGTCTCTACATGCAAGGGCTTGCAGCATGCATATCAAATTATTACTTGATGATTTCTGAGTACAAGGATTGGAAAGACTAAGTCTTGGCATAACGTATTGGTAATCACTGTAAGATGTGGTGCTGCTGCTGCCAACCAATTGCGCCACAAATGGATGTGCAAGCTCACTTATGTGTTGCAGCTGCATTTTGACAATTTACATTTGCTGTCTGTAGGACTCATCAGGGGAGTCAACAGACAATAACTGGGAAAACAACTTATACTATGCACCAAATGTTCAAGGCGTTCAACAATAAAGCACCAAAGAAATTGCAGTAGTGATGCTGTAATGAGGGAGGGCGCTAGTACCTCGCCACACGCTCTACGCTAATCTAGCTCTACAAAGCTTAGAAGCCAAGCTAAAATTGGACTGGCCAAAACAGATTGTCTTTGTGCAAAACAGGTCTTGAGATAACTGCCTACCTCATTGGGTTGGTCAGTAGCCAGAAAAGCTGCTACTGAAGATGAAGCCTGATGGAAAAGGTGTACTGTTGACGTATGTGGCTGTATGCGGGGCAGCAAACAGGAAATGGGTGTTCATCTTCAACTGAGCCAGACATGCACACAAGACAGACCCTGTCCCCTCTGCTGCCATGTTCACTATCTTTGCCAAAGCGGCCTGTGTCAACATGTAGGCCATGGCAACCACACCTGAGCCTACTGATCAGTCTCCTGTGGGGATAGCATCTGACAGTAGACAAATAGTCAGAATACTGGCAAACTGAATGATGAACGAAAATGCTGTTTTAAAGTGACACAGCATGTGATTGGCCCTTACCTCTGGGCCTGCAATGCTGCTCCTCTTATTGGTTACGGTTCTGCTTGTGTCTTCTCTTACCTAATGTTTAATGTGTCTGTGTAAAAAACTATCGGTAAACTATTCACATGCAAGACAGGCTGGACTCAGGATGCAAGCAAAAATGACCCCGCTGCGGCATCAGGTCATGGCGACACCGTGTAGGGTGGGACAATAGGCTTCTTTGAATCGACGACACTGCACTCAACGCATACAACCCAAGCACAGCATGATCACTTGAATTTGGCACTAAAGCCCCATTGCAGATATCAATCGATGGTGCGGTCCAGCCTGATGTACACCTGCACTGTGTGCTAGACACATGTACTGCATAATCACCAACATTTGGCCATTGTGAAGGTATAAAGAGTTCATATGGGAGCATGACCTGCAGTGATACTGCATACAGCTGATCCCCCCCAGACAACAGCTGCCAAAGACAGAACCATTGGTATTTGTTGTGTCTTCCAGGTACAGCTAGCCCCACTGCTCAAGCACCACCTCTATACAAGCAGCCAGCAGCACAAATCCATTACCACGGGGTCTGATTCACAGCCTTGACCATGGCCATTTTGCTGACACCTCACAGTTTCAACTCACATCTGCGTGCATACTGTAATGTATCACTGTACATAAGTACATGTTATGCTGCTAGATGTGGTGCGCAACATGTACAGTGCAACTTAGTGTAGCACCGGTTTGGTTTTGTGTGAGGCCTATAGCAGCCATGTACCATGCCATGTAGTGCATCTACAGCCCATATACATGCTTTACAGACATCTGCAATATGCATGCCATGCAATGACAATGGGCTGACCTTCCCATACTTGATTGCTTGCAGGCCAATATGCTGCACAAGCATATCGGTTCTGTGTCACACAACAGCCATCTAGCCAGTGTCAAGTTGTGACAAGCGATGCACACTATCCAGATGGGTTGCAACGTCAGGAAGGGACCCCGCCCTGGATGTTGTTCAGTGCCTGTTTGCGATTTCTACCACTATTGGAGTGCAAATAATGTCAACACGGCTTGCGCTGCGTCCTCCCCTGGTGCTGGCCTTGCACGTGTAAGCATAGCTTGTTATCAAGAGTACCTGCAACAGTTGAGATGCCGCCCGCCAGTAGTTGTGCCAGTCTCATAACTGTGTGGAACAGAACGCCTGATCTTGCCTTGGTCGTCTCCAACTATGCCTTACCAATTGGTAACGTTACTGGGTAATTGATGAGTGAAATGAGTAATTTGCACATCCTAAGGGCAACCGAAAGGCCGGACGGGGGCCTGCGCAGGTGGGCTGTCGAACCCTGCGTCCCACTGAACGTCGTCGAACCAGAGGCTGTACCAAGGCTGGGTACCGCAAATGTAGCCCTGGCACCGCAGCTGCTTGAGAGTTCTCGCAGCAATGGCAGGTCAAAAGGTTTCTGCCTTAGCACGCTTTTCGAGTTTCTATGACAACTTTTGTTTGTCACTGTCGCCGTTCACCGCATAAAGGCGCCAACGGTGTTGCACTGCCCTGTCCACCCAGTTGTTGGTCTGGCGGCAGTGCACACAAGCTTCACACAGTCTGACCTTAACAACGGGAGCTCTCCAGAAATATGTCAGCTGGACGTTGAAATCGCACAGCTGATGCTGTGCAGCCTGCGGAAGGACCATGGTCACGCTGCGCAACAACGCCTTGCCAGCCGCTCAACTTGAGACAGTGAGCAGAACTCTGCTAGATTGGGACTGGCTGTGCACTGTGACAGGCTTTGCAGACAAACACAAGCTTGTGTGTTTGCTTTAGGTTATACACAACTGCGTAGGCTTCAAGTTGGTTTTCTGGAACAGTCTGTGCTGCAACAGCTTTTGGCAAAAAGCTGTTGTCCTGTTTCTCAAGCTGATCCCTGCGCTTGCAAAGCTTTTCCTGACCAAGTGTCCTTTATACTACAGGCAGATTATGTTCTTGTTAAGGTATCAGGTCCATGACGTGTCAGTTACTTTCACTGGACGTTTGGCAGCGTCCCCTTCCTGCCATGATCAAGGCCAAAAATCACATGCAGTGTGCAGTGTCTCTCACAGTTATTGCTGAGCCGCTAATTACTTGCAGTTGGTTGATGACCGTCAGAAGTTTGCGCATGTGCGGACTTGCAATGTTGTGCCCATTCCACAGTGGGCAGGGGTGAGCTATGCATCGCTGACAGTCCTGAACAACACACTGTATGGTCTGGTAGTGTTGTGCAGCACTGGGATTCCCTTTTAGGCTGGGCTTGCAGGTCCAGTGCATGCATCCGTTTATTGTCAATTGTGCGCTGCTGAAGTGGTATGTGGGCTGTGATAGCACTTTTCTCTGGAAGCTCTTTTGGAATCTGGAAGCTGAAAGCAGCTGATCTTGCTTTGTAGGTTGGTCAACCTAAGATGGGAGGCCAAACTCTCAGACTCATCACACTATCTCTGCAAAGTATGTATACTCACCCGCAAAAGATACCTTTTTGGCACTGCCGATGATGCCAGTGCACATCCCAGCCCAGATACGGGATGCTTCTCACAGCCTGCATTTGACTAGTCAATGTAAAGTCTACTTTGCTGATGCTTCTAAAGATGTTCAGAAAATTGCAGACAGAATCGCCCTCAGCTGTGCCACTGCTCTAGAAGTCAACTTCAATTCAGGGTCTTGATGACACACATCTACGCTGTTCTTTGT
>JAABUL010008812.1_pt1 | contig 10069 bp, 1 predicted proteins | sample 5559151 | NCBI WGS metagenome assembly JAABUL01 (sample SAMN10711876, study PRJNA513368) | rock metagenome | isolation source: Antarctica rocks | place: Antarctica: Victoria Land, Pudding Butte sud | reverse complement strand
TCTTGTTTCCTTCCTCCGATATTTGAACTGTCCTCCCCTCGTAGGATACCCTGTTAAGAGGGCTCTACCGGTGCGCTTCCGCATGTTCCATCCTTGCTATGCCCATTATTCCTAGCCAATAAGGCACCCTGAACTATCCCGTTCTAGCCATGTGGCTCTACGGCGTCGTGGTCGATTATATTTCGTAGGAGGGAGGTGGATTGCTAATAAAGACGCGAGATTGCCGTAGGTAGCATATAGCGACTTAGGCGGATATGAATGGATATGACGTAAGGATGATGAAAGTCTCTTACGAAGGAACCGTTCCTAGGTATGATGGCGCTTAGCCGGGCTCATAACCTGTTAAATAATTGATGGAACGGTTGTTATTCAGCTATGGATACGTGTCCTACTAAATACATGCGTGCCAAGCATAAAGGGCTGACACTGATATCCAACATTATATACCCCGAACTTAAGATTTAAGGTTACCTTTTTGAATTAGGTAAGGGAGCCGGGCCGTTTTAGAGAGAGCACCGAAGGAGTACAGGATGTTAGAATTCAGTCCGGGTCAACCTCGGTTGATGACTAAGCAGAGTCTTGGCATGCACATGCAGAGTTTTCAGTTATGCGTATACTTTTATAGAGTTAAGCAATATCATTAGTAGTAATATCATTAGTAGTAATACATACTACTACATCCACTAATAAGACATCAGACCTGTCGTAGCAATCAACACCTATTATCTCTGGCTGCGCACTAGACGTGTACTCTTGAGTGGTTAGAGTCGAACTAATGCGCTCTGTGTTTGGCGGGGCAGGCTGCTCTTCGAAAGATCGTGTCCAGATAATTTAGTACATTCGTAGATAGACGAATGAGTAGAAGATCATCTAAAGCTCGGAAAATGAATGATACGCATGCTCTAATTCCTATCAATTTGACTTAGGTATACGCTATTCGTTTCTTTCAGCCCGTTAGACGCCAAGATTACTCTTACTGTTTCAGCGAAGTAAACCACTCCGATATAAGCGCCCCAGCATGGCAAGCATTAAGCAAGGCGGTAAGTCTAGGCTATAGGAAGCTAAGCTAAGCACCAGGCTTAGCAAGTATGCAAAAAATACCTTTAGTAGCTATAGCTACGTACGAGGCCGCTAATTCAGGCTCCTTATAATACGCCCCTCAGCTACAGGTAGTAATAACAGGCTCCTTTCCTATTTGTTCTCTCCTGCTTTCTACATGCTCCCCTAGGCTCCTTCGGTACCTATCTACTTATGCTTCCTAGTACTCTTCCTAATATAGCTATACTCCCTTCTTAAAATGAATAGATCAGTTAGTGATTTTAAGATCGGGGTGTATATAATATATATATATATATTATATACACCTTGAACTTAGGACTAGTAATTGCCTTTTCGGTTCGGGAAAGGGAGTAGAGCCGCTTTTAAGGGAGTAGGAGGGATTACTAAGGGAGTACTAAAGGAGTAAGGTGTTACGGTTTACTCCGTTCGTAGATAGGATAGACCTATGATTAGTTCTCGTGAAGAGGAGTATTAAGGAAGAGAGGTAAGTAGGCTTATACTAAATAGGTCTAGTATAAGGTATTATATTTAGTACTTAGGAGATTACTAGAATTATAATATAAGTTAAGTATAGAGCTCCTATCTACTTAGAAATATTACCATCTATATAGATATAGGAAATCCGTATACTCGCTAGGTTGACTAGATTACCCGTCCTACGTCCTAGTCGTTCTAGCGACCTACTTACTAGGTCGACTAGATCGCCCGTCCTACGTCCTAGTTATTCCAGCGACCTACTTACTAGGTTAATAGTCCTTAGCTAACAGTTAACCCGTCGACCTATATTATTAAGCTGTACTTAACCTCTTAGTAATTTAGGAGAACCCTTAATTATAATACTACCCCTCCTTCCTTTTCTTTCTTTATTCTTAAAGATATACCTATACCTTTATATAAGACTTCTTAGTATTTAAACTTAGCGGAGTAAGTTCTTCTTAAGGGCGTATTAGCTATAGTTACCTATATTCGCTATATTTAATAGTAGAAGGAGTGTTAACTTTCCTTCCTATCTTAGAAGTATAGTAAGTATATTCGTACTAGAAAGAAGTATAAGCTGGTAAAGCCGGTAGTTAATTTTAATAGTATTAATAAGGCTATAGAGAAGCTTAAATAGGAGGAGATTAAGACGGAGGCTACTTAGGAGGCTACTAACGAAATCGCTTATATTAAATAGTTAAAGCTTAAGCGTTTACGGGCGTAGAAGCATTTTCTTAAAGAGAAGGAATAATGAATATTTAATAAGGGCCTAAGTAATATTAAGGAATTAAAGAGGCTTAAGGATTTAGAGAAGGCGTAAGAGCTTTAGACTTATACTATAAGAGCGTCGTTAATAGATAACTTCTTAAATACTAATATATTATTAGAGATACTTAATTAGTTACCTTCCTATCTATTCTCTAATAAAACTATTATAAAAGGTTCTTATGATTTTTAAGATTTTTAATTAATTCCTAGGTATTTTTCTAAGTCCTTAAATCCTTTCTACTTAATTAAGTATTCTTAATCCTATTAATTTAGAATTCTTTTAACTTTATACTCTTTAATCTTAGTCTTAAACTTCTAGCTTTCTTAAAGTAGTATTTTAGAGTCGGCTAGTTCTAATAAGGAGATATAGAATACTAGGTATACTCTAGCGTTAGGTAGTAACTATAACTCGTAGTTAATAGGTCCCTTAAGTTATTTAAATAAAAATGGTCTAATTTTAATATAGTCTAGTTTCTTACTTAGTCTCTTACTCTTTAAGTTTTTTATATAAAGGTATACTTTATCCCCCTTTCTTAGCTAAGGATATATTTTTCTTTTCTTATTAACTTATTCTTAAGTCTTATTATTAACCCCGCTAATTATTTACTATATATTATTATATAGTCTCTTTATATTAGATGCTAATACTATTACCTTTTCTATCCTAGAACCTTATCTTAGTTCTAGGAATAATTTCGCATGCCTTCTATAATTTATAAAGAATAGAGATAGTCTAGTAGTATCTAATCTCTTATTATTAAGTACTAATTATACTATAAGAAATAGTAAGACCTAGTTATTTTACTTATAATTAATATAGTATCTTAGGTAGACTTCTATTATCTAGTTTATACGTTCTATTTAATTATTTATCTCTAGATAGTAGGCGGTTAATATTTATAATTTTATTTTAATTATAGCGATTAGAGTCTTCTAATAATAAGAAGTAAAGAGTCTATCTCTATTAGATATAATAGATTTAGGTATACTATAATCCCTTATTAACTTATCTAATAGGATAAATCCTAGCTAATATACTTTATATATCTCTTTATAAGGAATTAGGATTATATACTTTATTAACTTATTAATAATTACTATTATTAAGTTAAAGGTATCTCTTATAACTAGATCTTTTAATTTTAGTAGTTTAATAATAAAGTCTATTATTATATCTTTCTATAATATATCCGGAACTAGTATAAACTATATTTACCTATATCTAGTATAGCGTATAGACTTATTTTATTAGTATTAAATATATTCCTTAATGCATTTCTTAATATATATACGTAGTCGTAGCGTCGTATATTCTCTCTAGAGGAGCTCTACTATCTTAGAGACTCCTAGATGTCCTAATAAAGGATTATCGTAATAATCCCGGATTACTTCCTTAGCGTATTTCTTAGGTAAGTACGTCTTTCCTTTATATTAGAATAGCTCTTATCCTAGTTACTAATTCCTTAGCTATAAAGCTAGGTTATTATTAATATAGCCTCCCTTTAGGATTAGCGTAATATCCTAGGCTATAACTCGCGTAGTAGCTATTAAACTCTATATTAATATTAGTAATCCGTCCCTTTCTTATTTAAGAATTAGCTTCTTTATAATATCCTTAGACTCTATATAATCCGTACGTTTACTTAAGGTATCCGCTCGACCATTATCCTTTCCTAGGATATATAGTATCTTAAATTTATACTATCTAAGTAATTCTAATTAACGGATTTATCTTTAATTCAACTCCTTAATTATAGTAAAGTTTAAGAGGTTCTTATAATCTATAAAGATAGTAAGTTTTAAATAACTCTTTATATATACCCTTTAATTCTAAAGTATATATATTATTACTAATAATTCCTTATTATATATATTATAATTATATTCTACTACTAATATCTTTTATAAGTAATAGGTAATTAGGTACTATTTACTATCCTTTTCTTAATATAAATAAGCGCTAATTATAAGATCTAAGGTATCTATTTTAATATAAGTAGGTTCGCTTACTTAAAAGGTATAAAGTATTAATAGATTTTAATAAGCTTTTTTTAATATCGTGAATACTTTTTATTAACTTAATTCTTATTAGAATCCCTTCTCCTTCTTAATAATCTCCGTAAGTAGTAGTACTATCTTTAAGTAGCCTTTAATAAACCTTCTATTAAAGTTCATAAATCCTAAGAAGCTCTAGACTAATTTTATATTATATAATATAAGCTATTCTATTATAGCCTTAATCTTTTTAGGGCTTATATAAATACTTATAGTACTTACTATAAATCCTAGAAATTCTATTAATTCCTTATAAAATTCGTATTTCTCTAGTTTAAGGAGTAATCTAGCTTATAATAGGTAGGTTAAGATATCCTATATATACTAGATATATTCTTCCTTAGTCTTAAAGTAAATCAAGATATTATTAAGGTAAATAATTATAATATAATTTAAATAGGCTTAGATAATATTATTAACTAATACTTAATAGATTATTAATATATTAATAAGTCTAAATAATATAATTAAGTACCTATAATATCTATATTAAGTCCTAAATATAATTTTCTATTCTTCTCCTTCTTTTATTTAGATTAAGTTATAAGCTCTTTATAGATTAAGCTTAATAAATATCTTTACTTAAGAGAGTCTATGTTATAGCTCGCTAATATTTAATAAAGGATATCGATTCTTAATAATAATATTATTTAACTTCTAATAATTAATGTATAACCTAAGCTTCATATCCTTTTTTAGTATAAAGAGGATTAGATAACCTACTAGTAATTTAGATTCTTAAATAAATCCCTTTTTAAGGTTCTTATTAATATACCCGCGTAGTATAGTAAGTTCCTTTTCTGATAATATATAGATTAATCTAAATATTAATTCCTTTCTTAATTTAATTTTAATCTTATAATCCTAAGATTAATATATAGGTAAAGCTTTTATTATTATCTCTTTTATAAAAAGATATATCTATTTTTTATACTCTTATAAGATATTAGGAGGTTCGTTATTTCCCCTAATAACTCTAGCTTAATTATCTAGCTAATCCTTATTAATATATATTAAATTAGACCCTTATCTAAGGTTATCCTTCTTTAAAATTAAAGTATTATAGGCTTTAACTAGTCTTTAATTCTATTTCTTATCTATTATTATCTACTATCGGCGTATAGGTTATATACTAGCGACGTCTCTAGTATCTATAAATATCAGTACTCCTTTCTTCTAATTAATTACTAGATTATACTTCTTTAATTAAGGTATTCCTAAAATAATATAATAAGTAGCTATCCTAACTATATTAAAGGTTAGTTCCTTATAGTAGCGTTAAATTATTATAGGTAGCGAGTATATTTCCTCGTCTATCCTTCCTATTAATAGCGTTAACCCGTCGGCTATCTATAAGTTATACTATTCCTTTTTCTTTCGAATTAATAGGCCTATTAACTATACTAGGTCTTAAGAGGTAAAGTTTCTAGTTACTCTAGAGTCTATTATTATAATATTCTATTAATTATTAATTAGTACTAGTATATTTATATATATATTATACTACGTAGTATATAGGAATTATTTTAGGATTAGTATATTAATCTACTTATATCTTCCTATAATATAAGAGATTACTCTTTTCTCTATTTAGGAAGAAATTCGTATATCTTCTTAATTTCTATATACTTCTAGTATCTATTATATATATAAGTATACTACTCTAGTAAGTAATAATACTCTTCGTTTAGGTTATATATTAATTACTTCTTTATACTATTATACCATTCTTTAATAGATCCTAGAAGTTATATATTACATTATTTGTTAGTTAAGTACTAGTTATAACTATTACTCGTATAATCTTCCAGATTATTCGTTTATAAGACGTACCTACTACCTACCTTCCTAGTTCTATCCGAACTTAGGAGTAGTACTTATAGTAGTTATCTACGCAGGCTATCTAATATATAATATCGTATTCTAGGTATATTAAATTAAATTAGTAATCCTTAATATATAGCTTCTCTTCTTAATACGTTTTCTCTAAGTATTTTCCTTTATTTAATCTATATAATATAGTAGTATAAGATAGAGAGTTATTTAGAGCTTCTTTATTAATATTATAGCGTAGTACTTCTTCTTCCTTTAAGCCCTCTTAACTTTCTTATCTATATTCTAAGCTATACTCTAGAACCTCGCCGTTATCTAAAGATTCCTATTCTACCTTCTTTTCTTAAATATCCTAGAGTTATTATTATAATTAATCTACTTCTTACTAGATATTAATAATTAGGTCCTATAGAACTTCCTTAAGTTCTAAGTCCTCTTATCTTATTAAGATAAGATACCTTATAGTTCTTATATTAATATCCTAAGGTAATATTCTATAATCTTTTAAATTCTTAATAAATTAATATACTTTTTATATAAATTTAAAATAGCGTTCTTCCTTTATAACCTTCTTTAATAAATTCTCTACCTCTATCTACTTAGGAAGTAAATTAGAGTCGTAGTTCTCTAGATTCTTAGAAGGTTCGTTATATAGAACTCTTCTTAATATACTTAACTACGGTCGCGGTACTATATTCTTTAACTAGTAGTCTCTAGTAAAGTAGTCCGGTTTATTATAACTATAATAGGTTATTACTTTCCTACCCTTTTTAAGCTATATCTTATCCCTGAATTTTCCCTTATCTTATTTCTAAGTAAAGTCCAGTTCTATTAATATATATTTATATAGGTCGCGTTATTAGTACTATCGCCTTCCTAGTCTATCGCTAGCGAAGATTCCTAATCATCTTATTCTAGAGGTTCTACTATCATGTTATTTCTCTATTACTAACTTATAAAGCTTATTATTAACCTTTATAACCTCTATTATTAGGATATTAAGATTATCGATCTATACTCTAATTTATATAAGTTCTTGTTTAATATTAAACTTTAATCCGTGGTAGTATATTATTATTAATACGTTATTATCCTAGTCTATCTTTATTATATATTATTAAAACTGAGTAGAATACTTAATAATAGACTTCTTCTAAGATAAGTATTAAATAACTCGTATAATTACTTTATTTTTATTTAAAGGACTAAAGACTTATTAGATCTTAATATAAAATTATATAAAACTTTTTATCTAACTTTTAATATATTTATTATCTAGATTATCTTTATCCTTAAGGTACTTCTTAAGAGAGGGATAAACCTACTTCTAAGCTCGTCCTCTTATATAAGTAATAATAAAGGCCGGCTACTATACTATTAATAAGGCTAATCTATTAAAGGTAAAGTAAAGCTAAAGTTATATAAGTTAATCTTTAAGCTTCTCTTTTTTATTATAGTATAAATCGGGTTTAGCAACCTTAGGTCTATCTTTACTATCTATAGTTAGGCGTCGGGAGCCTAAACTACTTAGGGGGGGTTCTCTACTTCTTAAGATACTTATTTTAAGGGTATTTAAAGTATTATAGTTTACTCCGTCTATAAATAGGATAGACCTATAATTAATTCTTATAAAGAGGAGTATTAAGGAAGAGAGGTAAGTAGGCTTATATTAAATAAATCTAATATAAGGTATTATATTTAATACTTAGGAGATTATTAAAATTGTAATATAAGTTAAGTACGGAGCTCTTATCTACTTAGAAACATCGCCATCTATATAGATATAGGAAATCCGTATGCTCGCTAGGTTGACTGGATCGCCCGTCCTACGTCCTAGTCGTTCCAGCGACCTACTTACCGGGTCGACAGTCCTTGGCTAACGGTCAACCCGTCGACCTGTATTACTAAGCCGTGCTTAGCCTCTTAGCAGTTCGGTAGAACCCCCGATCGTAATACAAGGGGGGCAAAGGGAAGTGTTAAGAAAGTAGGGTCTCGTATTAGGTGAAGCGTAGCATTCTAGAGCTAAGACTAGCTGTATTCAGCTTGGCTGCAATTGCTCTAAAATTGCGGCCCTAATAATGCTAATAAACTCTAAGGCCTTACGTAAGCAAACTCCGCTCCTATTTTCCTATTCTTCTTTTCTTCCTTCCTTTATTTCTTTTTTTCTTTCTTCTTTCTTCTTTCTTCTTCTTCTTCTTTCTTAACATACACTTAATATATAGATAGATAGCGATTAATTTAATCTACTTCAGTTAATAATCGCTACCTATATCTAGCAAGGGGTTGAATTTAAATAGAGGCTAGTATAGTTAAATCGATTACTATTGAAGCTTAGTCTATTCTCTAAGCGTCTTCCGAATGATAACAGCTAATCCTAGTGGTAAGGATCGTTTCGCTAAGGTATCTTCGCTATATAGCCTTAGAACTATCGCCGCTTGATATTTCATATTACTATCGATTTTAGTCTCCTAGATTTTATATCTAAGTAAGCGGAAGTCTAGTTCTATTAATATAGATCTTATTACTATACTAATCTTACTAACCGTTATAGTAGACTATATAATATCATAGGCCTATTTATTATTAATTCATAAATTATATAATAGTAATAGTAATAGCTAAGATCTTATATAATATATTGTTACTATCAAAGCGCCTTTTATTATTATAGAAATATTTATAGCGCTTAGTACTATTTCATTCCTTATTACTACCTAGATATCTTATATCTGAAGAGCGATTATTATTATACTAATAGGTCTCTAATACTTCGTAGTTGAATACTACGTCTATTCTTGGATTTACGTAGGCCTAAATTTTCGGTATAGGCTAGGTACCTTAGCGGAAAACTACCTTACGTTTAGTAGACTTTTCGTTATAGATTTTATAGAACTAGTTATAACTATTATCGTAGTATTAGGGCTTTCAGCTATAATAACTAGATTAATCGTAATATTAATACTATTCTATTCTAAAAAAGAGTTTTCATCTTTAGGATAGAATATTAAAAGATTAGACTATCCTTAAGTAAATCTAGGTATTAAAGAGAATCTTAGATCTAGTATTATTATTGCTTAGACTAGATCTTATATTAAAGCGACTACTATCGCCGGACGATCTATACTAATAACGTAGACTAGATAACTTAACTCGAGAATAAGGTTTTATCGACTAGAAATAAGTTATAATCGCTACTTATACTTTATTATATTTACTTCTATAATTTTTTTACGTTTATCGTTTATTATATCCTTAGAGCCTATCTTCTAGTATAGTACGTAGGATTATAGTAAGATATCTATTTTAGTATCTCTCTAGAAAATAATAAAAGAACCCGCGATTCGTTTTATACGAGATTTCTTCCCTCGTATAACCTATTCTATTATAAACCTGGATTAAGCGATTATAGTAGTAGTTAGAGCTACAGTCTTAACGTTTACTATTTATAGCGTCGTAAAAGCCTACTATAAGCATGGGCAGACAAAGATTTAAGCTAATCATAAGTAAATTGAAATATAAGGCTGATGATCGATTGATTGATTTGGAAGGAAGACAGCAGGCTAGAGGTTACGGAACCGTGCCGAGGGTACTTGTGCAGTGTACTGGAGATTGTCCAGGGTAGCCAAGGTTGGACCCTTGCATTTCTTGCAAGGAGCGGTGGCCGTGCTATGTCCACCAGCCATGGTCCCACTTTTGACTTATTTCTGGTGGAACATAGGCAGATCGAAGCTGTTCAGTTTTATAACTTGTGCCCGAATTGTAGCAATTCTATATGGGATTCTGCATCCAGTGCGGGAGATGAAGTATGTCGTTGAGAGCACGACCATCGCAGTGTTGACAGGCTATAAGGTCCGTGAAACTCAGCATTGACGTTCCT
>JAABUL010008809.1_pt1 | contig 10072 bp, 14 predicted proteins | sample 5559151 | NCBI WGS metagenome assembly JAABUL01 (sample SAMN10711876, study PRJNA513368) | rock metagenome | isolation source: Antarctica rocks | place: Antarctica: Victoria Land, Pudding Butte sud | reverse complement strand
CTGGTCGTACGCCCGAGCTCCGCCCAGAGATCACGTTTATCTTCGACCTAGTACGCCAACTCGTGGATGGCCGCATTCGCATACCTCGGTTTCAGCGACCTTTTGTGTGGCGGCGACAGCAGATGCTTGATCTGCTTGACAGCATCAACAATCAGTATCCGATCGGGAGCCTGCTTACTTGGGAGACCGAGGCGGACATTCGCAGCCTCAATCACATCGGTCCGGTGAAGCTTGCCCCAAATCGCGGCGACTCGAGCGCGGCGTACCTGCTCGACGGGCATCAGCGCCTCTCCACGATCGCGGGGGCACTCGTGACGAGCAGCGACCGTACCCGCGGGCCGGAGGCGGACGACGACCCCGCGCTTTGGAACATCTACTACAACGCGAAGGACAATGCCTTCGAACACCTCGAGCTTGCGCAGCCACCCGAGGCGTACCAGTTCCCGATGTCGAGGATCCTCGACACTTTCGAGTTCCTGGACGAGAGCCAGCGCATACTGGCGTCCGGCGGAGACAACGGAAAGCTCTACTTGCAACGGATCCAGGACGTCGCCAGGGCTTTCCAGAACTACAAGATTCCAGTCATTCAGATCAAGCAGACTGGCTTGACGGAGGCGGTCGAGATCTTCGCCCGGCTCAACTCGAAGGGCCAGTCGATGACGGCGGACCAGATGGTCTCCGCCCTGCTCTACCGGCAGGACAGCAACAGTCCCTTCGACCTCGCAGCCGAAATCACGTTGTCGATGGAGATTCTGGCCTCGTATGGTCTCGGTGGCATCGACCGGACGCTGGTCCTTCGGGCGTTGCTCGCGGCTGTACGAGAAGACATCTACCGGACGGACTGGACTCGGATTGCGCAGACCCGTCGCGAAGAGTTGCTCGTTCGCTTGCAGGCGGTGCTGCCGCGGGTCAACGACAGTCTCGAGTCCGCAGCGCGTTTCCTAAAGGATGAGGTCGGTGTAACGACGGATCGCCTGTTGCCGTACGCGATGCAACTTGTCGTGATCTCGTCGTTTCACTTCGAGGCGCCCCAGCCGTCGGCCGCGCAGCGCAATCTGCTCCGGCGGTGGTTCTGGGTGACGTCTTTCGCACAGTGGTTCGGTGGCGCGAACCCATCACGCGTCAACGCACTCGTGCGGGACGTCATGGATAACGTCGCGAAGGACCGTGAGTCCCCGGAGTTCACGACCTTCGACCTCGCAACACCAGCCTCGCCGTTGCCTCGCTCGTTCGACATGAGAAGCGCCCGAACGCGTGTGCTGCTCCTCGTGCTCTTCAGTCTCGAGCCGCGTGCGCGCGACGGCCAGGTAATCGAGGACCCAGCAGCGCTTGTCGCCCGCTACGGGCCCGACGCGCTTGGTTACGTCGCGAGCACCGTTGCGGACAACGAAATGCTCCGGAGCCCAGCGAACCGTATTCTGCGTGATGAACCGATCGACCGTGGACAGGCGCGCAATTGGCTCCGAGTTCTTGATGGCTCCACGCGCGACTCGGTGTGGCAAAGCCACGCGTTGCCTCCAGACGCAGCCGGCCTCCTCGGGAGCCCAGACGCGTCTGCATTCCTTGCGGCCCGGCAGGCCGCGATGATCAGCGTAGAGCGACGGTTCATGGAAAAAATGGGCGTAACTCCTCCACCGTCGGATGTGCCGGTCGTGGCACCCGCTGACACGGACTAGCCGTTTGTCGCTGTCACCGCCTGTCCTCGTCCTGATGGTGGGCTGCTGGGCAAGCAGGTCACTCGGCACGTCCTTGACGGCCTCGCCGATCTCGATCAGGCGCGCCCTCATGGCGTCGAAGGCGAGGCTGTCCGTGAGTGGGTCGCGCCTGAGGTGATCGCCGATCGCGGTGCCGGCTCGAGGACGTCCAGCAGCCGGTCGCGGTCGCCGCGAGTCACAGCGGCACCAGGTCCCGCTCGATGTTGCGCCGGACCCGGGCTTGACGCTGTCCTACGGGATGACGCCGACCGGTACGCGGAGCAGGTCCTGCAGCTTCTGGGTGAAGCGGCCGAGCGCGAGCAGCCGGGTGCCCTCGGGAACCCGTACGAGCAGGTCCAGGTCCGAGGCGTCGGTGTCCTCGCCACGAGCCACGCTCCCGAACACCTGCAGCTCGGTCATGCCTTGCCGGGCCGCGACCGCAAGGACGGCCGCTCGGCGCCGGCTGAGCCGGCGGTCCACCGGCCAGTCCGGATGGGGACGCCACCGATGGGCCCCTGCCCCAGGTGCATCTCCAGGCTGATGCCGGTGGCCCTGACGAGGGCGGACAGCGTGGCGAGTGAGGGCTTGCGGCTGCCGCTCTCGTAGGCCGAGACGACGCTCTGGGTGATTCCGGCTCGAGCCGCCAGCTCGCGCTGGGTCAGACCGGCACGCCGGCGGGCCTCGCGCAGCACCGCACCTGCGGTCACGTCCGACGCCCTCACGCAGTCAACATAGCGGATTGTCGATCACTGGTGACCCCTGTCGAAGCGACCGCTGACCCTTGTCGGTGACAGCGACACGCTTGCCGGTTCCCCCGGCAAGGGCGCAGATCCGCAACGCCGGGTCACAGGACATTCCAGAACCGCACTTACCAAAGGTGGAGGCACACGGCGTGCACGGACGGGGACGAGATGTCACACGACGCGACGAGGACGCCGTCGTTCTTCTCGGCGGCGCCAGCGCAGCGGCTGCTGGCCGAGCGGTGGCGAACTGCGACGGGAACCCGACCGCGGCGTCGGTGGCGCTGCGGGTCGACCGGAGCACCCTGCACAGGGTGCTGAGCCGGGACAGGCTGCGCTCGGACGCGGCGGACCGCATCGCGGTGGTGCTGGGCCGACACCCGAGCGAGCTGTGGCCGGAGTGGCTCGCCGACGAGCAGGTGACCCGATGACCGGCGCCGGCGGCTGAGCGCGGCCCGGTGCTGACGGTGGAGGTGCTGACGGTGCAGGAGGCGGCGGCCTACCTGCGGATCAGCCGGGGGCTGGCGTTCGCGGCGGTACGGGACGGGAGCCTGCCGAGCGTGCGAATCGGACGGCGGATCCTCATCCCCCGCTGGCAGCTCGAGGCGCTGCTGGACGGCACTGCCCCGGCCGAGCCGTAGTCCTCAGCGCACCACGCGGAGCCGGGGCGGCGCCGCCGGCTCGACGGCCGGTGGCCGCTGCGCCGCGGTCACCGCGGCGTCGAAGGTGGCACGCAGCCCCTCGAGGCGGCCGGGGACGAGGTGGCCGTAGAGGTCGACGGTGTGGGCGATCTGGCTGTGGCCCAGGACGAACTTCAGCTCGGCGAGCTCGGCGCCGGAGTGCGCGAGCAGCAGGCTGGCGGCGGTTTGGCGCAGGTCGTGGAAGTTCAGGTCCGCGCGGCCGGCGGCGGTCCCTGTCGGGCGCCAGGCGTCGCGGTAGAAGTTGCTCTTGCTCATCCACGTACCGACGGGGCTGGCGAACACGGCGCCGCCCTCGGTCGGGCCGAATGCGTCCAGGTGGTCCTGGAGCAGTGCGGCGAGGGCCTCGACGATGGGGACCTGCCGGATGCCGGCGCGGCTCTTGGGCTCCTCGCGCTGCAGGCGTGGGGTGCGGGCGTTGACCTCGGTGAGGGTGACGCGGACGTTGATGCGCCGGCCGGGCACGTCGACGTCGTCGACGGTCAGGGCGAGCAGCTCGCCCAGGCGCAGCCCCGCGAGTAGGGCGGTTGCGATCGCGCACTGCCAGGCTGCCGGCGCGGCGTCGATCATCGCTAACGCCTCGGCCAGGGTGAGGACCGCGGGCTGGCGGGAGTGGCTGCGCGGCATCTTGACCCCGAGCAGCGGCAGCTCGCCGAGGTGCCCGTCGATCTGCGCTGCCTTCAGGCAGCTGCGCACGACGGCGATGTGCTGGCGGACGCTGCTGGCCGACAGCGGTCCGGCGTTCTGCTCGTGCACCCAGGCGCGGACCTGGTGCGGGTGGATCTTGGCGAGCGGGTAGTCGGCGAAGACCGGCATCAGCTGGCGTCGCAGTGTGCCCCGGTATCGCTCGCGGGTCTGGTCCTTCAGCGGCCAGGTCTTGATCCACGCGCTGGCGTAGGTGCCGAACGTCATCGTCGAGGCGGGCCCATAGGTGCCGAGCGCGAGCTGGTCATCGATGCGGCGCTTGAAGGCCTCGGCCTGTAGGAGGATGTCGCCGGCCATGCGGGAGAACTGCCGTCCGGAGGCGTCGCGCCAGGTGTAGGTGAAGACCGAGCCGCGGCCGCGGATGCCCTGCGGCATCGTCCGCCGCGGGCTCATCGCGCACCTGCCGGGCTGGGGTCCATGGCCCGCGCGTGTCGCGCCGGAACGACCGAGGGGACACCTCGGTGAGCAGCGGGTGCGCTTTCACGTGTGAGCATGATCTTGGTCCGGGGGCTCGTGTCCTCGGTCAGGCCCCAAAACATGCCCTCTAGTTTGCGGTTTTGCAGTGGGGCGGCTGGGGCTCGAACCCAGGACCGACGGATTATGAGTCCGCTGCTCTGACCGACTGAGCTACCGCCCCGCGCCCGCCGCGACGGGTGCACCCAGGGTGTCAGACGGCGTGCAGGAGGCGGGTGGCGAGCTCGTGGGCGGTCGCCTCGACCCGGTCTGAGGACGACGCGTCCATGGAGTTCAGGCCCAGCGCCGCCAGCGCCGCGCCGGCCGGCTCGACGACGATCACCTCGGCGCCGGTGGCGCGCATGGGGCGCAGCTCGCGGACCAGCCGACGGTGCCAGCCCAGCCGCAGCGGCAGGTCCACCGAGGGCCGCTGGCGGCCCGCCGCGACCGACATGGGGCTGCTGACGACCACCACGTCGAGGTCCGTCCCCACCAGGAGGTCGGCGTTCGTGGGGGAGTGCACCCCGCCGTCGACGTAGGCCTCGCCGTCGACCGTGACCGGGCGGAAGTAGCCGGGGATGGCACAGGACGCGGCGACGGCGGCGGCCATGCCGTCGGTGGGCACCAGGTCGCGGCCGAACACGACCCGGCGTCCGTCGCGACGCCGCACGGCCACGACGTACGTCGGCAGACCGGGCCAGCCCGTGCCGTACTGCCGGCGGATCCCCGCGGCGAAGGCCTCCGTGGAGCGCGTCCCGGCGGGCAGCAGGCTGGCGGCGAGGACACCCGTCCTGGCCTGCCAGGGCCGGCGGGCGGCGGCCAGCCACGGTGTCAGCACGGGCAGCCGGCGCAGCAGCGGTTCCTCCGGCACCTCGACGCGAGCGACGCCCGCGACGTCTGGTCGGCGCAGCCGTGCCGCCACCAGGGAGCCGGCAGACGTGCCGACGATGAGCTGGGCGTCCCCGCCGCGGAGGCCGCGAACCTCCTGCAGCGCAGCCAGTACGCCGCGGTGGAAGGCGGCTCCCGTCGCGCCCCCCGCACCGAGGACCAGCCCGACCCCGGCGTCAGCCACGGGCCGAGCCTGGCACCGCGTCACCCGGCGCGGCAGGCGGACGGGGAATGATCGGGGCATGAGCACCGTGGCCCGGGACGTGCGCGCCGACCTCGACGACGTCTGGGCGGTGCTCAGCGATGCGACCACCTACGGCGACTGGGTCGTCGGCACGTCGCGCACCGAGCCGCTGGACGCGGCGTTCCCCGCGCCGCACAGCAGGCTGCGCTACCAGGTGCTCCGGCGGCCGCTTGCCGTGCGCGGCGAGACCGAGATCCTGGAGCTGGACCGCCCGCGCACTGTGCTGATGGAGGCAAAGGCCCCGCCGCTCGGCACCATCCACATCCGCATCAGCACGACGGCGACGACGAACGGCGACACGCACGTGGCGATCGAGGAGCATCCTCGCACCGGCCCGGTGCGCTGGGCCCACAACCCGGTCCTCGACCTGCTCGTCGCCGCTCGCAATAAGGAGACGCTGCGTCGGCTGGCACGGCTGGCCGAGCAGCGGCGCGCGCAGGGGGGACGTCAGGCATAGATCCTGCGGTGCAGCGCCTGCACCAGCCCGCGCCGCACCGGCCCGAGCAGGCCGTGCGCCCGCAGCGCGGCCCGTGCGGCGTTCGCCCCTGGTCCGCCGTGCACCCCTCCGCCCGGGTGCGCGGACATCCCGGCCAGGTAGAGACCCGGCACGACGGTCTCGGCGCGACCGAGCCCGGGCACCGGACGGAAGACCAGCTGCTGGTGGATGGCCGCCGTGCCGCCGTTCAGCGCGCCGAGGCGCAGCCCCCCGTCGTGGTCCTCCAGCTCGCGGGGGCCCTGCACGTGGCGGCCGACGATCAGCGAGCCGAAGCCGGGCGCCCAGCGCTCGACGACGTCCTCCAGCCGCTCGGCGAAACGCTCGACGTCGGTGGCGGCCCAGTGCGCGCCGATGCCGCCGTCGCCGGCGTCCCCGCGCGGGTGCTGCGGGACGTGGGCATAGGCCCAGGCCGACTCGGTGCCAGCCGGCGACCGGCTCGGGTCGCTCGTGGTCATCTGGCCGAGCAGGGCGAACGGCGAGGCGGGCACCAGCCCGCGCGCGAGCTCACCGGAGGTGACCGAGAGGTCGTCCAGGTCGCCGCCGAGGTGCACCGTCCCCGCGCCCGAGCAGCCGGGCGCCGCCCAGGGGATCGGCGCCGAGAGCGCCCAGTCGACCTTGACTGTGCCGTTGTCCCAGTCGAATCGCCGCAGGTCGGCCTGCAGGCGGGCCGGCAGGTGGTCGGCGCCGACCAGGTCGAGATAGAGCTGCGGCGCGTCCACGTCGGCGAGCACGGCGCGGGTCGCCTCGATCTCGCGGCCGTCCTCGGTCAGCACCGCGACCGCCCGGCCGCCGCGCAGCACGACCCGGCGGACCCGGGTGCCGAGCACCAGCTGCACGCCGGCGGCGGCGCCCCGCGCGACCAGCGCGGCCGTCAGCGACCCGGCGCCCCCGACCGGCACCGGGAAGCCGACGTCCTGGCCGAGCATCGCCAGCAGCCACCCGAAGATGGCGGAGCCGGCGCCCTCCGGACCCAGGTCGGTGTGCAAGGCGTTGCCGGCGAGCAGCAGGCCGGCCCCCGCCCCGCCGAACTCCTCCTCGGCGAACCGCCGCACCGGCAGCACGGCGAACCGCGCGAAGCGCAGCAGCTCCGCCGTCCCCAACGCGCGGACCAGCCGGGTGGCGGGGAGCACAGGCGGGAACGGCGTGAACAGGCTGGCCAGCAAGGGTTCCCGGAGCTGTTGCCACTGGGCGGCCAGCCGCCGCCAGGCGTCGCCGTCGCCGGGGGAGTACGCCGACACGCTGGCCGCTGTGACATCCAGCGAGCGGTCGAGCACGGCCGTCCGCCCGTCCGGGGTGGGGTGCGCGAGGACCTGCGGCGCGTGGGTCCAGCGCAGCCCGTGCTCCTGCAGCCCGAGGCCCCCGAGCACCGGGGACGCCTTGGCCAGCGGGTGGAAGGCGCTGAACAGGTCACTGCTGAAGCCGGGCGCCGTCACCTCCCCCGACCGGCAGGCGCCGCCGGGGGTGTCCTGCGCCTCGACGACGACGACGTCCCAGCCGGCGTCGGCGAGCAGCGCCGCCGCCACCAGCCCGTTCGGGCCGGCCCCGATGACCACCGCGTCCGCCATGAGCTACGCCGAGACCACCACGGCGTAGGACCCGACGCCCACCAGGCGGCTGCCAGCCACCTCGCCGCTGCCCAGCACGAGCGCCGTCACAGTGCCGGAGCCCGGGTCGAAGTCGACGTCGGCCACCGTGCCCAGCTCGTCGCCGCCGGTGGAGAGCACCCGTTTGCCGAGGACGTGATGGTGCTTGCCGGTGAGTGCCTTCACCTCCTGCGTGGCCTCGGTGATCCGGCTGGCGTCATCGACGGTGACGGCGTCCGCACCGAAGGCGGTGAGGTCGGACCAGCGCAATGTGTCGCCGTGCTGGGCCTTGCGCACGGTCACCGCGAGCACCGAGCGCGACACCGGGTCGACCACGAAATCGTCCACCCGGCCGACGGTCCCGGCGGTCGAGGTGCTCACCACCTGGCGCCCCTTCGCGGCGGAGAAACGCATCAGGCCCGCCCCTCCAGGGCCGCCCGGAACGCCTCCACGGCCGCGCCGAAGCCGGCCAGGTCGTGACTGACGAAGTCCTTCGCCGCGGCCGGCACGATGAGGTGCTCGCCGGACGCCGCGAGCGTGTCGGGGAGCGGGATCAACACCTTGGTGCCCTTGGTGCCCATCGCCTCCGCCGCCTCGATCTCGTAGCCGACGACATCGCACCGGCCCGGCCCGTCGGGGTCGACCTCGACGATGACGTCCACCACGCTGCCCAGCTCGGTGCCGGCGTCGGTGAGCACCTGCGAGCCGAGCACATCCCCGCCGAAGCCGCCGGTGGAGGCCGACGCATCGAGCACGGACTGCAGCGGCGCGAGGGCATCCGCATCCACGATCATTACCGCGTCGTTGCCCAGGGCGCCCACCGACGACCACGGCAGCGCCTGCTTGGACGGACCGGCGAACAGCCCTCTCCCGGCCAGGGTGAAACCGCCGACCTCGCCGCCACCCGCGGCGTAGATGACGTCCTTGACCTGACCGACGTCGTCCCCGGCGTGCGTGACCACCGGGCGCTTGGCGATCTCACTGGTGCGCATCAGCCTGCTCACGGCGAACCGGCACCGTTGCCGCGTCCCGGCGTACCCGTTGGGTCGACGATGACCCCGCCGCGTCGGCGTCTGGCCTGCACGGCGATGACCGCGCCGATCAGCGCGGCGATCACCACCAGGACCACGATGAGCCAACCCCACCACTGCATGACTCGCACCTCTCCCGCCGGCACCGCGGCCCCTGCCGCTCGCGCTCTGGCAGCCGTGTCCTACCCGCGATCGGAGCCCGTCACCCGGGCCCGCCGCCGCGGTCCCCGCCGGTCGCGAGCGGATGGGGCAGGCTGAGGTGCATGACGACCCTCGACGATCCCGGCGTGCAGGCCCTGCTGGCGGCGCGCAACCACGCGGTGCTGTCCACCACCGGGTCGGACGGGAGCGTGCACAGCACCGTCGTCTGGATCGACCTGATCGGCGGCCGCCCGGCGGTGAACAGCGCTGTCGGCCGCGCCTGGCCGACCAACCTCGAGCGCGACCCTCGCGTGACGGTGGTGGTCTACGACGAGCAGAACCCCTATGACTACGTGGAGATCCGCGGCACCGCCACCGGGACGACCGAGGACGCCGACGCCCACATCGACCGGCTGGCGAAGAAGTTCCTCGGGCTGGACGACTACCCGTTCCACCAGCCGGGCGAGCAGCGCATCAGCTACCTCATCGAGCCGACGCGGGTGCGGCACCAGAAGCAGGGCTAGCCGCGGGGAGCTGGTCGCCAGCTCAGCCGCCGGGTCAGCCGGGGAGCACGTCGCGGTGCGCCTCGGTGGCGTGCAGGTAGGCCTCGGCGTTGAGCGCGATGGCGGTCCGCTCCTCCTCCGACAGGGTGCGGCGCACCTTGCCCGGCACGCCGGCCACCAGCGACCCGGCGGGGATCTCGGCACCCTGCAGCACGACGGCGCCGGCCGCGATGAGGCACCAGGGCCCGACGACGGCGCCGTTGAGCACGGTGGCGCCCATGCCGATCAGCACGTCGTCTCCGACCGTGCACCCGTGCACGACCGCGCGGTGCCCGACAGAGACCCTGGCGCCGATGGTGGTGGGGTAGAGCGGGTCAGCGTGGACGACGACCCCGTCCTGCAGGTTGGTGCCCGCGCCGATGCGGATCGGGGCGCTGTCGGCCCGCACGACCGTGCCATACCACACGCTCGCCTGCGCGCCGATCTCGACGTCGCCCAGCACCACGCTCCCCGCGGCGAGAAAAGCGGTGGGGTCGACGACGGGGGAGTGGCCGCCGACGGCGGCGACGAGCGGCTGACCGGACATGGGTCCATCCTGGCCCAGCCGGGCGCCTACCGCACCGTCGCCGGAGCCGACGCCGCGAGCACGTGGCCGCCGGCGTCCAGGGCCTGCACCGCGACCAGACCGCCGGTGACCGTGCTGGGGATGGGGGTCTCGAAGCCCGCCTTCGCGACCGTGGACACCGGCTGCAGGGCCGAGGGGTTGCCCCCGGCGAGCAGCCGCCAGGAGGCCACCTCGGTGGCGCCGTTCCAGCTGACGTAGACGGTGCTGCCGCCGTCCGTCGGGCGGACGGCGGTCGCCGGCACCGTGGCCGGCGCCGCGTGCCACTCGGCCT
>JAABUL010008808.1_pt1 | contig 10072 bp, 10 predicted proteins | sample 5559151 | NCBI WGS metagenome assembly JAABUL01 (sample SAMN10711876, study PRJNA513368) | rock metagenome | isolation source: Antarctica rocks | place: Antarctica: Victoria Land, Pudding Butte sud | reverse complement strand
GATCTCGGAAAGCCAACGGTGATCGTGAGTAAGCTCGGCGAGGTCATCGATGCCGTAAAGAAGCATAGCGGAGCCAAATAAAAAGTCAATGCTCCAGTATTCTTTTTGGCTTGGAAAGCAGAAGAACATCTTTGGCACAGGGTATGAAATCCATTTCTTATTAGGATTGAGAAAGAAGTGCCACAGAAGTCATGCCCCGGTTTTATGAATGGTAGATGCTGGAAAGAGGACCATAGGTAGCTTCTCTCATTATATGCAGAACCTCACCTGTGCGACCAATGTTCAAATCTCACCCAATTACTCTCTTGTTGTAGCTGTTTCCTGGGTTACCTGGTTTTAACAAGGTATTCCAATGGACTGCCTTTTTCACCATAGCTTTTCACTGGGCAAACATGCCATTGTTATTCCGCCATTGCGTTGTTCTGCATGAGCCTTTATAGCTGTGTGATGCGTTAAGTCTTGCCAAGTTTCACGCAAGACAAACAATAATTGCCAGCTCTTCTCCGCAAGAGTGAATCACAAAAGATTATTCTAACAACAAGCTATCGGGTTTTAGACAGAAATGTATAAAATCAATTCGGAGATTGCTAAATGTGATATTGCAAGTCAACTATATCATTTATAACTTAATAGAAGAGTGGCAGTGGATAATATGTGGCTGAATATGCATACATTGCAGAATTTTTGTATAAGGTATATTCCCAGCCTTTGCTTGTTGGGCCAAAAATAGTGTCGGAAAAATTTGTATCTTATTACAACAGTGGCTTTGAAAGTCTGTAGCTCATGGAGATATATATCCATAATCTGCAAGGAAACATGTCTCTAGAAAAAGCTAGCGCTTATAGCAAGTCGATAAGCTTTATAATACTCTTCCTTCAGCTGCAATATATGTCCTGGTCTCCTTCGTCTTACCAGTCTGTAATATATACGGCCCTGCGTTCCTTAAGATAACGATTGCGTCTGTTGTTACCACAAAGTAGTTATAAAAGCTTTAGATAGCGTCAGATAGCATAAAGTTTCGATCGATAACCAAGACGTACTATTGCATCTTCCAATAAGATAGCTGCTGCTACTGGGTGACTTGGCAAGACGTAACTTGGCGAGACGTATAGTCCAATATTTATCGCTGCATCTACCGAAGATAAAGTCAACTTAGAGAATTGTCCTTGATCCTGTATACATCGAAGTTAAATTGAGACTTGTCCGGATGTATATTTGTTATTCCTTTGTCAAGTTGTATAATAGTAGATTGCTCGATGGCGTTGACGTCTATAAAAAGCCTGCTCTGTCTTTTAGCATCATGCATGCACCAATAAAGACTTAGCTATAGGAACCATGCATATCTTAGATTCCAGGCCTAGAATTATAATCCAACTCTCTATGCGTATAATCTGTGATATAATAAAACTTCATCTGCCGACACAAATAGGCAAGTTATGTCCAGTACATTTATGTCTCTTCGTGACATAGAATAAAGCTAGACCCTTGGCGCAGAGTCCCGGGAGAACCTTCCATTAATAGCTTGTCAAGCTAATATCCGGTTGTCCATTTGAGTGAACTTGTCCCTTGTATCATGCAAGATAGTGTGGCTTAGATCTTCAGCATACCATTCCTATCGTGAATGTAGGGGAATCAGAAATCCCAGTCCCAAACAGTTCAGCCGATGACCGCATAGGGCTTGCCACAGCCTTCTATTCGAATAGAAGGCTGGACGCAAAGACGGGAACGTCCATATGCACAGTGGCAGTCTGGTGAAGGTACAGTGGAATGGCCCGGAATCTATGAGACTCCCTCATACTCCGTGATGATTGGACAGGATAAGGCCCTTCCATTCCCTCAAGGCACGGTCATGCCCATGAGTGAAGCATACAAGCGTGGTGGCAACGTGGGCTAGGCTGACTCACTGCTTCAGTGATGTCCCAGGTTAATCTGAGATTAGCGAGCCCCGGACGCCTGGTCTGGTGACTCTGTCAGTGACACCGCCATCGATTCCTATCTGAGCAGCTCCTGTGATCTCTGGATGAACACTGAGCCCGCAGAGGCCAGTGAGCTGGCACTGAGCCCGCGTTCATTGGTGGAAGCTGCATTCCCGCGTGCTGCTTCTCTCAGACCATCCCTCACCGTCCCTCCGCTCACCCTTCATTGCAGCAGTGCTTTGCTGGTTCATTAGCAATTGAAGCTGGTGTTCATCAAGGGTCTTGTCAGAACAACCTATTTAAGGACCGTCTCCCCCCTCACAGGACCTCGACCTACAACGTTCTCAAATATCCAGAGCTCAGTACAATTAGCTTTGCCTTGAGCCTTCAGTATACCCTCTTCCTCTTAGTTTTTAAATAAGTTGAACTTACTCTGGACATCCTTCCTCTATCACGAACATCACATCCATACCACACTTCCGATATACTTCGCCAGCTGTCGACTCTGTACTCGACAGTGCTCACCACTACCCTTAAGCCGTCATCGAGTGCTCGCCATTATCAGTACTGGATTGACAGCATGATATACTTCGTGATACCATACCTACCTCGAGAATCTCTAGCAACTCTGAGTCACACCCTTTTTCCGGCTCTTAGAAGTTTCTTCGGGTGTGCTTTCACACCCTTTACCTTATAGACTTTCATATACTGTTCGTTCTCCTCTATACCTATACTATATCGTTCATCCCCTGGCCCTATACTTCTCAATTTCGTATACAAGTACCTTCGTGAATCGGAGTGTGCTTTGCAGGCTTCACGGACCAGACGAAGCATAGAAGGCCTTAAATCAATGGCCTGATTGGACGCTCAATAGCAGGCGAAACCGAAGCAGCTCATGCAAAGAAGGGAAGCGATCGTCAAGCGCTACCCGAACCACTCCCGAGGGCACCTCCTCTTCGTGATGGCCCGTGGTGGGTGTGTTTGGGGCATCCTGGGCCTTCCTTTTCGCTGCAAGACCAGAGCATAAGAGAAAGACAGCCTCTCCGATTCATTGGTAGGAATTTATGACGGTCATTCAACCCTGTTACCCGAATTGGCGATCAACCAAATGCAAGTCCTTGGTGCGCAAGACAAGCATTTCCAAGAGAGACACGCTTCCGAGAACCGTGACGGTACACGAAGACATCAAGACGCTTAAGGAAGATGAAATGAAGGTTATATCGGACTTCCTACGAGTGCAGATCGGAAGCATCTTCGACTGGGTTTTCGAAGCCTCGGGGCAGAGGAAGAAGACACATGAGCTTGCAACATACCATGGCTTCATATTCCTTACCTGTGCGAATAGCAGTTACGAAGGCGATTGATATATCGCCGTTTCAACCTCCTTCAACTATACCCTCAAATCTAGCTTCCTTCTTCTACAAACATCTTACCACTGGTGCAATTGAGCTATACGCAACATCTTGCTATAATTTTTAGCGACGATAACGCTGACGAGCAATGCAGCGTGGTGATCACATGACAGCTTGAGATAGGGTATTGCCCGGTCGTCATATTATGGTTCATATCTATACTTTAAATTACCCACAAATAACCGCCCTTTTTACTCCCGCTACCAGGCCAGCCCTCCCTTCGTAGCTACCACAACACCTTTCGAGTCCCGCCTTGATTTCATGGGCCTCAATCTTACTGCACGGCAATATCATCGACAAGCAAAGCCTCACGTGGGTACGGACTCGTTCGAAGTGGGCTTGTGGGGTGATCACATACTCTAAGATCACCCCTTGCATGCTCCACCTTGTCAGCAGCGTGGCCTTCAAGCACCCGCCCACACTCGACTTCGCCAGCAGTGTGGCCTTCAAGACTTTCGGTCCTGCTCGGTTTTGCCAGCAGCGTGGCCTTCATGCTTGACTTTGCTAGCAGTGTGGCCTTCAAGCTTGTCCGCCCTCCCTTCTCGACTTTGCCAGCAGCGTGGCCTTCATGCTTGACTTTGCTAGCAGTGTGGCCTTCAAGCTTGTCCGCCCTCCCTTCTCGACTTTGCCAGTAGCGTGGCCTTCATGCTTGACTTTGCCAGCACTGTGGCCTTCAAGCTCGTCGGTCTGGCTCCACTTTGCCAGCAGCGTGGCCTTCAAGCTTGACTTTTCCAGCAGTATGGCCTTCACGTCTCCACCCTCGGTCATGACAGACTAACAGTGCTTGCGGGTCTAGCATACTTTCAGATTGCTTAACACATCGTTGCTGTTTTCGCTCACAGCAGTACTCGCGTCCTCCCTAGGCCTTATTCCAGCGAACGATATCTCAGCCGACGAAGCAGCACCCATCACCTCGACTGTTGAGTCAATATATCCGCCGAACTCCATGGACAACTTGACCGCAGCTACCGATTGCTCCCAGCCTCTTTGCAGAGAAAGCGCTTGAAGGTCAGCACTTACACTTGCCCATTCCAAGCTATGGTTTGACTAACGTACACAGATATCATGGTGCTTCACAGTCTCGTGACGCCGTACACAATTGTTCTCATAATCCTTCCTAAAGCCCATCAGAGCGCTCTTTATCTTCGCAAGAAATCATTAGGAGACAATTCAACTTCAAAGTCCCCTGGCCATGACACTATCATTCCAGGAAGCACTCCCCGTCGTCCGAAATTCTATCAAGACGCATTGGCAATTGGATAACGATAGCGGTATCACTGTCAAGGACGAGAAAAATTCGTCACGTACGCAAGTTTTTTGGGCAACATCACCATGGCGAAGTGCTCTCCGGCCTCCAAACAAGGGCTTACCTGCTTAATGCCTACAATTGATCTCTGATTCTTCGAGTCATCCCTACCGCATCGGCGGAAAAGGGCCTCTCGACAGCAGCAGTCAAGCTCAAAGCCATCTACCAGCGATGAAAGGACAACGAAAGTCGCAAGTACTATCATCGTTCATATACCGTACAGAGATACACTAACCTTACTGCAGATTACAAAGGCCCCTAAAATCAAGCCGTATACGCTATACCCACACCCTCCTTATAGTTTCTTGTACCGTCGGAGGAATGTCGCACTCTCTACTTTGGTCAACTTTGACAACATTCACGACGGAATGATGCACCTTTCACCCATCCCTACCATCCAGCAACTGCTGGAAATCGCCTAATCATTCTTTGCCTTCTCAGAGCTCATGAACGCCATTCTGCTTCGACTGTGGCAAGTGTCCCGAGACGGCTAAAATCATGTCTTTCGGACAGCGGACGCTCCCAGCGAAGTCTTTTCTGCCATTTGCGACGATGAGCCAGAAATGTGGCCCAGGACTATGAGGCGACAGATGCACTCAGCGATTCTTTACTATGAATCGCACTTTCGGAGGCACATACTTTCAATTCGTTTTCTGGATTACGGGGATCGAAATTCGTAGTATCTCTCTTACCGATAACAGGAGTCGTTCGCCGAGTTCCCCTCGGCTATCACGCTGGATATACGGACACTCAAATGTTGCTGGCCTCTACATCATAGATCAAGATGGACCCAGGTCTTGTCTATCTCGGTTTGCTGAAGAGTTGCGGCGGAAGCAGCACCGATTGAGCGCTCGACGTCTTCGGTACATACTCTTTGCAGCACCGCGGTTTCCAAACTCACGAGCGAGAAGTGGCAGGACATTGTTGGCTAAGAGCAAAATCGGGATCGGACAGCCTCCAAGCATTATAAGAAAGTCCTACAGAACCATGGTCTTGGTCTCTCGTCGGAGCGCCTAGTCGATACGAAAACATCGACTGGCACATCGTGGGATCTGCTGTCTCTGTTAGGATCTATTTCTTGGCCAACAGACTCTGCACTCCAGATCCATAAGCGGAGAATCCTGGAACATTACAGAAATTCGTCGGCAGCGACTATACGCCATCTGTGCAGGAGTCTTGTCTTGAATTCAATGGACATCAGCCGTGCGGTATTATTTCATGGGCTGTCTCCATATACTAAATAATGACACATGAAAACCGCGTCGTAGATGTGTTTTTTTCTATGGCTGTCTCTTACGCATCAGATGCGTCTTCGAGATCTTCCGACTATGTTTTTGCACGCTTGAGCGACACGGTAAGTTCCCTTTGTTGCTTTCTCGTTCTGTATTTCTGCGCATAGAGAGCTAAGATTTTTATAGGCTGATAACTTTTGCAACATCAATACTCTTCGCGCCACTCAGTACGCTCTTCAGCGTGCTCGAAGACGTAATCAGAGCCGAGTGGAGACAGCACAATAATGTGTCCGATTCGCTTCTATGCAACGCAGACGGACGCAAATCAGGCTGTGATTCTGCAAGCCGCTCTCGACCAAAATTCCTCGATCAAGTCAAGATGCCCTACTGTAAAGCTTTCGAAGAGAAGGATATAGGGTGCTGACTTATACTCCTGGCTCACCTCGATGGCCTAGGCGGGTGGTTCTAAACCGCGAGAACGTGTATGTATACCGATATACCGCACGCGCTTGATCTAGGCCTACTAACCCCTTTGAAAGGCCAATAACTGATTTGTAGAACATATCTTTTACCTGTGCGTCCGTTATAGAGGGTGGGAGAATGGAGCAGATACAGCGTGAGGATGCGCGGATAACCAGTGAAGACTTCCAGGATCGTCAGCAACAGCGGCAGTCTCAAGAACCCCCTTCTGTTCTTTAGAAAGTGGCTACAAACCTACTCAGATACCGACATCCAGTAAACAAAGAGAAGACGAAGTGCCGATGCATGAAGACCTAAGCGTGGGAGCAAATACCGGAGGCACGTCATTCGAGATATGATTGGCGGACGCGAATCGGATTTTGAACTTGCGAGGGGTCGTATACTAAATGAAACATATTCAGGACAGAGCCGGCCGCTGAAGACGAGCCACAGTCGCTGATGTTGGAATCCCTGTACGAGAAGCACTGCAGGAGCATTTCTTCGACCTGACGCTCTCGGACTGACGGATAGACAACGAGGTGACTACGCGGATCTCGGGATTTATGAGGAGAGCCGAGCAGCGGTGAAAGGCCCTCCCTTCGTCGATTGCCTGGTCAATGCGAATCGAGATCTCAGGCGTACCATCAGGGAGCAGGCGGAGGTATATAAGACATTGGGGTAGGAGGCGGGATATACTTTATGAAGAAGTGGAGGAGCCGGAGGAGCCGGAAGAGGACGCAGATGGCCAGCGTGACGACAGCAAGGAAAGCACTACTCTGCGGACCGTCGATTGGAGAACCAGAGAGGCGCAATTCCAGGGAAACGTCAACTGGAATGACTCGAACTCAATCCACGCTCTAAATTGTTGAAGGAGTCAATATTTCCGGTAATGTCTTTTTCCTGTGCCTTGTTCCAGCCCAAGCTGACATCCTAAGTAGGCGCACTCTCGACTCTACGCGCGCCCATCGAATACCGCTGCTGCCTATCGAAAAGCGATCGTTGTTCGACATGCACGGGCGCTTCAAGCTAGCCCAGCAAGCTCAGCACGGTCGGCACCACAAGGTAGACTATAGCCTGATGGACTGGGCCGAAGGAGTCCGTGAGTTCAATAACTACTTCAAGAATCGTTTACTGCCAGAGAAGACTTTCCGAAGACCGATGAGGACGGAAAGCGGTTCTTATTCGACGTGCACAGGCGCTTCAGGCTGTCCCAGCAAGCTCAGCACGGTCGGCATCACCAGGTAGACTGTAGCCTTATGGACTGGGCCGAAGGAACCCGTGAGTTCAATAACATGTTTCAGGGTCGTTCATTGCCAGGGCCTAGGATCCCGGCTGCCGCCTATCGAGGGCGAAGGTCCTCCCTCGACCTCGAGAAGGAGTCGAGGGAAGAAACCAAGAGCGGGCAAAAAGCCGAGCGAGAACTGAAGTCCTCAGATCTCAAGATCAAATCTCCGCAGAAACAGCTGGCAACACAGAAAACAGAGAATGCGCAAATGCACTCTCTAAAATTCGCGATGTCGCAGAACGGTTCTTATTCGACGTGCACAGGCGCTTCAAGCTGGACGAGCTATTCCAGCTCAATCGACACTACCAAGTGGACCATAGCCTGATGGACTGGGCCGAAGTGAACCTTGAGTTCAGCAACATGTTCCAGTATCGTTTACTGCCAGTAAAGACTTTCCCAGGGCCGATTACTGAACATGAACGGATTCAGCAGAAACGGTAGAAAGAAGCACCTGGAAGGTCGTCTGTTACTGCATACAGCTCGGCCGAGATGTACAACAGCCTCTTTGCCAACAACTTGGGATCAGAAGCTTTTGAGGCGGTAAGAAACAGCCGATATTCTATGGAAAGAACACATGGCCTGGTCTTGAGGTTTCATATTCAGAGCCTTGAGATAGACGCCCCGTCGCGGAGAGACCGTCGTTGCGGGTATCGGGGCCAGAATCTGTTTCTTGGCTGGTCTGAGCATCAGAATCCCAGCTTTCTGTCGTCCGTCTGCTACTCAGAAAGATCATATCAACAATTTCCTGGATATCCCAGCCTCGGACGATCTTTAGAAAGAGCTGGACCTTACGAACATAAGGGAAAAAGCTGGACGTGGCTGGAAAGGCTCGACATACACCACCTATACTTCAGGTTTCGTCGATGAGAAAAGTCGGAGTAATCTCTCCTCTCATCACCAAGCAAAGCTATTCAACGGCTCTGTCATCGACTACTCGAACCAAGCGATGAAAGGCAAACATCCAATGGCTCAGCGAAGGGATGTTAATCTCATGGCAGCAGATAGCCTCGGCCGAACACTGCTACAAACCCGCATGAAGGCCGTTGAACAGCTTCGGGGGAAGCTAGGCAATTACCGGCGGCCTTAAATCGGTGACACAATTGGATCGAGTGGGAAGCACTTTGACATTCCGCAAGTCTGCATCAACATCGATGCTTCCAACGCTGTAACTGTCTTGAAAAGTGGCGATCAGCTATCATGGCATTTCTTTACGCCAATTCAATCAGACACCGTTCGCTGACGGAATAGCCAATCCAAGACTCCTCCCTCAAAAACTCTTTCCCAAGCTCTCGCCATTACGTCGGAATAACTTTTGCCTCGCTAAAGGGTGCATTCAAGTCTGATGAAGCGAAACTGCGACTCCTGGGCAGATATGTTGTGCAAGCCGAAGAGGAAATCACTCGATTCCAGCCATGAAGAAATCCACGACTCTCTTCAAGAGCAGTCCTCTCGCCGAAGGTTCTTCTACGATTGATGATGACGGTGATGCAGCTTTTCGAACCTGCGAAAAAGAATAGAGCACCTTCGCCAAAGCGCGAACATTCTTCAGCAGGTGAGGACATCAAAGGTTCAGTTCGGGTTCAAATACTTCGACTCTCCTGCCGTGTACTCCTCGAAGGCCCCAATCTATCCGGCTCGGTTCAAGCATTTCATTCAAGAGCGTTTCTCGACCCGCTATGAGGTACCGAACTCTCTGGAAGCTCAAGAAGGAGAAATCAAAGGCTGAAGGAACTGAGTCGTCTATGAAGATCGAGATGTGAGACCGGTCTTAAGAGTTTCTGGCTCGATCGGTTGTATTCCATTATAGCAGGTGGCCTGCACTGCACGACTTCGCGGAATGATGGATTAGGAGGTGATCTCACGAGGACTCGGCATGCTTCATGTGGTCTCCACGGTGGCCCACAAGCGTCGGTGCTTGGCGAGCGAATGTATAGAGGTATATAACCGGTCAGGGCACTGCCAGTCCAGCCGCTCATGAGAAGATTGGTTGGGAAGTTGTACTGAAAGTGCTTCGAAAGGGACGGAACATCGTGGTCATTGATGAACCTGCAGCAATTGTATATAAACAGAAATATGAGATCCTATAGACGTAAAGGTATCAGCTCCTCCCGGGAATTGCTCTTGCATATCTCGTGTATTCGAAGGAAAGGGGGCGATTCAGACCTTCAATCGGTCCTCGGCTTGCCTTGCCGTGAGCCCAATGACGTCAGAGCAACGGCCAAGAAGTTCGCGGAGCTGATAATTGTACCCTTAGATTTGCTTCCTCAAGCAATAATATCTGTCTTCCCCACACGGAATCCTCCGACTCAATACCCGCCGGACTAGAACTACTCGACTCCATATCAACATGTCTTTCGCACGCTCCAGAATCCTGCCACTGGCACGCCAAACCCGCTTTTTCTCCACCTCTCCCTTCCGTGCTTCGGTCCTCGACACGGCCAAGGAGACCGTCAAGAATGTTG
>JAABUL010008806.1_pt1 | contig 10073 bp, 2 predicted proteins | sample 5559151 | NCBI WGS metagenome assembly JAABUL01 (sample SAMN10711876, study PRJNA513368) | rock metagenome | isolation source: Antarctica rocks | place: Antarctica: Victoria Land, Pudding Butte sud | reverse complement strand
ATAAAGATTAATTTTGTATTATTTAAAGTCTAGTTTAACAAACTCTCTAATACAATATTTATGCTAGTTGCAAACAATTTGTTTTAAACTATAAAAACTTCGAAGAATACGCAAGTATTGTTCTAAATATATATTTACTTTAAGTAAAGATACTATATAGATTTTTTTTTAAAAAAAGATTTAATAAAGATGTTATTAATATCTATCTAATAGCATTCTAGATTTTTTAGCATAATAGTAATAAGAAATATTTATAAGATATTAAATTTAACAATTAAAACAAAAGTATCTTTGTAGTTAATTTCGAAAATTTGTGTAAAGTTTTTTGCAATTAATTTTGCTTTAAGTTTTTCTAGTATTCTATTTATATATATCTTTGCTTTAAATACTTATTTACTTGTTATAATATTAATATTTCGAAAAGAAGTAACAATTTTTTATATATTATTAGTAGCAAGAGCAAGTAATTTCTTTTATATAGTATCTTTTTATAGTTTCTTTTAGACAAAATTGTTTACAATCTTGTTTACAATCTTTAATACAAATATAATAAGCTTGCTAGTATTATTATCTTTCTTATTAATAATTACAAAGTTGTACTTCGAATTTATAGTCTTATTAGTTATACTTTAAGCTATAAAAATTATTATAGCGCAAAAAATTTTGCTTCGATGTTCTTTTAAGTTCTCTATATTATTATTAACTTGTTTTTTCTTTAAAATAACAATATATAACAATATCTATATATAATATTTAAATAAAACAAGATTATCTAAAGTTATCTTAAAATAATTTCAAATAATTTAAACAAAGTTTGAATTATTTTAAACAAAATTTAAGTTAATATAGATAAAATCTAAATTAATACAAGTAAGATCTAAGTTAATATAGATAAGATCTAAATTAATATAAGCGAAATCTAAACTAATATAAATAAGATTTAAGTTAGATTTATTTTTAATTGTATTTTTGCAAAATTTGTTTATTAATTGTCTTTTTAACAAAATATTAATAATCTTAATATATATTTTAAGATTAATATATTTTTTCTTTTTGTTTTCGATATATTTAACAATATTATATCTAATAATTTTACTTAAGTTTAATACTTATATTTTGACAAATATATTTGTTTTGTTAATATATTTAAGAAATATTCTTATTTGTTCTTTATTTATAAACTTATTTTTTTTATCTTTAACAAAAAGAGACTTAAAGTTTATATAAAAATAGTATTTGCAATTCTATATATACAAATAATTAATAAATAGTTTAATATTAATAAATATTTTTATAAAAATTATAAACTTATTGTTAATAAGCAATTTAATTGCTATACAATTTTGCAAATATATATTTGTCTATATAACTTTTAGTTAAAATTTAATAGAAAGTTTTGTCTCTTTAATTATAATTTTTATAAAGTTTTCGATAATTTCTATATTTTGTTTAGCAATATTATTTTAAAAAGAATTGTATAACAAAATATAGTTAAGTATAATATTAAAGAATAAATATTACTTATTAAGTGCTAACTTAAGCTCTATATTGTTGTTGCTATAAATTGCAAGTACTTTAATTTTATTTTAAAACTTTATTTGCATTTGTTATTAACAAAAAATATCTACAATTTGTTTTTGTTTAATTATTGTTAATATCTATATTTTATAAAAGTAATTGTTGATAATTTTAAGAAAATACTTGTATTTAAGTTTTAAAACTAATAGTAATTTGCAAATATTAATTAAAATAAAAGCTAAAATAATTGTTTTATATTTATTGATATAATAATTTTTTTTATTGTAAAACTTAATTAATGCATATATTTTACAAGAATTTTCTATATCTTTAATAATAAAAACAAGTTTTAAGAGTATAGTAATCTTATATAGCTTTTGCAATTTAATTGTATCTAAGTAAACAAATTAATAATATTAAAAACTATACAACTTTGCTTTGAAATTGCTAATAATTGCTTTATTAATATTAATTTGTATTTAATTCTCTTAATTAAATATACTATTAATTGCTAGAAATGCTATAAGAGATTTCTATTATATAGTAGCAATAAAACTAAATTTATTTAAGTTCAATACTATTTTGCTTACTATATATATGTCTTTTTGCTAATTTGCAATAAAAATATATCTTTTTTGTTTGTTTAATATTTATATACTATATTTGTTAAAATCTTTATATAGATCTTTCTAATATATATATTTATTAAACAAGAGATTAACTTTAAGATCTAAAACAAAAAAAAATTATTAAATATATTTTGTTTTTGTTTTTTATATATATTGTTGCTTTTTTCTATTAATTTAAAAACAATTTTCTCTCTTCAATTTTAACAATATATTTAAAAATAATAATAAGAAGACTTCTAAAATATTAAAGTTAATTAGTTATATATAAGAAAACGCTAGTATTAATAACTTATTTGTTGTTAAAATTTTTACTAATATTTTTTTTAAACAATATTGCAAGTTTCTTATTAATATTTTTCTTAATATCGAAGTTGCTATTATTAAGTAAAGATTTTTTTAATAAATTATTGTTTTTAGTATTGTAAACACAATATTTTTTGTAAAATTTTTGCTTATTATTTTTAGTAATTTTTGTCTTTTTTATTTTTTTTTAAATATATTTGCAAATATCGATACAAAAGAAATACTCTTTAACAAGATATTTAAAACTTTAACAAAGATAGCAATAATATATATTTCTATTAATTTTTTGATTAAAGAAGCCAGATTTTCGATAAAAATTTAAGTTCGATTTTAAAAAAAAAGCTTTAATATTAATATCGAGATTTCGAACAACTAACTTTGCGTTTAACTTATATAGCAATTTTATTAACTTTAAACAATATCTTTTTTTCTTGTAACTTTTGAAAAATTATATTGATATCAAATTTTTTTTAAATATTAAGAGTATTTTAAGTTGCAATATATTTTAAAAATAAAAAAACTAACAATATCTAAATTAGTCTATTGTTGCAATATAGTTTCTTTACATTAAATTAAATTTTAGCAATTTTTTGTTCTAGTTTTTTAAAATATGTTTATATTTTATTAATATTTTATTAATACTTTAATTGAGAGACTTTTTGTAGTTTATATAGTTTGTTAAGTATTGTCTTTTAATAATTTGAAGCTTCTTTTTATATTTATATATTAAGAATCTTTATATCTTATATACAATAGTTATAACAATTACGTTTTTTTTTTGTTTTTTTTGTTTAGATAAAGTTAAATATAAAGAGTAATCTTAATATTTGTTTTTACATTTTTAGATTGAGAAATTATTAATAATATTAAATTAGTTTTGTTTGTAGAAATAAAAAATACAATAAAGTCTAAAAATTAAATTACATTTTAAAGATTTTTTGCTATAAAATAAATTTTTATTTGACAAAACTATTATTTATTTGTAATTTGACTAAGTATATTAATTGTCTTGCATATATTGTTTTTAATAATATATAGAAATAAATAAAGTAAAATTAACAAAAGAATAAAAGAGTAGATAAAGTAATACTTGTTAAGTAACAATAAAGAGATTTGATATATTAATTTTTTATCAATTTAGTACAAAGATTGTAATTATATTGTTGTTTTAACAATATTTTTATAATATTGTATTTGCTTTTTTTAAAACAATTTAGTTTGCTCTTTTTAAAGTGTTAATTAGCTCTCTTTTAAGCAATATAGTTTTTTTTAAAGCATTAATTAGCTTTCTTTTAAATATATAAATTAATCTTTTTTATTGTTGTTTGTTCTTTGTAAAACTTGTAATTAAACAAAATTAATTTGTTTGCGCAAAAATCTTTTGTGCAACTCGAAACTATATATCGATTTCTATCTATTAATAATAATATCTTTTGTTCTTTATAGAATGCAATCGAAATTGTCGCAATAATAGTATTAAAAGTTATCGAATTAAAAGTCTTCGCAAACTTGAACTTATAATCTATTAAAAAATATAACAAACAATATAGTAAATTATTAGTACTTTAGAGAATAATTATATACAAAGAGCAAAGATTACAAGATATATTGTAGTTTCTAAGCTAGTTTTAATTGAATTTGGTTTATCTAGATTGGATTGACTTAAATCTAGACTAGCTCGCTAAGCAAATTAATTAGAATTAGATGAACAACTCTTTAGATTGCTTATCTAATACTATCTCGATCTATAGACTTTAGATATGTTGTCGTCGTATTGCGCAACATAAATAACAATTCTAAAGATTTAATTAAAATTAATAATAATAAAGTAAAAATAAGATAGAAGAAGACAAAAAATAATACAAAAATAATAGATAACAAGTATAAAAATATAGAATACAAAGACAATAATAATAATAATAAGAGTAAAAACAATAATAATAATGCTAAGAATAAAGTTAATTAATAAGATTGTAGAAATCTTGAACTATTTAATAGTATTAATAAGTTTAAATATATTATCTAAATATATTATTATATATTTTTTAATAAAATATAAAATCGAAGTTTATTAAGAGACTATAATAGTTGTAATCTATTTACTATATAAATATTAAATAGTTTATATATATTACTTTACTATATTACTATAGAATATTTAGATAAAAGAATAATAAAATTTAAAATCTAATTTATATTTATTAAATTTATTATTAAATAACTTTATCTCTTAACAATTTAAATCGATTTTTTTAAATTGATTTTCGATTTTAATTCTAGAAATTAACTCGATTTAACTTAATTTTCGATTTTAATTTTAGAAATCGATTTGTCAAGACTTTCGAATTAAGTTAACTCGAATTATTAAAATTCGAATCGATTAATTAACTTAAACTCGATGAATCGATCCGACGCAATTAGTTTATTTTTAAGTAGAAAAATATATTGTTTGTTTAAATATATATAGTTAATATATAATACAATATTTTAATATAAAAGAGTATTAAAAATAATAGATATAAATTAATCTTTAATTAAGTTATTAAGTTATCAAGTTGTATATTAAGTTGTTAAGTTGTTAAATTAGTAAATTGTTAAATTGTTAAGTTATTAAAGTATTACAAGCTTATTAAAGCTATATTAATAGTTTAGATTCTATACTTTAGAGTAAATCTATTATTATGCTTGCTATATTCGACAAGCAAACAATCTAAGTATAATATTCGATATATTAGACAAATAAATATTGCGAGCAACTATACTTACTATACTTAATAAACAAACAAAACAAACAATTTATATTTTCTTAATATATAGATGTTACGTTGCTATCTAGACGACTAGAGTATTAGGATAAGTTAATATTGTTAGAGAGATTTGTAGACGTCTTTAGGCAATGCAAGCAATCTTTTGGTAACAAGGGTTTGTAGCTTGTATCTATGATAGAGAATAACTTAATAAATAAGTTGAACACGATTTATAAGAGAATCGCATTTAGAAGTTTATATACATGATAAATTAATTAAATCGATGAATTAGTGCTTTTAATCTCAATGATTTATTAATTTTCTAAATTAGTGATCTTAATGAATCAATATCATTGATTTTACTAATTTATTAATCTAGTCACATGATACTTTCTTGACAAATTGTGCCCTACATATTGTGAAAAGCTTTGCGTCGTAATTAGTAGAATTAAGTACGCAACTCGTAACATTATCTTCTCTTTCAAAGTTTTCGTTTTAAAAAACATTATAATTCATTCTTTCTATTATTATGTTTAATGATTTAAAAAAGTTTCAACAACGTTACGAACTTTATCGAAGATTGCTTCAAATAAACGTTATTATATCTTAATGTTTTCGTTGTGTTCGTCGTAACTTTCTTTGTAAAATAAAGAAAAAGTTTAGTCGTTGTGTTAAATGCGTGAAATTCTTGATCAAATGCGATTGTCGTAATTTCTTCGATATTAAATGACAATTTTTGAAGCAATAAAAGAATGTTTTAGAAGAAAGAATGCGATTAATGGTCGTTCGTGCGAATAAATTTCATCAAGAGTTTCGTAAATAATATGCGCGTATAAAGAGACTACGCAAACAAAAAAAAAATTTGAAAAAACGTAATAGTGAAATGCTTCGTTGCGAAATTTAAAGTTTAAATGAATTAAATGCTTTAAAGAACTTGATTAATTTTTATTTAAATCAAAAGATAATCGTTGCTTCTTCTAGTAATAATTTGTTTCAAAAGTTGTCTTTTAGTTTTTAGAAAAGCGTTTTTTTTCTTAAAATTCCTTTAGTAATTTTTGGCATCGTCGAAGATTCTTAAAAGATTTTCACGTGTTTTTGAAGATAAAGTATTTTTTTCACTTAATAAGATACTTTTGATTTTCTTGTTTTAGAATTTTCTTAATCTCGAACTATTTCTTTTTTTGTAAATAAAAATAAAAGATGTTTTGTAAAGACGTAATTAAGTTTATTGACTTCAACAATAAAATATAAAATACTAAAAATATTTTGACGTTTTAAGATAAGTCGAGTTCGTAATTAATTAGTCTCTTAACTTTTTTAACGAAAAACGATTCAACTTTGACATAATTTAATTTCTTGTTTAACTTTCTTATCTTAAGATTTTTTGTAAAAAAATATATTTTATTTCTCTCTTTTAGTTAAGATGTCGTTTTTCGTTTTTTATTTTAATATTTGATCGATCTTTTTTGCATTTTCGAGATGTTGTCGTATATCTTTTTTAATGTCGTTATTCTTTTAATAACTAATTGCGCAAACAAATGCGTACGTTCTTTTTTAAAGAGATTTAATTCTTTGTTATAATTGACGAAAAATAAAGTTATTTTAATAATATTTAAAATCTTTGTATTAAGTGTTAATTGTGTCATAGATAAAAGTAATACTTAATTACTATAAGTATTGTTAATATAATGTCTTAGATATTGCTTAAAACTTTAGTTTGTTTTTTTTATTTAATTATTTGTAATTAAGTAGTAGACAATAGACATTTAAAGTCTTGTATCTAACATTAAAAAAAGCGTCTTCTAATAGTTAGACATGAAGAGTTTGTCTTTGTTACTAATTAGTTTTTTAAATATATCGTAGTATCTTATAAGTCGATTTAATATAATGTATCTTAATTGTTTTGCGATAAACTTCTCTTTGCATGCGATAATATATAAGTACTTAATAAACTTATTAATCATTATTAGTATCGAATTATATTTATCTCTAGTTGCTAGATTCGTCGACTTTAACAACTTAATAATAAAGTTTATCGTAACTTTATTTTATAACGATTTAAATAATTTTTAATATTAAATTTCGTTATAGTTCGCATGCGTATTATGTTTGTTTTATTAATAATTAAAATATCGTTTAATGTATGTCTTGACAACTTGTTTCATTTGTAAGAACTAACAATGTTAACGTAAAAACTAAAGAATTTTTGTCACTTTTAAATGCTTTTTCAATGATTCGTTATAATGCTCTTTTATATATTTGTCGATTTTGTTAATAAATATCTAGAGTTTTTCTTTTTTTATTAAAAATTCTTTTGTGTTATTTTAAAATATTCGTAATGTAACATTTAGTTCGTATTTGTTTATTAATAATGATTCGTTTTTATTAATCTTAAGTATGTTGTAATTAAACGATTTCTTCGTTTTTATATAATTATTTCTTTTGCTAAATGCGTCTACTTTGTCATTATCTTTATCTAAAATATATTATATTTTAAACTTGTATTGTTTAAGTCTTTCTAATTATCGCATTTGCTTTCTATTAAGCTATTTAATAATAATGAAATGCACAAGATTTTTATAATTTGTAAGAATCGTAAGTTTTAGCGATTTTTTTATGTATACTTTTTATAACTTTAAGAAAACTACTATAGCGAGTAGTTTTTTATTGTAAACATTATAGTTTTGTTCGATTAACGAGAGTTTTCTCAAAAGATATGTTATTAAATGTTATATATCTTTATGTCTTTAATTAAAGCATGCATCAATAACTAGATTTAATGCGTTAATTTCAATTCTATTTAGCAATTGCGAATCGTACATCTTTAATATTAATTTTTTCAAGCATTTTAGCTTAAGAATTTAAAATTATTTCTTTTCTATAAGTTCTCATAATTATAACGTATTTTTTTTCGTAAAATTCGTTAATAATATCGCGTTTATTAAGTAATTTTTGATGAATTTCTTGTTGTAATTTATAAAATCTAAAAAGAATTATACTTCTTTAACATTTGTTAATGATTTTTATTCTTTAATTGTTCGTAGCTTCTTAAGATTTATACGTACTTTATGTCGTTTAACGACAAATTTAAGAAAGTTAACTTTCTTTTAATAAAATTCGCATTTCTTTAACTTAAAATGTAAGTTTTTTATGTTTAAACATTTTAATACTTTAAAAACATAATTAACATACTTTTTTAAAATTTTTAAATAAATTATGATGTTGTTTAAGTATATTATGACAAATCGATCTAAATATTGTCGTAGTGCATCATTAATTATTTTTTGACACATTATTGAAACGTTTGTGAGTTCAAACGACATTATTATGTATTCGTATAATTTATATCGTATGCGAAAAGTTATTTTTCACTCTTCTCTTGTTTTTATTCTAATTTAGTTGTACGCTTCTCGTAAATCTAGTTTAATAAAGTACTTTACTTTAAATAATTAATTTTGAAGCTCGCTAATATTAGATAATAAATATTAATTCTTAATCGTAATATTGTTTAGCTTTTAATAATTAATACATAGACGAAGAGTTTTATTCTTCTTTAATACAAAGAGAATTAAGTATTCTATCTATAATTGAGATTTTTTAATAAATTTTTTTTTTTCATTTTTTGCTAGATATTTGCGAAGTACTTTGAGCTTTTTCTTAAATAGAGCATATATAAGTTTAAACGTAAATTGCTTGTTTAGTTCAAGTTTAATTTCGTAATTTTACGTTTAATGTTTAGAAAAAATCTTTATTGTTTTTTTTTTTCTTGAAATAAATGCTCTCAATTGTTATATATTTGTGATACGTACTTTAGCGATTTCTTCGTTATATTAAATAGTTCAAGACTTCTAAAAGATTCGTAATTTTCTTCACTTACTTTAACTTTATAATTCGACTAATTTTTACTAGTGCTTGTTAAGTTAAACTTTGTTAAATCGTTTTTTTTTTCAAAAATGCAAGTTCGTTGCTTGCGATCAATTTTCGATTCGTTTTTTTATCTATTATTGAACGTTGTTAATGCTTAAATTAGATGTAAATTACGTGATTACATTGTGCGAATTTAAGTACTTGTATATTTTAGTTAACTTCTAAATTGTGTTGCTTCAATTAAGACATTTCTAAAACGATATCGTAAATAACTATTTTCACTATATTAAAAATTAGTTTCTCGTAATGTTGCTAAATAGCTATTAATAATAATTTCGTTTCTTTGTTTACTTTTTCATTCTCGTTAAATAATAAATTTCTATTTACAACTATTAGGTTGTATGCGTTAAACTTCTTTTAAGTAAAGTATTCTTCTCTTTTAATAAAAGCTTTAGTCATAAAATTACTTATCGCATTAGAATTGATCATTGCGATAAATTAATAATTATTAATCTTAATTAATGTAATAAAACGTTATACGTATATTGTTAAATTTAGTTGTTATTATTAGACTAACATATTGCATTTCTTTAATATGCTTTTTACTAAAAAATTTAAACTTTTCCTTGTTCTTGTGTTGCGACTTCTACTTCGAACGTCTACTTGCGCTAAGCTTTCTTTCTATGCTAAATTAATAATTTTGGCTTTCTAGAAAATTAGTTGACTCCTTTTTTGTTTTCTAGATAAGTTTAGTATAAGTCGTTATAGCATTTTGTTTAACTAAATGTCGTATATTTCTTTACTTTCTTTATCGCTTATTTAAATAAACTAATATTGCTCAATTGTTATTTAATTTCTTTAGAAATTTCTCTTTTTATAGTGGCGTCGCTTTTTAGCGCTTCCTCGCATTTATTTATAGTCTAATTTATCTATTATTTCTTCGATAAATTAACTAAAGTCTTAAGATGTTTCGTAATGTTATTTAGACATTCGTGAAAAAATTTTTAAT
>JAABUL010008805.1_pt1 | contig 10074 bp, 6 predicted proteins | sample 5559151 | NCBI WGS metagenome assembly JAABUL01 (sample SAMN10711876, study PRJNA513368) | rock metagenome | isolation source: Antarctica rocks | place: Antarctica: Victoria Land, Pudding Butte sud | reverse complement strand
CGCGGTGCGCTGACCGCCCGGCGGGCACGATGGGCGGCATGCGCATGCTGAAGCTCGCGGTGATCGGTGGCGACGGCATCGGGCCGGAGGTGGTGGCCGAGGGGCTGAAGGTGCTGCGCGCCGTCCTCGCCGGCTCGGGGACCGGCATCGAGACGATGGACTACGACCTCGGTGCGAGGCGCTGGCACGCCACCGGGGAGACCCTGCCGGACAGCGTGCTGGCGGAGCTGCGCGGCCACGACGCCATCCTGCTCGGCGCCGTTGGCGACCCGGGCGTGCCCAGCGGCGTGCTGGAGCGCGGGCTGCTGCTGCGACTGCGGTTCGCCCTGGACCACCACGTGAACCTGCGGCCGGTGCGGCTGTTCGCCGGCGTCGTCTCGCCGCTCGCCGGCGATCCCCCGATCGACATGGTGGTGGTCCGGGAGGGCACCGAGGGCCCCTACGTCGGCAACGGCGGGGCCATCCGCACCGGGACGCCGCAGGAGGTCGCGACCGAGGTGAGCCTCAACACGGCGTACGGCGTCGAGCGGGTCGTCCGCGACGCCTTCGCCCGCGCCGCCGCCCGGCCGCGGCGCCATCTCACACTGGTGCACAAAGACAACGTGCTCACCCACGCCGGCTCGCTCTGGCAGCGCACCACCCGCCGGGTGGCGGAGGAGTTCCCGGACGTGACGGTCGCCTACAGCCACGTCGACGCGGCCGCAATGTTCTTCGTCACCGACCCCGGGCGCTTCGACGTGGTGGTGACCGACAACCTGTTCGGCGACATCCTCACCGACCTCGGTGCCGCCATCGCCGGCGGGATCGGGTTGGCGGCCAGCGGCAACCTCGACGTGTCGCGGGCCAACCCCAGCATGTTCGAGCCGGTGCACGGGTCGGCGCCGGACATCGCGGGGCAGGGTGTCGCCGACCCGACGGCCACCGTGCTGTCGGTCGGGATGCTGCTCGCCCACCTCGACGAGCACGACGCGGCGGCCCGGGTCGAGGCGGCCGTCGCGACCCGGCTCGCGCGGCGACCGGGTGCGGCGCCGACGCCGGTGGTGGGCGACGAGCTGGCCGCCCTCGCCGCCAGCTAGCGCCGTACGCTCGGGTTCGTGACAGCACCGACCGCGCCGGCCTTCGCCCGGCGGCTGACCGCCACCCCGCTGACCGCGCAGGAACGCAGCTCCCGGATGCAGCAGCTCGGCTTCGGGCAGGTGTTCACCGAGCACATGGTGACCGCGCGCTACGACGTGGAGCGGGGCTGGCACGACCTCGCGGTGGAGCCCTACGCGCCGATCAGCCTGGACCCGGCGACGAGCGTGCTGCACTACGGGCAGGCCATCTTCGAGGGGCTGAAGGTCTACGCCCAGCCGGACGGCAGCCTGGCCACCTTCCGGGCCGACGCCAACGCCGCCCGCTTCGCCCGCAGCGCAGCACGGCTGGCCATGCCGGCGTTGCCGGCCGAGGTGTTCCTCGGTGCCGTGCGGCAGCTCGTCGACGTCGACCGCGACTGGGTCCCGACCCGCGGCGAAGAGAGCCTCTACCTGCGGCCGTTCATGATCGCCACCGACCCTTTTCTCGGGGTGCGGCCCAGCTCGACCTATCTGTTCCTGCTGATCGCCAGCCCGGTCGGGGCCTACTTTCCCCGGGGCGTGCAGCCGGTCAGCGTGTGGCTGTCGACCGAATACGTCCGGGCGGCCCCCGGCGGGACCGGCGAGGCCAAGTGCGCCGGCAACTACGCCGCCAGCCTGGTCGCGCAGGCCCAGGCGGCCGAGCAGGGCTGCGATCAGGTGGTGTGGCTGGACGCGCTGGAGCGCCGCTGGGTCGAGGAGATGGGGGGGATGAACCTCTACTTCGTCGAGCGAGACGGAGAGGAGACCCGGCTGGTCACCCCCGAGCTGACCGGGACGCTGCTGGCCGGCGTCACCCGCGACACCATCCTCGCGCTCGGCAGCGACCTCGGCCTCAAGACCGAGGAGCGCCGGATCAGCACCGAGGAGTGGGAGGAGGGCGCGCGCTCGGGCCGCATCGCCGAGACCTTCGCCTGTGGCACGGCCGCCGTCGTCACCCCGGTCGGGCAGGTCAAGCACGCCGGCGGGGAGTTCACCGTCGCCGACGGTGGGTCCGGCCCGGTGACGTTGCGGCTGCGGGAGGCGCTGCTCGATCTGCAGCACGGGCGGGTGCCGGACCTGCACGGCTGGCGCACCACCGTCGCGCTGCCGTGAGATTCGACGGCGCCTTCCAGACGGACGCCTTCCACGTCTATGACACCACGTTGCGTGACGGCAGCCAGGGGGAGGGGATGGCCTTCTCGGTCGCCGACAAGCTGGCCGTCGCGCGGCTGCTGGACGAGCTCGGGGTCGGCTTCATCGAGGCCGGCTGGCCGGGGGCCTCCCCGAAGGACACCGAGGTGTTCCGCCGGGCGCGGACCGAGTTGCCGCTGTCGACCGCGCGGCTGGTCGCCTTCGGTGCCACCCGGCGCGCGGGCGGCAGCGCGGCCGCCGACCCGCAGGTGCTGGCCCTGCTGGAGTCCGGCGCCGGCGCCGTGACGCTGGTGGCCAAGTCCAGCTCACGACACGTGCGTCTCGCCCTGCGGACCACGCACGACGAGGCGCTGGCGATGGTCACCGACACGGTGTCGCTGCTGCGCGGCGAGGGGCGCACGCTCTTCGTCGACGGGGAGCACTTCTTCGACGGCTGGGCGGAGGACCCGGCGTACTCCCTGGACGTGGTCCGTGCGGCCATCGATGCCGGTGCCACCGCGTTCGTGCCCTGCGACACCAACGGCGGCACCCTGCCGTCCGCGGTCGCGGCCGTGGTGCGCGAGGTGATCGCCGCGGTGCCGGGGGCCCGGCTGGGGATCCATTGCCACGACGACACCGGCTGCGGTGTCGCGGCCACCCTCGCCGCGGTGGAGGCCGGCGCGACCCACGTGCAGGGCGCAATGAACGGCTACGGCGAGCGCTGCGGCAACGCCGACCTGGCCGCGGTGGTCGCCGGCCTGGAGACCAAGCTGGGGCTGCGGGTGCTGCCGCCGGGCCGGTTGCGCGAGCTCACCCGGGTCAGCGCGGCGGTGGCCGCGGTCGCGAACCGGCCCACCCGCCGGCAGGCGGCGTACGTCGGTGCGTCGGCGTTCGCGCACAAGGCCGGTCTGCACGCCAGCGCGCTCAAGGTCGACGCCGACCTCTATCAGCACCTCGACCCGGCGGTGGTCGGCAACGACATGCGGGTGCTCGTCAGCGAGCTCGCCGGCCGGGCCACCATCGAGCTCAAGGGGCGCGAGCTGGGGCTGGCCGTGCCGCCGGAGGTCGTGGCGGAGGTGACCACGAGGGTCAAGGAGCTGGAGGCGGCCGGGTGGTCGTTCGAGGCGGCCGAGGCGAGCTTCGAGCTGCTGCTGCGCGACGCGATGGCCGGCGGTGGCGAGCCGGCGTGGCAGACCGAGAGCTGGCGGGTGTCGGTCGACGGCGCCGGCGCCGAGGCGACGGTGAAGCTGCGGGTCAAGGGCGAGCGCGTGCTCGCCGTCGGGGAGGGCAACGGGCCTGTCGACGCCCTGGACCACGCACTGCGCACGGCGCTGGAGGGTGCCCACCCCCGGCTCGCCGCGCTGGAGCTGGTCGACTACGCGGTGCGGATCCTGGAGGACGCCCACGGCACCGGCGCTGTGACCCGGGTGCTGGTCACCACCACCGACGGCGAGCGCCGTTGGACCACCGTGGGCGTGGACTCCAACGTCGTCGCCGCGAGCTGGCGGGCGCTGTCGGACGCCTACGCCTACGGGTTGCTGACCCGCGCGGGCTAGGCCAGGGCTAGGCCGGGTGCCGCGGACAAAGAACACACCCCGCGCTGTGCCGGGCGCCCCCGTCTGCCGATGGCTGACGGGTGGATGACGAGCCGCACCGCGGTGCCCTGGTCCAGCGCCTCGAGCGGAGCGTGCGGTCGCTCGGAGCCGACGACCTGCTGCTGTTCCGACGGGTGAGCACCGGCCGGCTGGTGCACCTGGGCGGGTGCGGGCGCGGCGAGGGATGGGCCGGCATCGTCGAGATCGGCGACCCGCTGTTGGCAGGTCACCCCGTGCGCACGGTGGAGCGGATGAGCTTCCCGTCCCCCCGGCAGATCGTCGGGCCATACCACGCCCAGTCGGCGGTGCTCGTGCGCCGCGAGGACGAGATCGTCGTGGTCGGCAGCCGAGGGCGAGGGCTGCGGTTGGACGAGCCGGACGCCGGCTTCCTCGAGGTGGCCGCGCAGGCCGTCGAGGCCATTACCCACGTCTCCCCCGCGAAGCGCCTCGGCGACGAGCTGGAGCTGCTGCACGCGGTGCAGGACCTCGCGGCCGTTGACACCAGCCGCACAGTTGGTGAGGTGCTGCACGCCGTCGGCGCCAGCGCTGCCTCCTCGCTGTCGTGCGAGGTCGCCGTCGTGTCGGTGCCTGGCTCGCCGCCCGTCGTCGTGCGCGGGGGCGGTGCCGTGCTGGGAGACGGGGGACCGGGAGACGGGGGACCGGGCGACCAGCAGCTGACCGAAGCGCTGTCGGCGCTGCTCGGCCGCGGTGAGCTCGAGGTCTGCTCGCAGGAGGCGCTCGACCTGCCCCTGCCGGGCGTCGGCGAGGGCATCCGCTCCTGGCTGCTGCTCCCCCTCGACGCGGACGGCGATGGGGGGCTGCTGCTGTTGCACACCGAGGTGGCCCGGGGGTTCACCGAGCTGTGCCAGCAGATGGGCCGCCGGCTCGCCGAGGCGGCCCAGAGCGTGATCGCCACCGCGCTGAGCCGGCAACGGCTGGTCGAGGAGACCCGCGCCTTGCGCGAGGCCGTGGAGCGGGACGCGCTGACCGGGCTCGGCAACCGGGCCGGCTGGGAACGCCGCCTGGACGAGGTGCAGGCCGAGGACGGACCGGGAGCGGACGCCCGGCCCGGGGTGGGCGTCGTCGTCTGCGACCTGGACGACCTCAAGCTGACCAATGACCGGCATGGCCACGCCGCCGGCGACGACCTGCTGCGCCGGTTCGCAGCGCTGCTGAGGATCTGCTGCCCCGGGGACACGGCGGTGCGCCTCGGCGGGGACGAGTTCGCGGTGCTGATCCGCGGGGACCGTGCGGATGTCGAGCGCCGCCGCGATGCCGTCGTCGCGGCGCTCGCGGGTGCTGTGGTCCTCGGCGGCGTCGTCCTCAGGGCGAGCGTCGGCCTGTGCTGGAGTCCGAACCCGCAGGCCGCGCGCGCCTGCCAACGCAGCGCCGACGCGGCGATGTACGACGCGAAGCGGAGCCGGCGGGGCGCCCGTCGCCACCCCGCCGCCTGACCTGCCGCCTGACGAGCCGCGTCAGTCCGACTCGATCTCCTCCCACCACTGGCACCACCGGTCGCCGCCGACCAGGACGCGCAGCTTTGGGTGCCACCAGTAGGAGAAGTCCTTGTCCGGCTGCAGCTAATAGAGGCAGTTGTCGCACGCTCGTCCCCGTTGGGCTTGCCGCGCAGGATGGCGTCCTCGGCCAGGTGGCCGAGCTGCACCGACAGCTCCTCGTCGATCTCCTTGGGCTCGGGGGGCCCGACGTCGTACGTCGCCTCGCTCATGCGCTGCAGCCTCCCGGGGCAACTGCTCTCATCGTCCGCGCTTCCCCGCAGCCGGACTGCGGTTTCACCGCAAGATGCCATGGTCTGTTCATCTCCAGGTCGCGCCGCACTCGTCGTCGTGATGCCGAGCCATCCCTAGCTTCGCCCCGACGGGGGCGTCCGGCACCCGCCGCGCGGCCAGCCCGCCGCGCAGCCCGAAGCTAGGAGAGCATGTGTCACAGCTCCGCAGGCACGCCCGCAGCACCGCGGTCGTCGCCACCCTCGCCACCGGGGGGGTCGTGCTGACGGCCACCGCCGCTGCCGCCTACCCCACCAACGCCTACCAGGGCCCCAGCAGCTCCGCGACGCCCTACGTCATCCCGAACGATCCCAGCGACCCCGGCACCCAGGTGCAGAGCCTCGTCTCCACGCCGGACAAGGTGCCGCTCGCCGGCGGGCCGGCCGGCGCCCGGTACCAGTTCAACGGCACGCCGGACGGCATCGGTGCCTTCGACAACGGCGACGGGACCTACACCACCCTCGTCAACCACGAGTTCGTCAGCGGTGCAGGCGCCGTCCGGGCCCACGGCTCCAGGGGCTCCTACGTCAGCCGGCTGGTGATCCGCAAGAGCGACAACTCGGTGATCTCCGGTGAGGACCTGATCAAGCAGGTCTTCCTGGGTGACCCGACGACCTCCACCACCCCGGCCGCCGCCGACGCCGCGGCGTTCAACCGCTTCTGCTCGGCCGACCTGCCTGCCGTCTCGGCCTTCTACAACGCGGCCAGCGGCAAGGGGAGCCAGGCGCGCATCTTCATGAACGGCGAGGAGTCCACCGGTCGCGCCTTTGGCAATGTGGCCACCGGCACCGACACCGGAAAGACCTACGAACTGCCGGCACTGGGCAAGTTCTCCTGGGAGAACAGCGTCGCGAACCCCGGCACCGGCGACAAGACGGTCGTGGTCGGCGACGACGACAGCGGCCCGACCCCGGGCGGCGAGATCTACGTCTACATCGGCGACAAGAAGAGCTCCGGTAGCACCGAGGTGCAGAAGGCCGGCCTCACCGGCGGCAACCTCTACGGCATCGCGGTGCAGACGGTGGGCGGGACCGGCACCCTCGCGCAGGAGGACCGGGCCAACGGACTGGGCACCACCCCGAACCAGTTCTCAAGCACCTTCACGCTGTTCAACACCGGTGACGCCGCCGCCAGGACGGCGGCGCAGCTGCAGACGGCAAGCGACAACACCATCACCAAGTTCCTGCGCCCCGAGGACTTCACCTGGGACGCCGACAACCCGAGCATCGGCTACTTCCAGACCACCGACCGCTACGACGGGGTCAAGGACGGGCAGGCCGCCACGTCGACCAACGTCGGTCGCAGCCGGCTGTGGAAGATCGCCTTCACCGACATCAACAACCTGCCAGCCGGCGGCACCATCACCGCCCTGCTCGATGGCACCGAGTCGATCAACATGCTCGACAACCTGGCGTCCTCCAAGGGAGGCAAGCTGATCCTGCTGGAGGACGTCGGCAACAACCCGCACAACGGCAAGGTCTGGCAGTACGACGTCGCCAGCGACTCCCTGAAGCTGCTCCTGCAGCACGACCCGGACCGCTTCGGCGACCTGAACAAGCCGGCGACCACGCCCTTCAACCAGGACGAGGAGACCTCCGGCGTCGTCGACGTCAGCGCGCTCTACGGCGCCCCGGCCCTGTCCGGCGCGTACTACCTGTTCGACGACCAGGCCCACTACGCGATCACGGGCGAGGCGGTCGAGGGCGGGCAGCTGATGCTGCTGCACCTGGGCACCGACGTCCCCTCGCAGTTCACCACCGGCCCAGCGGCCGCCATGCCCGAGGTGCCTCTCGCGGCCGGTCTGCCGCTGGCGGCCCTCGTGCTGGGCGGCGGTGCCTACCTGCTCAAGCGGCGCCGGGACGGGCGCGTCGAGATGGCCTGAGCGACACAGCGCCGGCGGGGCCCGTCCCGAGCGGGGCGGGCCCCGCCGCGCGTCGTCGGCAGCAGGCGCCCGTTCGCCGCAACTAGCCTGCAGCCATGCGCTTCTGCCGGTTCAGCGTCCCCGGTGCCGCGGGGGACGTGCGCTTCGGCGCCGTCGACGACGACCAGACCGTCACCGCACTCGACGGGCACCCCTTCGCGCCGTTCGCCCTCACGACCGAGCGCCGTGCCCTCGCCGACGTGCGCCTGCTTGCGCCGGTGCTGCCGAGCAAGGTCGTGTGCGTGGGGAAGAACTACGCCGAGCACGCGCGCGAGATGGGCGGCGAGGCCCCCGAGACACCGGTGATCTTCCTCAAGCCGTCGACGTCGGTGATCGGGCCAGGCGACGCGATCCAGCACCCGCGCGACAGCGACCGGGTCGACTACGAGGGCGAGCTCGCCGTCGTCGTCGGCCGGCTCTGCCGCGAGGTCCCGAGGGAGCGCGCCGCCGATGTGATCCTCGGCTACACGATCGCCAACGACGTCACCGCCCGGGACCAGCAGCAGGCCGACGGGCAGTGGACGCGAGGCAAGTCGCACGACACCTTCTGCCCGCTCGGGCCCTGGATCGAGACCGATGTGGCTGCCTCGGACCTTGAGCTGACCACCCGCCTGGATGGCGCCGTGGTGCAGCAGGCGAGCACATCCCTTCTGCTGCATGGCATCCCGGAGCTCATTGCTTTCGTGACCGGCTTCCTGACGCTGCTGCCAGGCGACGTGCTCCTGACCGGTACGCCGGCCGGCGTGGGTCCCATGCGGCCTGGCCAGACCGTGTCGGTGCAGATCGAGGGCATCGGCACGCTCACCAACCCGGTGGTGTCGCGTGCCTGATGCCGTGCACGTCCGGCACCTGCGGGTGCCGCCGCTGGACGCCTCGCTGCGGGTCCGCATCGCCCCGGCGCCCAGCGGGGAGCTGCACGTCGGCAACGTGCGGGCGGCGCTGTTCAACTGGGCGCTGGCCCGGCGGCACGGCGGCACGTTCATCCTGCGGCTGGAGGACACCGACGCCAGCCGGGTGACCGACGCCTACGTCGAGGCGGCGCAGCGCGACCTGGCGTGGCTGGGCCTGGACTGGGACGAGGGGCCGGCCGTGGGAGGCCCGTTCGCGCCGTACCGGCAGAGCGAGCGGGCCGCGGCGGGTGTGTACGCGACGGCCGTGGACCGGCTGCTGGCCGCTGGGTCGGCGTACCGGGCGTTCGACACCCCGGCCGAGCTGGCGGCCGGTCGCGACGCTGCGGCCGCCGCCCGGACCGCCTACCGGTACGACGGCTCCCGCTGGCGTGCCGTGGATCCGGCCGAGTCGGCGGCCCTGGCGGCGGCGGGGGAGCCGTTCGTGGTGCGCTTCGCGATGCCGCCCGGGTCGACGACCTGGCTCGACCTGGTGCGGGGCGAGGTGACCATCGCGCACGCGGAGATCCCGGACTTCACCCTCACGCGCTCCGACGGGGCGCCGCTCTACCTGCTCGCCGCGTCGGTGGACGACGCGGCGATGGGGCTCACGCACGTGGTGCGGGGCGAGGACCTCATCAGCGCGGTGCCCCGGCAGCTCGCGATCTACGCCGCGCTCGGCCACCCGGAGTCGGCGTGGCCGGCGTTCGCGCACCTGCCGCTGATCGACGGGCCGGACGGCAGGCCGCTGTCCAAGCGCAACGGCGAGACGTCGCTGGCTGCCTACCGCGACGCCGGCTTCCTCCCCGAGGCGGTGCGTAACTACCTGGGGCAGCTGGGGTTCTCGCTGCCGTCCGGCGCGGAGTTCTTCGACGTGGACGAGTTCGTGGTGGCGTTCGCGCTGGACCGGGTGCAGCGCAACCACGCGCAGTTCGACGTCAAGAAGCTCGAGGCGCTCAACGGCGAGTGGATCCGCTCGCTCGCGCCCGCCGAGCTCGCCGCCCGGGTGCGGCCATGGCTCGTCGCGGGGGGGCTCGACGTCGACGACGAGCTGCTGCTGCGGGCGGTGCCGGCGCTGCAGTCGCGGCTGCGGCGTCTCGCCGACGCGGTGGAGCTGCTGCGGCCGCTGTTCGCCGGTTCGGCGTTCGGGATGCATCCGGACGACGCGGCGACCGTGCTGGTGGGCGACGTCGACGCGCAGCTGGAGGTGGCGCTGTCGGTGCTGGCGGCCGACGGGCTGGCCTGGGAGCCCGGCCCGATCCTCGCCGCGCTGCAGGCGGCCCTGGTGGACGGGATGGGCCTCAAGCGCAAGACCGCGCTCGGTCCGCTGTATGTCGCCGTCGGCGGCCGGCGAGCCGGCTACCCCTTGACCGACCTGATGGTGCTGCTCGGGCGTGAGGCGACCCTGCAGCGGGTGGGGGACGCCCTGGCGCGGCTGCGCGGCGACGTGCGGTAGCAGGCTGGGCTCGCGGACGAGGGTTCGGCGGCCTGGGGTAACCTGGCAGTCGCCCGAAAGGCTCCATGGGGTATGGGGTAATTGGCAGCCCGGCTGATTCTGGTTCAGCTAGTCTAGGTTCGAGTCCTGGTACCCCAGCGCAGTCGCACCACCGGCACGGCCTCGTCGTCTAGTGGCCTAGGACGCCCGCCTCTCACGTGGGTAAC
>JAABUL010008804.1_pt1 | contig 10074 bp, 10 predicted proteins | sample 5559151 | NCBI WGS metagenome assembly JAABUL01 (sample SAMN10711876, study PRJNA513368) | rock metagenome | isolation source: Antarctica rocks | place: Antarctica: Victoria Land, Pudding Butte sud | reverse complement strand
AGGGAGAGGGAGAGGGAGAGGGAGAGGGAGAGGGAGAGGGGTGCTGGATTTTTAGGGTATGGTATGAGGATGAGGATGAGGATGGCGTTTAATGGGGGGATGTTGGATGGGTGGCAGGTTCTGACTGGGAAGAGGATAGGTGTGATATGAACGACCGAGTCTTTGGAGTGGTGATAGATTATAAACAGGTGGTGGAAACAGTATCATCAGGGCCGAAGCCAATGGGGCGATAGTGTATAGTATACTCGTAGATAAGGTACATGTCCTTCTATGTTCAGCCGTCTATATCTTATAAATAACAATGGGGCTGCAGAATGCCTGCCTCGACCCGTAACTCTTCAGTCCCAGCTATGACACAGAGACCTTTTCGAACTGCAAGCCTTGCGTGAGACTCGCAAACTTCGCATTCCACAGATCCGAGAAATATGTGGTCCTCGGCAACCATGGCGCTTTATCCCCAGTCTTTGGCAGCTCTCCTTTCCCCCTAGCTATATAGGTTGAGGTGATGTTGAGCGCCGGCACAGCCTTCATGCTTTCCGGGTGCTCTAGCCGTGGAATCGCTGCGGTGAAGTTCTGAGCCTTCATGTATTTCAGCAGCCTGCAAACGAGCAGCGCTGTTGCATCGGCGCCGAGAGTCCAGGATGCGTTCGTGTAGCCGATGACGGTCGCCATGTTGGGAACGTCTTGTAGCATGACACCTTTCCAGAGGAATTTTTCGCTGATGGTGGTAGGGGTGTTGTCGACAGAGATCTGAGAGCCGCCTGCGATCTTGATTTTCAAGCCCGTTGCTGTAATAATCACGTCGGCGTCGAGCTTCCGGCCCGAAGCGAGCTGGATACCGGTCTCGGTTACGGTAGTGATGGTATCGGTGACTACGGAGGCTGTGCCTGCACGCATGGCTTTGAAGAAGTCGCCATCTGGGCAGAGACACAGACGCTGCTCCCAGGGGTTGTAGTGAGGTTCGAAGTTTGGATCGTGCGGCACGTTTTTGGGTAGCTCCTTGACCGTTTCTTTCTTGATTAGTCTCCTGGCAGCTAAAGGGTAGAACGAGCAAAATTTGACGAAGAGGAAGCCAAGCATGAGAAACTTGAGCCGTGTGATACGGTAAGCCATCCAGGATGGGAGCAATTTGCTAGCCCATTGTCCAAAAGCATCTGTTGCTGGCTGTGCAAGAATGTAGCTGGGACTTCGCTGAAGCATAGTCACATGTGTAGCTGTTTCGGCGAGAGAGGGTATCAAGGTCACAGCCGTGGAGCCGCTGCCAATCACCACAATCTTCTTGTCTTTGTAGTCGAATTCTTCGGGCCAGAATTGTGGATGGAGGATGGTCCCTTTGAAATTCTCCCTGCCAGGTATGAAGCTACTCAGGGCTTCATCGTAGTCGTAGTACCCCGTGCTAAGGATGACGAAGCGTGCGTGAAAGTACTTTTTCTCCCCGTCTGCATCGACAAGCAGAGTCCATGCTTGCTGATCGGAGGACCAATTCGACGAGACAAGCTGGTGGTGGAATCGCACCTTGCTGTCTATGCCATGCAAGGCAGCCGACTCGCGAATGTAGGTCCGAATCGAGTCGCCGTCCGCTATTACTTTGTTTTCTGCCCATGGTCGCCACTCGAATCCGAAAGTGTAGAGATCTGAATCAGACCTGAAGCCAGGGTAGCGGAAGAGATCCCAAGTGCCTCCTATTCCTCCACGCGCTTCGAGAATGGTATAGCTCGCTGAGGGTAGTTCTCTCTGGACTCGATAGGCCGCATTGATGCCAGAAATGCCTGCGCCAACTATGAGGACGTCGAAGAGGTCATCGGAGGCTTTGGTTCCGTCCATGATAGCAATTCAGAAGAGCTATATGCTCAGATGTAGGAGATTAAGAACGATCTGGTCGGGATAGACCTCTCGCCAGTAGGCTACTGAGCCCAGGGCGGGTCCCATTCATGACTCCCATCCTTCGGCTCCATTTGCGATCGTCGTAGGGGATCTCGGCTGTTGAGTAGGAAGGGTTGGGAATAGTCAGAGCTTGGCCGAGTAAGGGTTGGACATATTCCTTGTCGGGAAAAGCATGCAGCACGATTCATTTTGCTGACCGCCGACGACAACGGCGGAGGCGGGACTCGGCGGCGAGACCGTCTTGGCATCAGATCCACTCAATCTTAGCATAGCTGAACAATCTAGGGCTAAGGATTCTGTCACGTATTCCATTCGGGAAGTATTACAACTACACAATTGGCCTATATTCGGTAGCAAAACATAAGAGTATGACTTCCTGGGGACCCACCCCTGGAATTCGGGGGGTTCGGCGCGGCAGGCCTCAGGGCATAGGTGGCCCTAGGGGCCCGCAGTCACGTCACTATCTCGAGGCCAGAGGAGGGAAATGAACAGGATATGAATTTTAGTGGATATAGAATGGAAATAACGCCTCGAATGATGAATCTTTCACATTCCATTAGAACCAATGTATTCATGCTAGAGCCGACATCAGTGCTTTGGAACGCCACCGCAAGAATCAATATCTCCTAGACACTTCGGTCATAGGCAATTACCAAAGGTGGTTTGGCTAATGCTGCCCGTATTATTTGGATACGTCGTAACGACAAGCTCAAGACCCGGGACAACAGGCCCCGGGCGACAGCTTCCCAGTGGTGGGGTTGGTCTAACATTGGTCGGGTCTTCCGTATTGGGGCTGTCGTTGCATGTTTGACAGAAGAATTCGAGACCGAACGGCGCGCCGACCGACGAGACATCTGTCAAGCACGGTCACGTTAGCTTTTCTCAATAGTAAGGGGAAGCCTTGGGGCGTACGTACTATTGTTCTGTATCCCCACGGTTGCAGAGTAGCCGTTGTCGGAGGCTTGATAGTATCTGAAGGTGAATTGTCCTGGTATTGTTGAATCGTAGAACACGGTGTAGTGGTAGTACTGCGTGTCGTTGAAGTAGTGACTAAGGTAGTACTCGAAGGAAACGGCCGTAGGCCCGCTGTCCCCTACGCCATATTCGTAGTAGATTCCTTGTGGATCGCCCCTATAGACATAAGTGTCGTCCCAGAACGGAAAGGCGGCATATTCCGGTACGGCGTAAGCTGGCTGCGTGAAGTCCGGACCGGTGGTTGGAAGACATTCGTTCGAGAATTCGTTGGTGCCGCTGTCGAGGCTTAGTACCTAGATCATGTTAGTTCAGTTCCCTATGATGCTACTATGACGACGGGACTTACGCCATTAGTGGATACAAAGACATTGGAAGAAACTCCGTCGAATATTTGCATGTCAAATGGCAGGGTCAGCTGGTAGCTTCTGTCGTCGACCGAGACGGTAGAGCCGTGGATAGATCCTACAAGCGCTGTAGGAGAGGCCAGCACGATGGTTGGGGCACAAATATTTGTAGACTTGGTGGATTGCGTTGTCACTGCCGCAGAGCTGGTTGGTAGTGCACTACTCAACTGATTACTCTGTACGGCTGGACTGCTCTGTATGGCTGAGCTGGTCTGCGCTACCGTACTGCTTTGTGCTGCTGAAATACCCTGCGTTATCGTGGTGCTCGATACTGCTGAGCTACTCCCCTCTGATGTTGATGATGGGATGCTAGTCACATCGGCCATGGTGTTCGTCTCCCAGAAGTCACTTGTGACGGCGGGAGCGGTCTCGAAAGCTGTATTGATGCCATTCTCCAACGTTGTAGTCGCGGCTACAAGTATTGTGGAGTCAATAGTAGCGTACGGCTCCGTGTCCCAAGTAGTCTGGTAGATTGTAGAGATTACTGTCGTTGTGAGTGTGATTACAGTAGCACTTTGGAGATTTGAAGAGCACGCAGAACTGAGGATCGTAGGCTCAAAAGTTTGCAAAGGAGTGGGAGTCGCGAGGCCAGAAGGGTCTTGACCCTGTCTGGCTTCCAAAGTCGGGGGTCCTGCCACGGCCCCAGTCTCCGTAGCAGTGAGCGTAGCATCGACGATTGGCGTTGTGACGATAGTGACGCTCATAGAGGGTTCCGTCACGGTTACGTATGATGTAACCGTTTCAAGTGATGTGACGATGTCATCGCTGGGGCTTGCGGTTAGTGTAGCTTTCGCTGTCAGGGCCATACTGACGACTGTTGTGATTTCAGAGGTTGTATAGCCGAGTAAGGTGGTGCAGAAATCTGTGTAGCTATTTGTGGATATGATACTGCTAGCGCTCGATATGGACGCTATGTCTCTAGACTGCGGTGAAATCGAAGCTGTTGGAAAAGAGGGACCAGGAGATTTGCTGGCGATTGAGGAAGTGTTAAGGCTGACTGGTGCGATTGAGGCACTTGGCGTTCCAGAAGGGCTAGAGGATGTATTCGAGAGTGAGGATGTACTCGAGAGTGAGGATGTACTCGAGAGTGGGGATGGTTTGCCGGTGCTAGAGACGGTGCTAGACAACAGCCTACTTGAATAAGGCATTGTTGACGAATTTGTGGCGGTGAAAGAGGGACGTGACATTTTTGCTGTTGAGGAAGTACTTTTGGATGTTGAAACCTTAGTCGAATTAAAAGCAGGCTGCAACGGCGCAGTGGCGTTGGCATTTAAGGTGGACGACAACGGAGAAGCCGAATGTGAAGCCAGCGTGGGCGTATTGGAGAAGGACCGCAAAGAGGCGCAATTGGCCGCTGTTGTACGAAATAGAGATTTGTCAACGACTGCTACACAGCGTAGGTAAAGAAAGGCAGTCACAAAATGCTTACTATCAAGAGCTTTCAGCGACACCGGAATGTTATGATCAGGTAACGATCCAGAGAAGACAGCATAAACCATACTGGAGTCGGCGCCAAACCTCGCAGTTCCGCCATCAAAAGCATCATTTTTCCAAAACAGCGATTCATCGACTGCCACGGCAAAGGTAGTATCGATAGCTTTGACAAGGTCCGTGGTGCCAAAACGAGCTGATGTGATGTTTCTATTGACCGCAATCTGACCAGGTCCTGAGAACAGCGATCCACTGACTAGACGGAAGATCGAGCCCTGTTGACACTGCGCTTGTATACCCCCTGTGGAGTCAAGGAAGCCAGAATCAGAAGATTGAGTCTGACGTCGGGCGATTTGACCCTCTTGTGGGATGACCTGTAGGAGAAAGGTCCGCCCAGGTGGTGGGACACTTCGAACAGCACAGTCAGCCATGACCTCGAGTCGAATGGTAGGAAGGAGAGAGTCCATAAGACACAGCAGGTACTGCGGAAGCGCAATTGATTCCAGATTAGTGGATACGACTCATACCTCGTAGGGGAGCCGCCGTATGTCGCAAGACAGACGGTTACCTGGGCTCGTACTGAGCCCAGCAACGCGAACAAAGTCGTGGCAATGCTCCACCGCATCTTCCGTTCGCGGCAAGACTATATTAATGTACAGCTGGGTCATAAATAGGAGAGGGGATCGTTGCCGTTACATTCACGGCAACGAACTGTGTTTTATTCGAGGAACGCGCGAAAAGAAATTAGATGTCCAGAGAATGCATACAGATCTCGCTAATCACGAGATAAGCGAGGAATGATACCTGCGAAATTGCATACATGACGATCGTCTCGACCATCATTTGATCAACCTCTCATCCACTCAGGGAAGCAGCTGCACATATGGGGCTGGACTCTGGCTCTTGCATGCTTTGCAGGATCTCGAACAATCGCACCGCGATAAGGTCGCCCATGGCCTTATAACCTTGTCCAGTCAGATGAAGGCCATCATCCCAGAGCCTTTCACGCGTTTCTTCGTCTAAGGTGGCGTAAGGAATGGCACTGTAGATATCGAAGGTGTAGCTAGGAGAAACATTAGCTTTATTAATTGGCAGCTTACAGCTAGCGCTAGAAAGGAAGATCGGAGGAACTCGAAGGCATACAATCTGTCCTCTTGATGGTCTTTGATCATCGCATTAAGTGAATTCCTCTTCTCTATCATGCGTAAATCCGAAGCAGCCGCTTCAAGCACATTGAGTGCTAAAACATTTGCACCGGTATCCAGGGCTACCTTCCAGACCTTCTCTAACCCCAAGTCAGTATTCGCTGTCTCGCCTTGGCCGCTTTGAGCACAGGTTTATGATACCTGAGCATGCTTCATTGGACAGCAAAATGTTGAATTGCGACAAGGACGGCTCCAAGATCTGCTTGCAGGGGACCTACTCAATCCTTCATAAATCTGTTCAGGCTGCTGGCCCCACGCCAGGTCATTAGTGCCACCCATGACGATAATCCAATCGTAACGGCGTGACTTGGTACTTTGACACTCTGCTTTAATCCGATTGAGGTATAATCCCTGAACCTGATCTCCAGAAAACCCAGCGACTTCGGTTTGGACATCCGACGAGGATAGCATACGCTCAAGTCCAATACGCAAATGGTCTGCGTAAGGGTGATGTTCCAGTCCATACATGGTGTATCCGGCAGTCAAAGAATCGCCGAAGCAGAGAATTCGAAGGCTCTTAGGCAAGGTCTTGTTTGTAGCACTGCCAGCTGCCATGATAGTCTCGAATTCAACGATAGAATTTTGATCGATGTTTTGGAAGAACGCATAAGATGATGAACAAGAGGAGTAATTGGGAAGCACTGCCCAGGCTTCCACAAGCGAGAGAGCTGAGAATAGTTCAAGGCAACCATGCAGGAGCAGCCTCGGCTGCAACTTCATCGTACAAGGGCATTACAAATACATTCATTCGCATTTCGGCCTATATAGAATATCACAAATGAAACCTGATATAGGGCAGGGGCATATAAGTAGTTTAGTACACAAGTGCGACGTTATGTAAGCGCCCGCGATCCGCGCTAACTTTCTAAGTAAAGTATCCTACTGTGTACGGCAATGTATTCGTACTTTACTTCTTTAAAGCATAATTTTTGTAGACTGCAGGTGAAAAGGCGTCCGGTTTGAGGTAGTCTACAACAAGGCGCCGATTTACGATAGCCTTTCACACTTGCTACACGATCAATACCTCATGCTAAGGTCTCGATCGGTGATTCTCAAGCCATTCGATAACGCTGCCAAGACTGCTGCCTAACTCGCCGAGTACCCTTGCTTCAGACATACATTAATTGGGGGAAATGTCAAAGAGCAAAAACTCAAAAACTAATAGAAGATTTCTCCCCAACAGGCTGCGAAATTGTCAGGGTTGAGGTAGTTACTGAGATATAGCAAACTCACGAATCGAACCCTGGTCTCCCGCGACTTGTCAAGTGACAAGCGGAAATCATGACCACTAGACCATTGAGGACGAATTCAAATTTCATTGCTCAATACTTCCTACATGTCTATATATTCATCAAAAAAACTGGAACCCGTAGAACCATTGAGAAAGTATTTATCGTCATTGGACAATGGCTTCAATAACCATTCACTAAAACCCTCGGGAAGATTCCAAATTTTCTAACCACCACAACGCTCAAATTACTTAATAGCGACTTCACAATATTGCCTATTCCTGGAACGAAAAGGCCCGGTCGGTCCACGGTCTAAGAACGCGGGCGCCACATGGGATAGTCGCCATCCGCCAATACACACCTCCACGACTTCTTAGTAGCTTTCTGAGGTCTGATGGAACAGCTTCCTACCCTAGACGAGGTAATCTGAACATGAACTACGTCGCCTACGAGCGCGCAAAGCTAAAGTCACACTGTGAAGGGTAAAATATTGCTCCCAGCATTATCTTCCCCCGAATACAAGTTTACAGTACGCCTTAGTGGTCTTCCAACTGAAAGGCTTTGATGCATTGAACGGTCCCTAGAGCCAGGCAAATAAGAATTGGACTGTTCGGACAATACTCGAGAATGTCTAGAATGATGAAAGAGATCCAGTACGATGGCTTAAAGCTCTGATAGACGACTACGAAAAATCGGAGATTACCCTTGAAAACGTCAATTCGGGAACTCCGGTTGTCGGTGGTTGGTTACATGATGCACTGCCTCAATTTCAGACGTTCGCACATCAGCAATGTCTATTGATCTTAGGCTTCTGTCCACAATATGGAGAAACTATTGCAGAGGGAGGCATAGCAAATACTGCACTCACGACTAAGACCTGCTTTACAGATGTCATTGCTGTTTCAATAGCCCAAACTACTCCAATTCTCATGTCGGCGCCGGTATAGAATAAGTCAATCTTCAGTGACACTGTATAGTCAAAACGCGGTTCCTGGTTGATCTAATCAGAGATTCTAAATGCCTAAAGAGATTCACATACAACAATTGCACTACTGGCAGAACATTATGGCGTCCCGTAAAGATCATGGAGAGCTTTCGAAGCCACGTGCAAAGCAGTTTGGCGTTTTTAGATATTACCACCTGCAGCCAACGCAATCTACCAGTGACCGGAGGCTTCCTTGAATCCATAGCGTTGAAAGACTCAGATTGACCGTCTCCCTCCTCGATCGCCGACGCCTTCCTCAAGAGATCCGGGAACGGTTGGGAGACAGGCTGGCTAGCCATGCTGAATGCAACAATATTGGTTTTCACCTACCACGCATGGCAAACATCCTCCCACATTCCCTCGAGAATATTATCCTTGTAGGCCATGTCGGTCCGCAACAGATGGATGTGCCGGTGGACGGTTTGATAGCAAGGAAAGAGCCATTTCTTCACTCATCACAAGAACTCATACTCGATCGATTGGGATCAATTACGGCACGAATATCGAGACGTCTTGAGAGTCTGAGAGGGGGGCATACAAGATAGCCATGCAGAAATGGAAGTCAATCCAAGTGTTTGTCTTCAGTAACAGCGTCCTACTTCTTGCTGTTAGGAGAGCAGCGTCCCTCATTGCTTGTCTTAGCGGTGGATAAGACACACTCAACTAGTCTGGAGAGATCACCACCGCGTATCTATCATCGAAAGCCCTTACCCCTTGCGAGAACATAGTCCTTGCGGAATTGGTTCATTTCTGTCTCCTCGCCGCGGTTCAGAGCAGCCCACTTGGGTTGCGTCTGGAAGAGGCGCATCGCATGGATGTACTAGCAGCACATAAATTAGACCCTAGAGTGTAACATATCTAGCAGGGGAGACGACACTTACATCATTCTCATCAACAGTAAAACGGTGATATATGCCAGCAGGCAAGATGAGCAAATCACCCGGTCCCGCAGCAATCCGAATCCACTCATCGTCTTCATCGCGAACATCAAAATACCCATATCCCTCCAAGACGTATCGAATCTCTTCATCCTCGTGAATGTGTTCCTCATAGAACATTTTGATCTTGTCTTCGTAGGCTGCACCCATGGCGGCAGGAGAAACGGTGATTTCGTCACGATTGGTATAATTGCGGGACGAGGCCAGCTCTGAGATCTCAGTTGTTGCGTCCGGCGATGAGGGTGGGAAGGTGTCAAAATGGATTCCGAGGGTCAGAAGGTATTCTAGTGAAAGCTCCAAGCCAGAGTTGTGTGGTAGGCGGCAGTCACCCTATGAGGTTAGTTTTGGTACTGTAGAGTGAGATTGCAGAAACTTACAGGCGTGTCGTCGTGGTAGTAAGCTCTCATACTGGGTAGAGGATCTTGCACGACGTTCTTTTAGACCTTCGGGATGGATCTTGGTCAATTTATGCTGAGGGTCGCGAAGGTTACTCAGTACAAATTGAAAGATGCTGACAAGCTTGACGGAAGAAAGTGCCTTTTTGGGTAAGTGGTTCCTAACACTTCACTCAAGCAAGTGTCCTTCACTTGCTTGAAAGCTCCTCATTGTGACAGCAAGTATCCACGAATCTGGTACCATCTTCGAATTTGCGTGTTCAAGCTCAATGGCGTTTTGTCCTTCACACCAATCTAGTAGAAGACACTGATGGCATCTTCAAAACCAATTCACTTCCTGTGTCGAGCGGTCAGTCGTAGCCGTCAAACGTTGACGTAACCACAAAGATTAGGCAGGCATCTCAGAAGCTCATCATCACCGCCGGAGGGATGGCGCTCGATTGAAGCTGACCTTACAATTATATACCAATCTACCTCGACTCTGTAAACCATTCGAAATTAATTTGAGCTGGTAAAGCTCCATCGCCCGAACCATGGACGCGAACATTACCTTTCCATCGACACCAATACCCCTCCGGGAGATATGATATGCAGAGCGAGACCAAGAAACAGTTATAAGGGGAAGTAG
>JAABUL010008802.1_pt1 | contig 10075 bp, 10 predicted proteins | sample 5559151 | NCBI WGS metagenome assembly JAABUL01 (sample SAMN10711876, study PRJNA513368) | rock metagenome | isolation source: Antarctica rocks | place: Antarctica: Victoria Land, Pudding Butte sud | reverse complement strand
TGCATAGGTGCGCCCACACAATGTGTGACTTTGTCTTGGCTTTGTATTGTTTGTGCAAGGTTCATTGTCATTCGGTGGCACATCTCACAAGCAATGACTGTCCATATGACACGCTGCTGCATGATGGGCCCGCATTGCTGTGCACCATCTTGGTCTGTGTAGTGTCTTGAGCCATGCAATTCGTGTGATAAGACTGCCGTTCTCTGACACAGGCAAGGTTGCTGACGTGATCTTGTGACTGCGCAGCTACACTGGTGGATGCTGTGGGCTATGCAGCCATTTTGACCATCAGAAAACACCTTAGCTCGACTCTGCAGATCTCTGTAGATTACTTGAGCGAACTGCCAGAAAATGAAGACTGTGAAGCAACTGGGACAGTAAGTCATATTGGCACATCCACTGCCACAGCCACTGTACAACTGAGAGTAAAGCGAACTGGTAGACTGGCAGCGCAAGGGACACATGTTGTGATGTTTTCCAGCACTAAGTTATCAGATCTCAGGTGCAAAATCTAATGCAGTGTCTGACCAGTGCAGTGTCAGGAGCCGGGCCATGTGTGAACCTGATTGTTTCATGTACGGATCTCCTGAGATGAATAACAGGCCACTGAATGCATCTGCTTTCAAAAACTCAATCTGCACGTTACTCTACGATTTGGGCATGTATAGTGCATCCACTTCAGCAAGTATACAAAAGATGCATATGCATCAGACACACTTGGCCCCCAGGGCTATCACTGCAGCCAATGTATTTACACATTACAATGGCAACACATGATTGCAATTCGTCGATGCATAGTTGTGGATCAACCTTTTTGATACGGTCATACACTGTCAAGGGTTGCGAGAAAAAAATCAAATCGCAACACAGAAGGCTAGTACACTGGCATCAAGCAGACTCGAGTGACAAACCAACGCCAAAACATAAATGGAAACTTGAGAATCAATGTCCAAAGGCACATGCACAGTTCAAGGTCAGCAAAGACGCACCTCTTTTTTAATGTGTCATGAAGTCGCTACAGAAACACATGACATCATTGAGGCACTTTAGTCTACAGGTCTCAATAGCGCCACATTGACAGGGTCAAATGGGCCTGCCTGCCTGCTAGTCAAACTGTGTGCTCTGCTGTGCTGGGGAGGTGCAGAAGGCCTCAGCTTGCTATTGCCAGAAGCTCGCCCAGACTGAAACACAGCGCCTGCTGCTGACATGGGCATGACAATGCTGCTCTCAGTTGGAAGACTAGCACTGGACTCAAGAGCTCTCAAATAGTTTGATCCTGCAGTGCTTGCTGTGCTGGTAACCGCGTTAGCCATCTCATTGATTTGCAAGGCGTCTGAAACCGGATTGTCCTTAGCAGCCTTCCTGGTCCTGTCTGCAGATAAGCCTGGTGAGCATGCATCCAACAGGGGTAATGCTGCTGTTCCAGCCCTCTGGGCAGATTTGCTCGAGTCACTTAGTAACGCCTGAGGCTCTGGAAAGTTGTTGTTGGACCTTGCTTCTGTCTGTGGAGACGCAACTCCTGCGCATGGAGGGCCTCCTGAATGCTGTTGCAGGAGAAACTTGCCAGCAGCTTCAGCATAAGCCTGTGCTGCCTGCCTGAGCTGTTGCGCCAAATGAGCTGCCACACCTGGTGTCTCACCAGGTCCCAATTTGTTATCAAGGTCAGCAATGCCCAGAGATGTAAGGAATGCTACGACATAAGCCCTGTGCTTGCTTTTGCCAGTCAAAAGGCCTTCAGAGAAAGTAGGCCAATCAGGTATAGAATCATGCTTAGGGGCTGCTTGCCGTGTGGCTGTCATCAGTTTGTGTAGCATGACCTCTGCACTCAAAGCCGCTGTCCCTTCATTGCGCCTGCTGACTGCTTCTTTCCCGCTTCTATCCAACAAGCTCATCAACGTCCTCTCAGCATCTGTATATGGCAGATGCTTCATGGCTACCACTTCAGCGTAGATCCTGTGAACGGTCACCTTAGGCGATTCCGCGATGGTACCAAACGCAATGTTAGCCCTACCCTGCCAGTCACTGATAGCCTCAAACACATTCAGCCTCTCTGTGGTGTCCAAAAAATCATCAGACTTGCTCGAGTCAAGGATGCTGTCCATAAGATTGTTGACAGCATCAACAAGTGACGAGACTAATTGGAATGAGATAGCCAATTTTCCACCTGACTTGGCTGCAACAAGCAGACAAGCTGCCAGATGCTGTACTGATGCTAACATCTGTACCGCATAGTCAGCAAGCAGAGGGTCCGTGAGAGCAGCATTGTATATGCAACAAGTGTAATCTCCAGCACAGTTGCTGATGTGTCCAATGGACTGAAGCAGCTGTATTGATTGCTCCAGCTCCCACTGGTTTGACAAGCCAATGGTGCCCTCTAGACCAGCTGCACATTGTTTAGCAGCGTGGAGTTCTGCACAGCGCCTTGTGAGGTACTGCTGCCGGGTCTTAATGTCTGCAGAGTCAAGACAGATGTGATTGTGAATGTGTGCGAAGATGATGCAGAAGCTTGCATAAATGCACCTTCTTGTGGTCAGGCAGTACCTGAGAGCAAAATTGATCAGACGACAGGGCAACTCAGACAGCCACTGCTGTCCCCATCCATGATCGTTTTGTAATGCAAACAAAAAACAAATGCAGGGGTCAGCCATATGCTGCTTGAACAAAGGCTGGCAACTGCTGTATGCGAGCCATGCTGTGAGCAAGGTGTATCACCTTCAATAGATAGCAGTGCAGCATTGATGCCCAGGCCTCCTAGATGCGCAAACCGTTCTTGCTTGTTGCAAGCCTCAAGCAGCTGCACATAAACAGTGTAACAGTTGCCAAAGTGTTGCGAGCTGATGCTGAAGGTCGTTACATAACCGCAGATGGTATAGACCATAGTCAGACTGCAAGAAAGCGCCAGACTGTCAGCCCGCAAAAAGGGTGCCATGTGGCAAAGGACATGTGTGTGACCGTTTGCCATGCAGACAAGAGCGTTGACCTGCTGTGCTTCTGCACATGTCAGATCCATCCAGCTGGCCCATCCCTGATAGTCTCTCATGGCTCCCAAGAAGTCTCCTTTCAACTCTCGCAGCATGCCTCTGATGTGCAAGGCTTGGCGGCTGCTTGGCTGAAACGCCAATGCCACATTAATGCTCATGTCCTGCAAAAGAGAGGCTTCAGCCAAGCTGTTGCAGCATGGAGCACATTTGTTTCCCTTTATACACAGAACAGGCAAATGCATGACTGAGCGCAGTCAGAGGAGCAAGTTCGTGCAGGAACTCTAGATCCCTTGTGCTCTCAAAATAACTTTCATCGTAAGACAACAGTCAAAGTGAGACGTGTCTGTTTGCATACTGCAAAGCCTGTTAATGTCATACAGGGCCAATCTACAAGCAAGCATGCAGTGAGGGTAACTCACTGCTTCATCATACTTTTGGCATTGCACACATGCTGATGCCAGGTGCACATAAAAGAGACCAGATGTTGGTAAGACATTGGGCCAGTCACATATGTCTATGCATTCCTGCCATTTTCCAATAGCACACAAGCCCTCTACTTGCTGAGTCAGCTTGATCTCCTGCAAAACGAATACTCATAACAAGTGTCAAAACTCTGCATATCATATTTGCATGTTCTCACTGACGTCCGTGGAGTTCCAATCTGTCCACACATATTGAGGACAATACACTGTTCAAGGCAAACAAAAATGTGTCACAGAGACAAGCGACAGGAGACGTTCCGCACCTCCAGTCTGGAGTGTTCTGTCTGAGGTGGTATTTCTCTATCTATCTTCACTAAGATTTGCAGCTCGTGCTCATCGACTAGAGTGGGAGGCAGTATTCCTGAAATTGCACAGATCAGGTTCTGATCAGGTGACCCCAGCCTGCAGAGCCGTTGATGGCTTTGGCCTCGCATCCTGTGCACAGAAGCTTCCGTTGAGATTGCACGCCAGGGTAGTAAAAGAGCGGCAAGAAGGCCTGAGAGGGTATCCTACCGGACGCAAAGTGATCGGCCTCTCCATGAGTACATCGACGCTGCGCTGTTGTGCACGTCACAGGCAACCTCAACTCTCCAGAGACTCACGAACTGCTGAGGAGTCAGTTGCGGGCAAAGTGTGCACTTGGAGGCCACGCGACATGTCGTGATGATGCCGTTGGCCATGCAACCTGGATTGCTCTGTACACACATGTGTGCGAGGACCAGACTGAAATTGCTTTGGTGCCCACCTTAGAACCTTTAGTGCTCAGTGTATTCCGTTTCCCAGTCGTCGTCTGTTCACTTTCGAAATGAGTACTGAAGACAGCAAATGACACGCCAGGTTGAAGTAGACTCTTGCAACAGCATCATCTTTCTCTAGTATAAGCAGTACTTTTTGCCACCTCTCTGAGGCTTGAAAGCTTGTCAACATGCTGTATAGTTGCTGAGCTCTGATTGGATCTTTCTGACAAAGTGAAGTTACCATTTGCAAGGCTCCCATGCACAGGCTGCAACCACTGACCTGATGTATCCTCCACAACATGCATGCGTTGGATGCGGTCCAGCCAATGAAGATGGCTGTTACTGATCATGCGCAATGGATCCCTGTGCAGGTAGCACTTGTGATTTGTCAGCCGCCTCACATTTTTGAATTCCTGGTCAATGACTGCTCTATCATTGCTAGAGGTTGCACTGAGCTCATCTGTGGCAGCAACTAGCATGTGCTGCAGACCTGTGCAGCTGTGAATGAACTTCAAATGCTGACAGGTTGTGGGTAAGCCTTGCTGCAAGGCTGTGCAGCTCGCACTGATACCAGAGTTTGTTGCAAACTACTGCCTGTATGCCACTGCAATTCTGCTTTTGCAACAAACATGGCAGCCATGGAAGTGTGTATCTCTTCAGAGCTCCAACCTGACTTCATGCTGATTGCTGCTCGAATCTCATCTGCCTCAACTCACGCACTTGTCTGAGCCAGGTATTACAGAGAACTTATGAGTGCACAAAGCGATAGCTGCAGTTGCTGATGCAGCTGTGTATGGCATGACGCTGCTGAAGTGCGGTCGGCTGAAGGCGGCAAATGCAACCAGCAAAGCCCTGCTTTTGGCCTCAGCACTGTGCTGAGCTGTTCTGTGAGCTAGCTGGTGGTTCATGGTGATTGCTAGCCGCTGCAGTATTAACTCAGCAAGTAGTTTGCCAGGTGTCATGGTGATCTGCATATGGTCACCTGTCGGAGAGCTGTAAGCAGGTTGCTTGAGGGTCCATTTGGAGGACATCATGAACAAAATGGATAGCTGCTGAAACTTGCAATAGGCGCTGGTCCAAAATTGAATCTTCTTCTGCCAGCTGGTGCAGTCTCTGCTGAACCGATTTCCAGCTGACAAACTTGCCACATGACAAGTCTTTCCCGTGTTGGGAGTGTGCATTCGGAAAGGTTTGAGCAGAAGCTGTTGCCATCCTGTGACAGGTACTTTCTCGCTATTGCAGCGGAAAGTGTATACTGCAAGTCCACCCATGCATGACTTGGCTAGCCGCCCAGGTGTCTGTGAAGCAGCTTGAGGACTGGTTTGGTGTCTGACTGAGTCACATTACAGCCAACGTTTGACCGGCATTGCCCAATTGCCTGGGTATGACACCTTCCTGAAGCCATCCACGACTTTGCTCGCAGCCACACTCGACGCTGAAAACGGATTCAGGCTATGTCTGCAGATGTCGACGTGCATCCTGAGCTCGCTACAGCAGAAGGTAGAAAAGCGCACCAATGCATGACGGCGATCTGCTGGCAAGAATATTGTGTCCCAGGCCCTCAGCAGTTTGCTTCGCCGGCATAAAACTCCCAAATTTGAAAGCGAACAGGACGACAGGTGACCTCGCAGTGCACAAGAACGAGGCCCCTACCTAAGACGTCAACGTCAACGCTGTGGGTCTTGACGTCCACTACACACGAGCAGTAGTAGCTTGTTGATGGCGAGCAACCGCAAACGCATCTGCATCTGGATGCTGCCAGCATTTGACGGTCAAACCGAGAGAGCGATGACTCACGATGACTCAGTCAAACACACACGAAGAAGGAATACACCGTCGGCTACCTGGAAGCGAAGTGCAATATACCGTGGTGCCACTTCGCCCGATCGCAAACGGATCAAGGTGCAGTCGTGGATGCTCAGCTCTGAACATTTCTAGGCCGGCCTAATTCTTCGAACGCCTGCCAGCAAACCTGTACAGTACATCTTTCAAAGTTTCGTGAGCACAGCTTTGGGGCTTCGACTTTGGTGACCTGCCTACTGCAAAGACCCAGAATTGATAAGTCATAACGAACTACCCAATGTCTGGACTCAAAACAGGATTGAGCATTACTGGTCTACTGGTGTTTGGCACAACAACCTCTTTGTTTGCAAAGATAGGTCAGGCTTGCTCAGACAACAGGCAATCAGCATACATGCAATTGCCTTGCATGGGCCAGGCAGTACATTGTCAATACTGCTGATGCGCATGCTCACAGCAGCGCAACAGGTCTGCTGATTTTTGACAAGTTTGTGGTGTTATACAGTCTATGAGCTACAAGGACCAGACAAGGATGGACACTTGCAATATTTCACCAAGCCTTGGGCAATGACCACTGTCATGTTTCTGGGCATGAGCTTCTGCCTGCCATGGGCGTATTGGGAGGAACACAAGCACAAGAAGCAAGCAAAGGAGGCTCTGCAGTCTGCAAATGGTGACATCAGCGATCCCCTGCTTTATGGCGAGAGTCTGGTGAGTTCTTACCTGCTTGCCACACCCACAATCAGGTCCCCGCGCCAAGTTATGCAGGATGTTGTTGGAAAGCTGCTGTCAATTCTTGTAACAAGCATGGCATACTTCTATATTCACGGGTAGCCAGGCATGTAGCAATTTCCTGTACATCCACCGCATAACTCTGTAATAATATTGATAGGACAGCAAGTCATGCTGTCTGAACATGCACAAGTTTCTACTTCTGTTCTGCAGAAGAGGTTCTTATAATATAGAGTGTTTACATGTGAAGCATGTGCATAAGACGGGCCTCACACACTCTCAAGCTGTGTCTGTGCAGACTGATGAAACTAAAGAGACAGCTGTAGTAAGGGGCAACAGCGCAAAAGACATTTTCATGCTGGCCATCCCAACATTCTTTGACCTAATTGCCACAGTGCTGATGAACATTGGACTTCTTTCTGTCACAGCTTCTGTATACCAGATGATGAGAGGGGCTGAGATGCTGTTTGCTGCCCTCTTCGCTGTCAGCTTTCTGCACAGGAAGCTAAACAGGATGCACTTTCTGGGCATCCTCTGCTGTGTGGTAAGGTCCTGAGTGCATTCCAAACCGTGCCACCCAACCACCTTGTATGCCTGGGTGCCATTAAGTTGCTAACAGAGTACAGCAACATGTTGCATGGACTATCTGCAATGTCCTCCATACAGTGCACTTCTGCTTTGCACAGTGCAATGTACCTGGTGTCCCTGTGAGCATTATACCTCAAGCGCTCCAATGACTATCTATGCACAGCATTTGCACGGTGGTGCCAGTTTGCAGACTACGCATAAATGGTGCAGATTGCTCATGCATGCACAGCATTTGCATGGCCATGTCAGTCTGCAGACTGTGCTCAACTGGTGCAGATTGGTATTGCGCTGGTGGGCACGTCCAGTCTGCTAGCAGGTGAAGGCAGCTCAACCCACGAGATCTCTCCACAAAAGATGATCCTCGGCATGGGCCTCATCATCGCTTCTCAGGTTCACACACATTGCACGCGCGCACTCACACATCACATGCGTCGTATGGTTCCTTGGTTGTCCCCTATTGCACAGCTTGCAACAGCATTGTGCTATGTCTGTGGTCAAAGGCATCAGCACAGAGAATGCTGCAAAGCCAGTAGACAATGCACATCAATTTAGCATGTGAATGGCTGTCTGTCTGACTAGTCCAGCAGTATGCTGACAAGAGTCCCGTCCTTGACCTGCACTTGTGGCATGGCATTAACCCCTTTGGCGTCCTGTCATGACTAACTTGTGTATGTGCATCTGCTTGAACCCTTGCTCTTCATGCCTGATCTGCATGTTGATATGATGTGTCTATCTTGCAGTGTGTGCAAGCCGCCCAGATCACCTTTGAGGACTACTTCATGGCAGATATGCACATAGAGCCTCTCAAGATTGTGGGCTATGAGGGTGTCTTTGGCAGCATTACTATGATCTGTGTGCTGCTGCCCCTCGTGTCCCTCATCAAGGGCCATGATGGAGATGGCCTGCATGAAAACTCCCTGGATACCCTTCATGTGAGTCCTACGGCATGCCTGTCCTGCATGCTTTGCCTTCTGTACTGGCTGCTGACATTGCTGACCTGCATGCGAGTTGGAAGAGTGCACTGTGTGTTGCATGTGGTTGGTTCTTGGTCTGGTGGCCCATGGCCAGCAAACCTAGCTTGCTTGTTGGCTGCCTGTCTGTCTATACACTGTCTGCACAGCGTTATTGCACAGGCATGCAGCTTTTATTTGCCTGGCAGCAACAGCACTGTTTTCTTTTGACAATGCTTTCACCTGCTGACTCTTGTGTCTCTGTTGTGCAGATGATCTTCCATTCCAGACCTATTGCCATTGTCCTCCTTGTCGACATGGTGGCTCTGCTCATGTACAACTTCTCTGGCATGTGCGTAACAGGTACTACTCCCAGACTTTCCTTGTGATGCTGATTGCTTGCGGTGTCAAAGAGCGTCCATGCCAAGCATTGATGCATCACATGTACAGCTGCCCTCAAGCTTACATCTGCTTTGCTCAGCTGCATGTTGGCTGATGCAGCCTGTGACGCAGATGACATGCATGTGCTCCAAACTGCATCAAACTCTAACTTCCACCCATGACTTGTCACCATGTCTTGATTAGTGTGTGGCTCAATGCATGTCTGACTGGACTCTTAACTGCTTTGCAGGAGCACTTGGAGCTGTGTTCAGAACGGTTCTTGAAACCACAAGGACGCTCTTTGTGTGGCTAGTTGACTTGTTGCTGTGGTACACCCCCCTTGGGTTTGGCACCCTGGGGGAGTCCTGGAGCAAGTACTCCTACATCCAAGCACTAGGGTAAACATCTTCTTCACCAGCATCAACAGTAGCTTCATTTTTGCAGCAGTGACATATGCATGTGGTCCATCAGTTTTTTCCCTTTGCATCTACACAGCTGTAGAGATAGACATGTGGAACCCTGTCTGCACAGCCCAGTCACTAAGTTTGACTTGATCTCATGCTGTTAGCGTCTCCATGAACAATAATTATTTCCATGAGAGATGTGAACCGGAGTTGAACATATATTCTGCCTTCAAGCACAGGATATAGCCAAGCTTGTTCCTTTTGACAGTCACCATCGAGCTTGAACGACCAGTCAGCTACCTGCCAGCTTGACGGTCCAAGGTTGTGTTCATGTCACAGGTCTGGTGCCGTCAAGTATACTGAAGCAGTTGCTTGGATGTAATGTATTGCCTCAGAAGCTAAAGCAGCCCCTGAATGCTTATAGTGACTGTGCAGGTTTGCAGTGCTGGTGTGTGGCACCTTGGTGTACAGTCGAGGGGATGAGGTCCAGAGCAAGAAGGACCATCTGGAGTATGAAGCACATGCTGCTGAGGAGGGCGAGGCTCAGCCCTCTATGCTCATGCCAGGTCTGTCATGAAACAATTCTGATCCCAGAGCAGTCTGTTTCAAAGAGTTGCATTGGACCACAAATGGACCACCTCTGTTACGGCCTGTCTTTTGTCAATTGCCTTCACCAAGTCTCAGTGCAGAAGGCTTGCCATTGAGCTCCCCATTTCTCTCTGCGTCCATTTCCTTATGCTGTCTTGACCTTTTGTCTTGGTGCCTGCTTGCGATTAAGGCTGCCAGGGTTGCCATTCCTTTTGTCTCATTGGGCAATTTCACCAGGCTGTGTTGTCATCATGTGGTACATGCATCCGGTGTGCTTATCGAATCGAATCGTAGGAAGCAAATCTTGTCTGTATGAATTCACTGAACTGAACCTCTTGTCTGTTGGATCCCAGTTGCCCCCCAGGACATTAAATATATTGATTGATTGATTGATTGATTGCTTATGAATTTGTCAACTGTTACTGCCATCTC
>JAABUL010008801.1_pt1 | contig 10076 bp, 10 predicted proteins | sample 5559151 | NCBI WGS metagenome assembly JAABUL01 (sample SAMN10711876, study PRJNA513368) | rock metagenome | isolation source: Antarctica rocks | place: Antarctica: Victoria Land, Pudding Butte sud | reverse complement strand
CGGCCAAGCAAGTAGCGGATGGTCCTCAAGACTAGTCCAGAAGTCCAGATCAAGATTGGAATTGAGCCACGTCTCGTCATCGAGCCCCTCGACCATATATGTGTCAAGAGTTTTCGGGGCCTCGCTGCCTGGTTCAATTTCAAGCTGGTCGTGCTCAGTGGACAGAACAGTATCCAGTATTGCCTGCAGCATCTTCTTGGCTTGACCACATATCCCATAATTACCGTTTGTGGGTCGAACGATGAAGTCGATCGATGAGACCAGGTTGCTGATGTTCTGTATGATCTCTGAGCGTGGGAAGTCGACGGACCGTGCTTTGGGTTTGATACGTGAGCGGCGCAACAGCTCCAGTGCCAGTATTCCTGCTGAGGGCAGACCATAGAGTGCTATCAGCCAAGGCAAATCGCTTGCGAGCTGAAAATAATTCAGAGTCAGCATATTGTACAAGTTCAAAGAAACCTAGCCTTGGAGAATCAAGTTCAGAGGGCGAATGGAAGCCGAGAATGAATCGTGGCCCCAAACAAATCCCATGACTCGAGCGTACTGCAACATTTGGAGATATTGAACGCTGAAGGACGTACTGAGCCTGAGCGGTGTCTATTGCCCGCCATTACTAGTAAGGTCGATAAAAGAGACCGTGATACGTTGATAAGCTCCGTGGGTGGGATTCGCAAGCGCTTGACAAGAGTCCTTTCCAACAAAAAATCATTGTAGAGATAGTCGAGCGTTCGATGGATGAACGAGAAATTCTCATATACGGTCCGGTCCTGCGCCTAGACCGCTGACTGATCTCTGAATCTACGAGGCAAAGACTCTTCAGATTGTTGGAGGCGCTCCTTGAGCACTCTGTATCCCTGTTTGAGCATTGTCGTCAACATTCTGGTCCTGACTGACCTTGCTTTTTCTTCTAGCTTATCCGGCTTCGTCCCTAGAGAGATTTCCAGTATTTCCTCTCTCAGCTTGGAAGAGATTATGGATGCCCGAATCCACGACGGTCGGCTCACAGAAAGGTCTTGATTCCAACCGTCTTTGTCCAACTCATTCACAGCACGGTCCAAGGCCTCACCCTGCAAACCTCGTTGAATACTGTCAAGGTCCAGTGGCATCATGCGAGAGCAGAATTTGCTGCTGATCAACGGAGGTCTTCCGAAGAAGGTTGCGAAACTTTTGTCATCGATAAGGCAGTCCAGAAGAGAATTCTGTGAAGCTCTAGAATGAAAAAAGGTAATCCGATCTTAGAAGGTTCCTGATGTAGACCCAGCGCGAAAATTGCCGTGGTAAGGTCTGTCACGTTGAACATTAGAGAAGTAGCATAAAGTTGGGTGATAATTGGTCATACCCCCCAATTTACGCCAACAATGGTAGTCTAAATCTTGTCAGAGGCTTAAGATCAATACTCAGGACTGCTTAGCTTTTACCTGCATCTCCAAAGACTTGAGAATGAAGAAGAAAATTTAACAATATGAGGTTGGCTCTGACATCTACGTGTATAATTACAGTCAGCATCACTAGTCTTACTTGATAACAAAACAACATTGTGAACAGGCACAGATGCGGTATGAGGGAACAATAGGAGCAATTGGTCTCATAAGACATAGCTCAAAGGATCGCGAAATTGTCTGTGTCACCTTTGAGGTGCCCATATTGCTCCGAGAAAGTAATACAAGTCTCGCCTGCTCGGACAAGCTTGCGGGCATGACCCTTCCAGTCAATCTTTGAGTCTGCTTCCCAAAACTTGATTTCGTCCACCGATATCGCACTCAGTCCTACGACGCTAAGAATGATTCCAACAACTTCCCAGGAGAGGTTGTCGCCCATGAGAAAAGAGGGGTACGCATGCATGCTCATAGTGCTATCAACTGGACAAGGGGTGGAAGTTCTCAAGAATATCTTGTGAGCAATGGTGGTAAGAGAGCCCCCATGGCCGCTGTTTGTATTCAAGTCGCGAGTAATTAGAGCGATGCACCCTGGAGCGAAAGGAACGGTGCATAACATGCCCTCGCTCTGAAAGAGGTGTTGCAGAGCCGGTTTGTACACGTCCAGATCTGTCAACAGTTCCAAGACTGCAGCACCTTCTTGTATATCGCGAAGATCCCAGCTCCGGGGCTTTGGTGAGCACCAGCCACGAATGTTGTCGTCTCGGTTCTGGAGACCGATATTGCTTTCACCTTCGGTGAAGACTGCCGAGTAGCTTGTTGGCCCAAGGAAGTCAGGGACTGCGGCGGCACTTTCAGTCGAAGCCTCCGCGAGTAAGCTTGGGATCTCATCTTGCGCGTGACTCGAGACCGATCGCTGTTGCTGCCGCCGGAGGCTATGGTCATCCGGCAATGATAGAATCTCTTTGGGAGGCGTCGGACCTCGCCGCTGGCTATTGGTCATGGGAGCAGGATGATAGACACATCTCTCTGGTACTCGCCGACGCTGACATCGACCGCAGATAGGCCTAAGGTGGTCGCATGAAAGCTTCGACTTTCGACATGGCTCGCATGAGGATGGTTTGCCGTTGCGTCGGAGAGTTGTGGCCACCTCCTCATAAGCAGTATCGGCCATTCTGTTTCCTCTATTTCATCTATAACAGGACTAGGAAACAGGAGCGACTCTGCACGTGCTGTAGACGCGTATACCGGCAGAGGGTGCAAGGTCTAACAACGACGTGTCGACTGATCAGAGCTAAACATGAGGATGTCTACCTTGATCATACTACCTTCAAATGTGTCGAGCGCTCATCGAATTAGGTACTCGCTCAAAAGACTTTTGATCTGTACGAGGGCTGGGAAGGGATATTGATGAAGAGTCCTCAAGACGAAGATGGAGCTGCCAAGGCTCTACTTATGTAAGCGCTCTCAACCAATCAAAGCCAGGCTCAACCTTGGATAAATGCCAGTTGAGTCAGAACTCTATCTGAAACATTGACACTCACAACGGCTATAGGTTCAAGATAGGCCTAAATGTTTAACGATAGAACCGTGTAGGCTATGGGAGACATCTCATCGCTCAATAGTCTGGCGGAAATTCAATGAAAGTATGCCATTATTGTGATCACCCACGAACATAGATCAACAGACGTAGAGATATGAATGATAGTCTGCAGTCAGCTTGGCCTTAAACCTGTGGAAAAAAGGAAGTTCGCCTCGTATACGTATCGTAACCGGAGCCCAGGACCATCACCGATCTGACAAAATGAAAACGGCAAAGACTGTCAGGGTCGTCTCATATCCTTGTGACCTGTTGCTAGAGGACATCCACCAGCGTTCAGCTTCTGCCAAGGCGCTTTACCGTTCCACTCCACGTCTACCTTGACTCCATTCAAGCCCGGTCACCAACTTTCGGCTTGATCGATCGGTTTGCCTTGCCAGGCACACTCATGCCACCATGAACGGTCTTGAAGTGTCTGCTGAGCTTGTCCTTACGGGCGAAGCCATTGTCGCCGCTGTATTTGCACCATAGAACAGGGCAAGGGAACGGTTTCTTGAGGCTTGTGCAGTGTTTGGAGCTCGAGTGTCGTTTGAGGTCCGACCACCGTTTTGTGGTCAACTTACAATGCTCCTCCTTGCAGGGGTATTGACCATCTACGCGAAAGTGGCTGCGCTCGTGTTCTGCGATATCAATGAAATGCTTCTTCTCCGGACAGCCAGGATATCGACATTGGTAATGACTCGGTTGGTAATTCCTGGCTCCGTGGTAGGTATAATTCATCGGGTGACTGAACCAGCCTATCTCGACACACGAGATGCAGGCACAAGGTCGAATAAGGATAGCTTTTGGTGGCGGACCAGTGCCTGCATTGCTAGCAGAGCTTGAGAGTTCCGAATCTATACCATCCGAGGTCGATAGCATTGACGGAGAGGTCATGACTAGTCCAGATTGCGTCACGTCAAGTACATGCAGGTACGCAATGTTTTGTGTATTGATCTCGCTAGCATCATCCACGTGATCCGATGGGTAATCATGTGTGGCATCAAAAGCTGCGATCGCTCGGTCAGGGCGGCCACCGTGGAGACACGGTGGCAAGCCTACAGCATGGCGGGAATCCTGTTGATCAAGTTGCTGCTGGCTAGGACATCGAGGCAAGCCAGGCATCCCATCCGATAGCCACACTTTGTTGCGCCGATGATTGGGGAGACTGAGTGCCCCTTGGTTAGCCAATAAAAAAAATCTCACCCATCTTCTCCAGTCCCAATGCCCTGCATATCGTGCCCCGCAGCCGGCCAATGAAATTCAGCGTCAGAATTGATGAATTCGTCGAAACCGTCCCAAACCATATCTTCATTGGCCATCGCGTATCCGGTCGGTGAAGGCTCCGACATTGTGATTTGCGAGATCGAAGGGCGCTGTGCGGTGGGTTGTGGTATTGCGTTGGCAAGTTCGAGGCTAGATCTGCAAGGCTGCAAAATGGGGCGTAAAGGTGCTGGGAATTGCAGCTGGGTGCGACCTGGTGCGAACGAGAGCCGAAAGTATCCCTTGAAATGGGGGTGGGTATCGAGTTGTTTATGTATTGAGCAGCATGCTAGGCTCTGGTTTCGAGGGGCGCCGTGGGCTGAGGGAGCCTCGAGCTGGTTATCCCTGCCTTGGAATACATCCAATGATGCGCACGCAACGTCAAGCGTGTCCTAATTGAACGTGGCTTTCTGCTGATGACCACGTTCCAGCCGCAACCTCTGCAGGATCTGATGCGATAGTCTCTGTGAGATAGACAGGCTCGATGGCTGACAGGAGTCGTTGCACAATCTGGCGTCTAATTCGGACGAAAGTGTACCACGACTACGGTCACCCATAGAGACAGAATGGCCTGAGGTACAATGCACCTTGCTGCTTGTTGAACAACGTGAACATAGCTATGTGCTGAATACTCTACGGAGGTAAGAGAACATGGAGTAGAAATCACAGTATGTGGTTCCACGGCGCCAAGACGCTAGTATGGATGGGGCTAGATGCCTATTTCTACGAGGAGACATACGCCGTATTCTACCTGCTTCCACAAATCACAATTTCGAGTTCCTGAAAAGAATGAGTCTCGCATCGATCATATTTGTCCTATGTGTCTGCACGATCAGGCTGTAGCAACATCAAATTTTCTCGAATATGAAGGTTATGTTGAAATATGGAGAGACAAGGAAGCCAAATACGAGTATATGACATATCCACATGCTTACAAGATTTTCAATGTACAAGGCGTTGAAGCAAAAAGGTAGACTTTTATACAATTGCAGAGGTCATTACCGTACAATCAGTATCAACGTTAGCCGTTTCTGTCCAATGTGGCCGTTACAAGGACGTCGTGAAACCAAAAAGCCACCAAATGGGGTATACCAAATCATTTCTTCTTCTTCTTCTCCGTGCCGTCAGTCTGTGCAAGAATCGCACCAAAAGTCTTTGAAGGATCATGCATCGAGACTGGTCGGGATCCACTCGGTACGACGCCAGGAGGCAAAGGCAAATGCTCCAACCCCATGGCCGTGGAAGCCCTTCGAGACATTCGGTTTGGCGACTGCGAGGCAGTCCTCGATCCTGGCTGGGAAGGTAATGGAGGTGATAAAAGCTGATCATTCGGGAGAGGATACTGAGACGGATCATCGGCAGGCTCACTGAATCCACCCCACTGCTCGGCGACCTGCCAGCAGTGACTGCGGTGGTAGATGCCCTCAACACCGTGCTCGACAATATCGGCTGGTAGACTGATGATGCCGGAGCCCCCCGCGATACCGTACCAACTCTGTCTCATGGTGGAATTCTCCTGAACCCAAGGCGCAGATCCTTTCGGTACCTCACAGAGGAAATATTCCACACCTTTCGTCCATTTTACTCCCGGAGCGTCGACTACCACAAGTGGCAGTGACTGCAGGACAGCGTACATGAACAACCACTGGCCATCTCGAAGATCTTGGATTTCCTCAATTGATTTCCCATGTGCAGACCTTCGCTCAAATGCCATGAAGGCTTCTATGAAAGGGCTTGACTTGACATTTTCGCGATTATATGATTGCATAAGCGCGTTGTTGATCTCATCGTCAGACAGCTTCATTGAATTCTTCTTCTTCTGTTTCTTTGGGTCAAGTGCGTCGAATCCTCGCCTGGTGTCTGACAGCGAAGGCAGGCGGGCTATGTCGAAGGGTATAGGAGGTAGCACTGGAGGCGAACTACGATCATACTCATCCATTACCCGACGTAGAGTGCGTACCCTGGGGTCTTCCGGGTCGTTTGAGCCACGCAGTGAGATCCCATCCACTGTGCGTGTTGTCAAGGCGGTGCGATCGACAAGAATGTCGTAAAGGTCGGAGAAATCTTGGTATAGATTGCGAAGTAAGAGGCGGTTCAATCCGCTCTCCTCGAAATCGTTCTTTTTTGACTTGGCTTTTGGCGGCCATGCTCCATACTTGTACTTGTAGAGGCTAATGACGTGTCTTCGCATTGACATGTAGGAGCTTCTCCAATCTTTGAAGCGAATGACTTTGCTCTCCATGCTTGACGTTGAGTTAGCGGCTCCAGCGAACAGGGATGGGAATTCGAAATCGCCCAGCCTGGTCTGTATGTTTTGCAAGCGCGCAGACAGGTCTAGGTGAGCTCTTTCTAAACGCTTTCTGGTAACATCGGCTATCAAGCCGTATTTGTGACTCCTGAGACCCGATATCTCTTCATACTTGCCAACCGCGTGGACAAAGCCTTCGTTGTATAATGGTGGCGACCGCAAGCGCTCTCCTAGTATAATTGCTTCGATCGTTTTTTCCCTGCTAGCTCTCACATCTGCCAGCTGCCAGTCTTCGATGATCCTTGCAAAGTTCCCTGCTGCTTCTTCCCCAAGCGTAGATCCATCAAGGTTCGTAAACTCATAACGCTGCATCACATCCGCTATCTTCAAGAAGATCTTGAATAGCGATGATTGCTTTGGTGTACAAATCAAAGGCTGGCCTGCCAGAAAGGCGAATAGATTGCGCATTGTTATGAGGACCTCCACATCCTCAGTCGTGGGGCGCGAAGTAGGATTTGAGAGATCTGCTTGTAGCGGCACTGGAAGACATAAATGAATGTCTTTCCTGAGCGAAGGCTCGTCGAAGAAATCACTGATGGAGCGAGATCCTTTCGAGCTGCCCTTAGTTGAGGACCCTGGTCGGGACAGCGGAGGCGATGTTGCACCATTGTTAACTGCCAGATGTTGTGCACGCTCCGCGTACGGCTGATGCTGCACCTCACTTGGCCCACGCTGAAGCTTGCCGTGGGCGGATCCATGTGCTGCAACGGTCAATTTTCTCGACGAAGCGATCAATGACGAGTCGATTTTAAAGGATGGACCTCTTCCAAATTCTCGCGAGTGTAGGTAAACTAGAGTATCTCCTTCTTCGTTCCAGAGATCAGGGACCTAGAATCACGGTCAGCCTCATCGGATTGGAAAGGTTCCATACTATAGTAACCTTTTGAAAATTGGCCAAGAGGGAGGTATCGTATGGAAGCTTTCCTTGCGGGGTGATCATCGAGGCCTGCGTAGTCTGGGTGTCAAGGCCCTCATCTTGCGCTTCTGCCCTGAACCTCCCAGGCAACCAACTCCGTCGCTTGCTAAGCTTCTGTTCTGTTGTGGGAGTCTGAGGGCGTGATTTGATTGGGGACGCAGGGCGAGAAGGGGGTCGAGAGCCTGAGCGGCTACCAGCGCTGCTTCCAGGACCACTGTGTCCACTGACTGGTCTTCCTCCGCCAGACGATTCTGGCCGTATTGGGAGGGGATTGAGAAAAATTGGAGGATGACCTAGGAGATCATCGTTACTGGCTCTGCTTTGAGGCCTGCTTCCAACGCTCGCAGGTCTACTTCCACCATAAGATTCTGATCGTATAGGATATGGCGAAAGATGCTGGGGAGGTTGAAGCAAACGGTGGTCGTCATCGACGCGAGGTAAGAGCGACGGATTGAAGGGTGGTGTATGGTCCGAGGACTGATTTTTGTGTAGGTCTGATAGATTGTTTGTAGGTCGCAGTTCAGGCGTGGATTTTGCAGCAAGAGTCGCAGAGCTTCGTTCCCTCGGTGGTCGCGAGGGATGAACGGAAGCAGGAAGCCGAGAATCGTTGCTGCTCTCGCTACGATTTGAAGAGTTGCTGCCGAGGGAAAAGATGGAGGAAATGCGTCTTGCCATCATGTCGCTGATGTGTCGTGGGCAGAGGAGAAGGGAGGTCGTAGGGAGAAGGTGCTCAACAGCAGCACAGCGTCAGAGAATACAATGGCAATGATTTGTTAGTACTAGACTGCGCATTGCATATGTTCAATCTGGCTGAGACCCTTGAGCCTGAAGGATTCTCGGCGTGCGTGGCGGATCAGCATTGGGCCGTCTTGCACAAGGTAGTGTTCCTGGCGTAGGCTCAGCCATGAACATCGGAGAGGGCGATGCAGAGTATTCCGTTATAAGATCTAAGAATATAGAGGTCAAACAAGAGCGACAAGGGAGAGACCCTGTTTCCGTTTAGCCACATGGTTCGCGTGGAGGGGTGGAGGGGTTTCGCATGGCGACCGGGCTCCCGGGTCGGCGAAACACACTTCTCTGCCAAGATTCGCTGCCAAGACCTGAGTCTTGGCATTTCTGAAACGCACAAGGCGCAGCAAGGGAACGTCTGCCGCTGCTATCAATACTTCAAGATAGCTCTCTCAAGGGGATAATCCTCCTCTGAGCCCTCGAAAGGATGATCGTATGCCAGGGACAACTGCTGAGCGGACTGTTAGCGTCAATCTGTGGGGCCTGGGAAGCCCGTTGCAATTCCCTGCTGCAAACTTGTTGGTGTCTTCGCGTTCTCCCTGGAGAGGGACGAAGAGGAATACTTCTCTTGTTTCTTGTTCTTCCTACGGCCCTGAGATCAGAGTCAGAGTTTTACTCTCCGTGCGTTTCATTGTCGAAAAGCTTGGATGCAGTCCGTTCTCAAGAGTTTCCGTAGTATCCCGCTCTTTCAGATCGTTTCCTCCAGAGACTCACAAAATACGATCTGGCCTGATCTGTGCCCCTTTCTGATCGGATACCCGTCTATAGAGCGATCTCGAGCACCTAGCGTGACCTTTGTCCTACACACCAGATATACTACGCTGAAGGAAAGCTGCCAGCCATGACTGCTGCTGACGCTCCTCGTGTCCTGCGAATGTTGCCTGATCAGGCTCGGCACAGTCGCCTGTGCCCGGGCTTCATATGGATCGTTCTATAGTGGCGAAAGGGAAACAGTCTTTAGGTCCGGCTGACGAAGGGTAACGACGCAATCTCAGACATCGTGCTTGTATACCTAGGTGAAGATGCCGCGGAAAGACGCAACGTCGCAATGGACTTCATACTTCAAGCACGAGAGTGGTGCCCTTTGAGATGATCCTGCCCTCTCCAGTCCGGCAGATGGTAGCAGCGCCGTTCATATTCTTGATCAGCCACAAGGCCACGAAGGATATCACAGATTCCCTCAGAGTAATCGAGAAGGCAACACGGTATTCCTCATATATACTTGTCGGATTCAAGAAGTATATCATCAAGAAAAAATCGAGGCCAGTCGTTCCTCATAGTCCAAAGAGATTAGCCCTGCACTAAGATCTAGCTAAACTAGTGTGAAAATATACGACAGACACTACCTATGTCAGACTACAAAGTTGGCCTCCGAATCAATAGATAAGACAATATACCCCGCAGTTTGCTCTCGGAAAATGGCACATCTATAGGAAAACGTTACCGTCGGATCCAACACCAGTGGTAATATCTATCCTCACATCTTCAGTGCCTCCCACATTACAATCGTCTCTAGCAAGTCAAATACCCAATGGCTAATTTGCATGTCTGGAACAATCATTCTAATCCTCGTACGCTATGCACCCTCCTCCAAATACGCGCGACCCACAATCAAAAGCCCATACTTCACTCCTATACCTCCCCCTCACAAAAGACAACCCCAGCATCCCAAGCCTATTGCGTAGACAACCCAAACATCCACCCAACCTCACCGCTCAGTGATAGCCACCCATACCATCACATGTATAGCACGCAACATCACCACAGAAATATCCACTCCCAAAATCCACCGCCACGAAACCATCCCCCAATAAACACCACCACCACCACCACCCCTCTTCCCAA
>JAABUL010008799.1_pt1 | contig 10077 bp, 1 predicted proteins | sample 5559151 | NCBI WGS metagenome assembly JAABUL01 (sample SAMN10711876, study PRJNA513368) | rock metagenome | isolation source: Antarctica rocks | place: Antarctica: Victoria Land, Pudding Butte sud | reverse complement strand
ACTATTATATTCTTAACTAGTTCTACTATTGTTACAATCTTAAATAGCTTTACTATTGTTACAATCTTAATTAGCTCTACTACTACTACAATCTTAATTAGTTTTACTACAACGATTAAGAGTGCAAAATAGCTATAACTTTTCTATTGTAACTTTGAAAACTATAGTTAATTATTAAGCTTATTGGCAATCTAGATATTAATTAAGATTAAATTATCTTTGTATTATTAAACAATACTAGATTCTTAATCTACTTCTTTTGCTAAATTTCTTAATTAATACTCTAGATATTACGAGATCTTTTGAATTTCTATAGTGTTAAGTTGTTTAAGTAATATAGATTTGTTTAGAATAGATAACTTGATATTATTTTTTATTATATTTTGTAAAGTCAATATACTTTTAAATTCAATTTTGAATAAATATGTTTTAAATGTATTGATCAATAAAGTTTCTTTTTTTGATAATTGTTTACAAAGTTGTGCTCAATATAGTACACAATACGTTTAATCGAATTTTAGTTTTAAAAAGCTATATAACGTAGTTACTTGAAATAAACAAGAAATATATTAGTTAAAGACAAATCTTGACGCGATATTTAACTCGATACAAAAATTTAATAGCGCAATATTTGTAATTTTGCAATAGCTATTTAAAAAGATCGATAATTTAATATACGACACAAACATTAATAGCTATTTAATACTAGTTAATCTAATAACGAGATTTAAAAATAAAAAATACAATATTAGTTACAAATATTCTTTATGTTCGACTAGTTTTTGCTAGAACAAAAAATATTAAACAATAAAATTTATATTTATTATTAAATCTATTATCTTTATACAAGCTAGCACTAAAAGATAAGTAAATTTTATCTCGAATTAATTATCTTTTCGAATTAACTATATTCTTTGACACTAGTATAAGATTCTTTTAAAACTATATTTTTAATTAATTATATTTAGTTAAAATTTAAATAAACAATCAATAGATGCGATACTTTAATAATTTAGCAACGCAAACATCTTGTAATTCAAAATTATAATCTTTAGACTATAGATATAATTAATACGTTTTAATACTAATTGCTCTATTTTAGTATTCAAGATTTATAAATTTATTATCTCTTCTTTTTTATAAATTATACGTATATATTATAGTGTTAATATTAACTTTAATTCGAAAAGTTATTATATTATCTCTTTATCTTTGTACAATTAATAAAAGACAATAAATTGCAAGTAAATTTATAAAATTGAACTTCAATATTAATACAATAGTTACGAAGCAATCTAATAAGATTTAAAGATTCTTTTCGAACAATATATTGTAAAGGGTTTTGTGCAATACTCAAGAAATCTTGTTAAATAGTTATCAAAAATATATATTGTAATTTGATTATTCAAAACGTTAATACTTCTATAGCTAGAGTAAATTAAATAGTTAATATATATCTATGTTTGGCAATTGTTATAAATCTAGTCAAATATTTCGATCTATTTTATATTTTCATAGCAACAATTATTTAATAGTTAATAACGACTTTCTATTAGTCTAGAACGTATAAATAAATATAAGAATGTTCAAATTCTAGATTTATATTTATAGTAAACACTTTAATAGCTACGCAATTTATAGTAGATTGCTGTATCGCAATTATTACAATCTCTCTATTGCAATAGTACGTCAACAAATACTTTTATCAAGAGTTTAATAAATAGTTTAGTTATATATTTCGTTATTGTTAGCTCTTGCAACAAACTTTGTTTGTCTTGTTATAAAAATATAAAATTTCTATAAATTAAACAACAAATAAAATAGTTGCAATTAATTGTATATCTTGTTGTTCTTTGTAGTAAAACTAATCAATATCAATACTTAATTCATTATAGACTAGCTATATAATAATTTAATCAAAAATCTATATATTTTGCTTTTTGATTAATACTATTATAAATAACGCTTTTCTTCTATAGCTATTCGAATTGCTTGCTAAAGTCTAATAAGAATACTCAAAATTAAAACTTATTATATTGCTACATATGTTGCGTCTATTTATTTGTTAATAAACGCAATTATGTTATTAAGATATTAAAGAGTATACAAGCTAAACTTGCTTCGCTTTGTAATTTTCTCTATTGCGTTGCTAATATATATTTTATTTTTTATTTTAGCTTGAAGCCAACGTCTTCTTGCAAAATTTGTATCGATATTTAAAATATCGTTTTTTAGTCAAAATCTACAAAACTCAAAGACAAAAAAAACTAATATAAAAAATAAGTTAGCAATTAAAATTAATTAAAAAGAGATAATTAACAAAATTGTTTATAGCAATTTAATATTTAATATATTTTGTAACAAGATTAGTGCTTTTAGTTTGCAAAAACAATATATAAATTATAATTTTTAATTAATATTAAAAATTGTATTCGAGATATAATTTACTATTTCGATCTATAGAAAAGACTCAAGATTAATAGTTTTTAGCTAGTTCGAAAACTATAATTTAAATGGCACAAAGATAATAAACTTTAATTAATAGTTAAAACTATATAGAATTGCGTTGTTTCTAACAATCTATTGTTATAATATAGTAAATAATATTAGCTTCTTTAATTGCAAACTCTTGTATCAATATATAATAATATAGAGTTTTAACTATCTTTTTAGTTATTTGTTGCTTAAATATTTTAAAAGTCTTGCTTTATTTTTATTAAGCTATATTATATATCTTAAAGTTACTTGCTTTTTGTTTGTTTCGATTTGTGCAATATATATACGTCTATCTATTTTAACGCATTTTGAGAGAAGTACTAAATAATCAATCTTAAATTGTTAGAAATTATATTATTCTTATATATTGTATAGAAAGATCTAGACGCGCAAAAAAAATTTAAAAAATTACAACTTTAATAATTGCAATAGTAGTATAAATATTTTTTAAAATTGTTTCTAGTAACAAGTAATAAAAATGCAATAAAAATTATACTAAAGCTTAATGGAATATCTTGACTAATTTGTGCTCTTTAATTGCTATATTAATAATATATTGCAATATATTAGTCGAGAAAACACAAAAAAAAATTGTATTAAAGAGAAAAAGTTTTTGGATTTGTTAGCATCTTGCTATTGTATATATTGTGCTTTGATTTAGAAAACAAAGAAGATAAAAAAAAATCAATTGATAATATTTGCAAATTATTAGAAAGTTTCGACTATAATATATTTTTTAAAACTATAATTTATTAAATAGTTAGAAACTATATATAATTTGTATTAATATATAATTACTAGTATTACTTTCTTTGTAACTATATTGACATATTTAGCAATTTTGCAAAAAATAATTTGTCAATATATACAATTTTTGTTTTTAAGTCTAAAGAGACGATCTTGTTACTAATAGAAATTAATATATTGATTCGATATATTTTATTAACTTTATATGCGCTAATATCTAGATTGTTTTTAAAAAATTATATAATTAATACAAAAGTCTATATAGTTGTTAATAAAAACTTAAATAAATTGTTTAATCGAAATTTAGTTTCTAATTTCGCGATAGTCTTTATCTTGTTTTTAGACTCGATTATTTTAAGATTTTAATTTATATTTAAAAATCTAAAAAACACTATTTTGTAGCAAGCATTAATTATATTAAACAATTATTTTTGCAATTTAAGAACTTTAATAGCATTTTTATTATTTACTTCTTTTTTGTTGTATACAAATAAATATTCGAAATATAATTAATAATTTTAATTAACAATTCTTTGATATAATAGAATAAAGATCGCTACAAAAGTTATAATTACAATTTATTTAAAACAAACAAATTAATTGTAGTTGTCTCTAACAAGACAAGACAATTCTATAAAATAAATTTTTATAATATATAGTTTCAAAAATAGCTAATTAAGAATCTTCAAATAAATTAGATCTTTTGTGTCAAAATTGTTTTTTAAAATACAAAAAATATTATATGGTTGCACAATATAGAATAAAACAAATATTAAAATATTAAATACTAGTATTAAGAACAAATTACGAAATAGATAATATCTAAAAGAATATTAACGAAATATATTAAAAATTTTGCATTTTACGAATTAATAATTGCGAGATTTGTATATATAAGAAAGAAGAACTCTTAACTAATTTTTTTTTTATTTTTTTTTTATTTGTCTTGTTGTATTATTATATAAGTTAATTATAAATTGCATTAAAATGCGATTTAATTGCAAAAATATAATAGTATTAATAAAAAATCTCTAAAGAAATATATAGAAAAAAAAAGTAATTGTTGACTTTAAGCAAATTGCTTGCGATTAAAATAGCAATCGATTTAACGTTTTGTATAAATTTGCTTAAAAAGATTGCTATATTTAAGAAAATCGATACAACTATAGATAGTTAAACAAACAAAAATATAAAGTAGTAATATTATATAGATAGTTTCTCAATTACTTTTGTAAACTTGTTTTGCTTCTTAACTAAATATCGAAAAATTAAAAAAGCTAGAATTATTACAACAATTAAAAGCGAAAAAAAAGTACGTCTTGCACTAGAGTTATTAGTTAATATAGCAAATATATTATTTAATACAATTAGAAAAAGAATAAGAAGAGATATATAAACTAAAACAAGAGTTTTGTAAAAACAACAAAAAGTATATAATTTACAACAAATAAAGAAATAAGAGACTTAGTAATAAGAGATTATATGTAATATTTTTATCAATTTAGAGCAATATATTTTTATATAATTTAATTAGTTATATTTTAAACAAGACATGCAATTATAGTGCGCAACTATAAATATATAATACACTAAGAAACTATATAAATGTTACAAGATTTATTGAATTGCACAAAAGCAAAGTCGATAATATTAAATATCTTTAATTGTTTTCGAGCTTTAACAATGCAAAGATTAAAAATGTGCAACTTTTTGCAACAATATTCGATTAAGTTTTCGAATTTAATAAACAATAATACAAAAAACATCTATAAGAAATTGAAAAGGCAAAGAGTTTTACAATTCAATAATATTAAATATAACGTTTTTGTAGACTTTTTGAGAGATTCTAAGTTTTTTTCGATATTGTATTAATTAAAGTTTTTTCGAAAACTATTTTTTCTTGTAGATTAACAAAAGAGTTTAATACTTTGCTCTAATTATTGTTTCTTAGCTTGCTTTTCTTTTATCGAAAATTAGTTTTATAAATAAGCGTAATTTGAGTATTTTTCAACTTGCTACTTAGACAATTGCGCTTATATATATTATTAAACAAAAAATTATAATTTCGATTAATAGTAACGCTACTAATATCGCCAAAATAAATATTATATAAAGCTTTTAATCCTGCTACATCGCGAAAATACAACAATATATTAATAATCAATATAGTGTTTTCAAAAGCTTTCGATTAACAAGAAACCTTTAAATTGTGTTGTCGCAATTTCGAATAAAATTTTATCTCTTTAACAAATATATAGTCTATTTATAAAACAACAAGCAAAATTGTTAATATATAAATCTAGTATCTTGTTGTATAATTAGAAATTACATTAATTCAAAAAAATCGATTAAAATTTGTAATTTTGTTACAATTATTTTTGCTAATAAAATTGACAAAAATTAGAACAAAAAAAATTACAAACGTTAAAAATATAAAAAGAATTAGCAACAAACGAAGATAGCGCAAAAACAAATAAATATTTAATTTGTATTTTGTAATAATTTCAATATTGCTAGATTTAAAACATATAGTTTTATAACAAAATTGTTCTTTTAGTTTTTGACATTTTAATATAGAAAAATTGATGCAAACTTACTAGATTCTTAAGAATTAAACTTTTAAAATAAGAAAAATCGAAATTTTGACAAAAAAAATAGCAACAACAATTAATAACAAAGCTAAAAGTAATTAAAGTAAATATTCTTAAATAATAGCAAACTTTGTTCAAAAGACAACAACAACAAATTGCTAATTTTTAGAATTTATTTAATGCGATTTTTTACGCAATTAACTTAAATAATCTTTTACGTAAAAAATAAAGTAAAGAAGACTATATTAGTTTAATTAAGAGTAAGATAATGTCAAGAAAGATTTATAGAAATTGAAGATTTGACATTCTAAGTTTAGAAACAAGAAAATTTATTATCTAGATAAAGATACAACGCGTTGTAGTAATCTTGTATATATAATATATAAATAAATGTAACGTTGTCGTAACTCTTCTTTTGCGAATATTTAGTATATTTTCGAAATAATAAGTTATTTATAATTAGTATAAGCGTACTTCAATTTATAAACAACTTGAAGCGATATTAAAATCAATATATAAACAAACAATAATACAAGAATAGAGTCGAAAACACAAAAAATTATAAAAATTTAAACAAAAGCGATTTAAAAATCAAAATTAATTTCGACAATAATATCTATAATCGAGTTAGAATTTGTCTAGATAAGCGTCTAAATAGTATCTAGATAAATATTATCTCAAATATAGTATAAAATTTGATTACTATTATATTGACTTGCGTGTTCCATTGTCTAATTAAGAAAATAATTATTTAAAACAAATAATATATTAATACGCAAGCTAAAGAAAGTTTTATATCGCAATTCAAAAAAAAGCATTTCGATTCTTCGATTTAAATTATTTAGAAAATAGTTGCAACTATTTGTTGCTACACTAGAGATTACAAGTTAGTATTTAATTTGCACGCACAATTAATATCGATTATTGAACAAAATAGATTTTGTATTTAACTCTAGTTATTATTTGCTATTATTGTGTAATTAGTTATAGATAAAACATATTTTTGAAATCGATTGCGCTAGCTTAGCGTAGAGTTTTACTAAAATATTTAACTTTATTATCGATTATATATATTTTCTATTATATTATTAAGTTAAAGCTTATTTTCTAGAAAGCTTTATCTAATTATATAGTTATATTTCGAAAATCATATCTACGCGTTTTGTTTAGTATCAAGTAAATTAGTCTAGCAATATACAAGCACAAGTATTTTAAATTATTAATCAATATTTTCGAAAATAATAGACTCTAAAGATTCTCTTTTAACAAACTATTAATAATCTTAATACTATTGCTATTTTTAACAAAGTTTTCGAAAATTATAGAATTATTAATATTAATCTTTTCTAGACGCTTTAAGACTCTTTTAACAATAACAATATACAATATTTTGTTATAAACAATAAAATTCTTTACAAAATACAATTGAATACAATTAATAAAGATTCTTTCTTGTTAAAGATTACTATATATTATTATTTTTATGTTAATTAAGAAGCGAGGTTTCTTTAGAGCTTGCGCTAAAGCTTTAGATATATCGATTATATTATTAGTTAAAATTAAAAATACAAATTATATTGCGATATTAATATTTGCAATTGCAATATCTATCTTTGAGATACTTTGTTCTATAATGTTGAATTTTAACAACTATTAGCGCTCTTTTTTTCGATTTGTCTCGTTTAAACATTTCTAGAATATTTGTAGTCGAACAAAAATCTATCGTTGTCGTCTATTATATCGCAATCAAGTAGAAAACAATATTACAGTTAACAAGTCTAATATTGCAAAAAAGAGCAACAAATTTATCTCGATCAACAAATCTAATATAACAAAAGAGAGTAGCAAGTTTATCTCGATCAACGAATCTAATGTTGCAAAAAAGAATAGCAAGTTTATTCTGATTAACAAATCTAATGTTGAAAAGGAGAGCAACAAGTTTATTTCGATTAACAAATCTAGTGTTGTAAAAGAGAGCAATAAGTTTATCTCAATTAACAAGTCTAATACTATAAAAGAGAACAACAAGTTTATCTTAATTAACGAGTCTAATGTTGCAAAAGAGAGTAGCAAGTTTATTTCAATCAACAAACTTAATATTGCGAAAAAGAGCAACAATGTTATCGAGTTTAATAATAGTAAACAACAAAAACTTATTACGATTTAAAATAAATTATATTTGTTAATTAGATTGAAGCAGCTCTTTATTCTAGATAAATTGTTAAGTTTGTTATTGATTTTGAAGATTTAACATAATAGCTCATTTAATAAAGAATTTTCTCGTTTGAATAACTTTTCGAAAGAAGTAGAGAAATATATGTAGAATAAAGAATAAGTGGATTGTAATTGTAATCTAGAGATGTTAGATAGTAAAACTAGATAAGAGATAAAAGAATAAAAGAATAAAGATAAGTTAGAAAATAATGGAATAATGGATGGAATAAATAAAATAATAAAATAGTAGATAATAGAATAACAAAAAGATAATAGAATAGAATAAGATAAAAGATAATAAGATAATAGAATAATAGAATAATAACAATATTCTTATCTATTTTTGTCTCGTTATTGATAATCTCTCTAGTCTTTTGTTGTTGTTGCTATAAACAAGTTTGCCAAAATAAAGAAGCTTTTCAAGAAGATTATTGTCGCTATTTTTTATGCAAAAGACATCTTTAAACAAAAAAGATCGAGTCAAGTTAGTTGAGATATAATATCGAATTTTATATCTTCGTTATTGTCTCTATAGATTTAATTCAATTACGCATTATATATATTAAAATTAATTAATCAAGCTAAGTAGTCAATTTATTTCTTCTTCTAAGAACAAATAGCTCTCGTTATTATAGAAAATAGAAAAATAGAAAAAAGAGAAACAATCTACTCGTTAAATCAAAAAATATAATTAAATTTAAAAGTAAAAATATTGTTTTGCAAAGACAAGTCTTGTAAAGTCGAAAAAAGTAATAATAGTCTATATAGTTAAAGATTCGATATTAAATCGAACAACTACAATAGATATATTTTTGTCAATATTTTGCTAGTTTTCTTTTAATAAATCTTAAAAAATAGTAATTTGCGAAAAAAAATCTTTTCAATTATATAAGAATTCTATAGATTACTTCTATATAATTTTGAAAAAAATATCTTATTTTTGAAATCAATATTCTACAAATATACAATAGATTGTTTATTTCAATAATAACGAAGATATCTTCGATAGAAATACTATCTTAAATTGCTATAACTAAAAAATAATTACAAACATTTTAATATTAATAGCTTTTTATTGTTTAAACAAATCGATTCGCTAAAATAGCAAATAAAAAAATTAACATTTCTTTAATATATAGAATTTATAAATCTTTGTTGCGTAACTTTTAAAGTAAATAAGATTTTGAACCGTAAATTGTTTACAAATAATATTGAAAAATAGATAGCTTTAGCTAGACTAAAATTGATAGTATTAATCGAAATAATATTGCAACAAATACTTATTGTTAAAAATATATTGTTATTTATACAAAAGCAATATAATATTGTCAAGACAATACAAACACTAGAAAGATCGATATTGAAAAAATCAATATTAAAACAAAAATTAATATTAAAGTAATATATCGAATTTTAAGCATTTCGATTTAATATCAATATTAAACATATTGTTATTCGACAAGCTTGTCACAATACTATTTTTTTATATTTGACAAAATTTTCGAGAACATTACTTTTAACAATTGTATAGCAAGACAAAGTCTTCAATAATAATAGTTTATTAAACTAGATTTCTATTGTGTTTAACAAAATATTATTTTTTGTCAATTTGTTTATAGAAGCTTGTTAAAATATATATATTATATCGTTTTTGCTTTGCTTTGTTGTTCGCTTTTTGTTAATACTTTTAATTAAATTCTTTTGTTTAATTTTTAAAATATATATTAGTAATTGTTATTAGAACAAAAGTTCGAAATTTTTTGTGCAATAGTTTCTCAATAATTTTACAATTAGATAGACTAATTTAAGATTCTTAAAAAAAATATTGTTAACAAAGAATTAAAATCTATAGAGATAACAATAAAGCAAGAAAGCTTATAAATGTAAGCAAATGTTGTTTGTTGCTTTCTTCTAATTGTATTTAGATTTATAATAGATGTTTGTCTTGCTTTTAATATAATAGTAGAGACAACTATTATATTTAAATTTGATATTAAATATAAAGTTCGACAATAGATTAAAATAAGAT
>JAABUL010008798.1_pt1 | contig 10079 bp, 5 predicted proteins | sample 5559151 | NCBI WGS metagenome assembly JAABUL01 (sample SAMN10711876, study PRJNA513368) | rock metagenome | isolation source: Antarctica rocks | place: Antarctica: Victoria Land, Pudding Butte sud | reverse complement strand
TGTTGACAAGGACAAGCAAACTCTCTCTCATCTTGAAATAAATCACACACAGCAATCTGGCCGTCTATGCAACAGATGTGTGTGTGTTGGTCTTCTTGAGATGAGCAGCACTTAGCCCAGCTGTCTAGGCAAGTTGCTTTGGTCTGTGCAATGACGTTGCCAACAAATGGCTGCTGCATTCGTCAACAAAACCCAAGAGTCCAGTCCTTGTCAGCTGCTGTCATAGCTGTTGGCAAGCAACAAGACATCCTTTCGCAGACTAGGTGTCAAACGTGACGATAGCATGCTGTTGCTCCTGCTGTGCACCTGGTGCCTCCTCCACTCACTCTGGTCAATGATGACATGAGCTTAGTAGGCAGGGACTCAGCTGCAGAGCACTGATGCACCAGAAGTGCATACAACACGTTTTGGAAAAGTCAACTGTCACAGGGCTCGATCTCATTCAGCCTAATGCTGTGCCGTTGCAATCACCTTCGACTTTTGACCACTAAGTTTCTGATGATGGATGAAGTTCAGCTCCAAGGCTGGGTGCTTGACAGCACCTGGGCAGCCCGGTATAATACTTGGCTTTTCATTAAATTGACGCCGAAAGGTGTAGTCTTTTCTTTTCTTTTCTTTTCTCTGCTTCACAGCACAGGTACAAACTAAGATGAAAACGTGGTGTAGTGCTGGCAGCGTACACATCTGCGCTGTCAATCTGACCATGGTGTGAGGCAGCTTGACAAAGCAAGCATGTACTCTACAAGCGCTACACCATGCTCTTGAACTAGCTGTCATGACAAGCTGCTGTGATTGACATCGCAGTAAGCATGCCTAGAGGTGCAAGATGCAGCTAGTTCAGCTGATCAGACTCTCCAAGTTGCAATGTGCCACAAGGCCTTGACCTTGCAGTCATTGCTCGCCCGATTGCACCTCACGCTTCTCCTGCTGGACTTGCCTACAGGCTTCACCTATCCCTTTCTTGCCGTTTGCCTCTAGCCTGATTGCCTAATTGGTCTGAACGGACCAAAATCTCAAGAGAGCATTGTACGCCAAACTCTCTGTCTCATAACAGCACATTGACCTGCGTGAGCAAGACACAGCACCACAGCTTTGGTGCTGTTTGTTGTTTCAACCGGTCAAATTGCTGTTATCATATCAATATCAGACCTGGCAACTCTCATCCTTTCAATTATAGCATGTTCGCCACATTGACATTGCAATCCTGCCTTAGCAACTACAAGGTCTGTCAAATGATGCTGCCTGTGTTGACATGCAGCAAGGTTGCATGTACACATAGACAACGGGGTTTTGTGCAAGCATGCCTTGCCGCGGTCATCACAGCATGCCTCCTGTCCAGATTGCTTGGAATTGCCCAACAACCATTGGACCCAGCAAACAAAGCAGTTCACATATGGAAGTTTGCAACTGTCCCTTTGTATAGACCTTTATGCTTACAGAACGTCTGCATGACTGGTCAAACATAGTCTAAGTCACAGAGGCAACCCTATTTATCATACTTGCAACTGGTCTGGAAAAATCAAATTTCAAGGGAGGGTTGTCTATATCTGATTACAGCGCATTGACCTCAGTCAGCAAGATATAACTCAGTGGTTTCTGTTGTTTTCAGTGGTTTATATGTTGTTATTAGATCAACATCAGACCTGGCGACTGTCATCCTCTTGTTCACAACATGCGTGCCATATTGATGTTGCAGTTTTGCCTTAGCAAGTACAAGGCCTGCCAAATGACGCTGCCTTTGTCAATAGGCAACAACGTTGCATGTACACATGCTTTTCGTGTCTAGATTAACCTTTCAATTCACAGTCTTATAGCAAGATCTGACTTCAGAGCATTGTGCACGGCAGACGGACAAAATCCCCAGTGTAGTCAGCCATTGACTCAATGGCTGAGTACACCGGGAACTTTGTCCATCCCGTTGCGCACAGCGCCCTGCAGTCACACCTTGCTCTAAGCCTGAACCAAACCAACTGTGAACCAAATCAACTGTGTTATGTGAGCGCGAGTACCTTTGGAATGTTTCCCCCGGTTGAAATTGGGTTCAATACTAGGATTGATCGAGCTTCGGCCAGCTTGAAAAGGTTGTGTGTACCACTGAATACAACACAATTCAACGACAGCGATTATGTCATCCTGGGGGCAATGTAGTCGGATTGTGTGCCAAATTGTGCTTTCTGTGCGAGGCGTCCTGCAGAGTTGTGAGCGCCAGCGAACTGCACAAACATTGCTTCTCTAGAGATGACAACCTATCGCCGTCACAAAGGTGGCAGTTTACACGCAAACCTGGGTGGAGGAGAACAGCGGTGTCCTGGTTTTGGAGCCAGCTGGTTGAACTGCTGGAAATAAGTTTTTCTTGTAAACCAAATCTGGAATGCAGGACCATGCATGACTTTGTTGAGATTGTCTTCCTTGCAATTTACTAACCTGGCTCCAAATCAACTGTAAAGCTATGAGGCGCACTTTCAAAGGTGTTTTTGTTCATATAACACAGTTAGTTCAGTTTACAGTGTGAAAGCAAGGCTGGCGGCGGCTCAACTGATCAGTCATAAGAATTATGTTGCAATACAGTAATCCTTCTGTGGCACTCACAAAACCTTTGTGAGCGCAAAGGGTTCAGAGGTGTCAGGGAAGGATTACTGTGTTGCAAGTAGTTCCAGTTGGCAATTGTCTGCAGCATTACAGATGGACTTTGGAGAGGGGCTCATGATCATGCAAGTGGCTCTCTGTTGTCAGCCCTCAGCCCTCAGCTGGCTGGAATCACAGATACATTTGCATCCTTAGAATAATCAACACTAAGGATGCAATTGTGTACGTGACTTCAGCAGGCCGCCAGCTGTCGATGACAAGCCACTTGCGCTGGAGCAACTCTACACCTAGCTGATCTTTATGAGCTAAGAACCATGGTACCAACCAATCAGGCTACAATGCTGGATTTGTTCACCAACAAACGGGGCAAATTTCTTTGTCATTGAGGCAGATGTTTGACTGTGTGGATCCTTTCTGCACGTAACACAAAAAAGTCCGGGGTCAATGACATCTAACATAATCAGGATACTCTGCACTCTTGCACAAGTGTCTTGGTGTCAACAACTTTGCGGCTTGCTGTAAGTGTCCTTCACGCATGCATCCTTACAAATTGAGGGGGCAAGTGTGGAAGTTACTTCTGCGAGCTGGCGATAACCAGCTATTTGCATGAGAGCGAGGCTATGTCCAGCTTGCGTATTGGACTCAGTTGCACCGGTCAACCAGGCTACAATGCTGGACCTGTTCATCAGTAATAGGGGCTGACATGCAGTTGTTGAGCATGCTGCAGTAGGTTGACATGCTGCAGTTGGGCCATTGGCTGCACAGCAGTTGACTAGCAATGCCAAGATTGGGCAGGCTCATGCTGCATGTATTCCATGCCCTGCATCCGTGCAAGGCCTCTGTCTATTGCACTTCTGCTTGCATGGCAGAGATTGGATGGCATTCCAGCTGACTCCTGTCTTATGTATGCTTTGTCAGTGCTCAGCTCACTTCACTCTACATGGAGATTTCTAGATGTGAAAGGGTCTGAGCGTGCACTGCATGCATGGACAAGTCTGTTTCACAAAACATATCCAAGCTAAGCCTTGGTGTCTTTGGCTGCTCAAATGCTGCACGGTCTGATGGCCCTTGTACGGTCATGTCAGACCCAGTCAAAGGCATCTTGGTGCTGCTTGTAGGCACGAGGCCATAGCATTTGCTTTAGTGTCTGACAAAACCTTCTGCACAGGCCATTTTGGCTGATGAAGATTCCAATCTAGATCTTTGGCTCGTGTTTTTATGCTGCTTCTTGGTGGCAGCCTCCCCCTTCTTGGGCTGCTCAGCGGAGGCTTGTTTCCTCTCCAGTAATGCAATCTGTTTGTTGAGAGCTGCGACCATGCCTGGTGGGTTGGGCTTCACGTCAGGTCCGCAACCCAACAGATTTGCTAGCTTGATCGGATCAAACCTGTAGACATTCTCTGCTCCGCAAAAACCATGTGATCTGGCCATGTGAAGAGAAAGGTCTGACAGTAACATGATGAAAAAGCGAGCCCTGCTCGCTGCACGCTTTGCGTGAGCATTACATTGTCCCTCCACCAACACCTGATATGTATTGTACCGCAAAGCAATGCTATCAACTGTGTTGACGCATCTGCTGAAACAGTCTTACAGTTGACATTGGGCCATTCGGCCTGTCATGCCACCAAGCCTCTGGTGAAGGCTGGATGATGCCAACAAGACTCCTGTTTTGTGTTGTGGTGGAAGCAGTTCCAAGACTGCTAGCTTTGTTGGCAACACCGCATGGCACAAGTAGTGTGGGCCGTCATGACATGCCTTGGGACTTCAAATAGTCACTACCATGCACATCAAAATGCGACTGCATGGACTGCCATGCCCATGATGGAGTCTGCTTGTACGCCAGCAGTCATCTCTGTTGCAATCACAATTTGCACCAGGGTTACCTCATGCGTGATGCTTAATTCGTAATATTCAATATGTAATACAAATTATTTCCCAGTATTGGCAAAATTGTGGCAGTAAGTGGCAAAAGCACTTTGAATTCAGACTTGTCAAATTTCGCAGTATTTGGTACCACAAAAGCACACGACACAAACAAAATGTATTACACGATCAATTAGCAAAGCAATGGATGTGCCTTTTGTTCTCCTCTTCCTTTTATGTAGGGCTTAGGGTTTGAGCTTGAAGGTTCAAACCCTAAACCCATAGCTGAGAGATCACGCTCACGCTTGTTTTGGGTCGCAATGATGTGCAGCAGGCTGCTGATGCCTAAATTACCTGTACCACGCCTTCCATTGCAGACCTAAAAGCCGTTGACGCCTGTTACTTTCCATTACCGGTGTTATGGTGTAAAGACGTATTCATAGGGTGCATATTAAAGCGTGCATTGGCGTTTTGGTCTATAGCACGCTGTATTTTCGAGTATCCGCAACCCAAAATCAACATACGAGGTAACCCTGGTTTGCACGAGACCAGCAAGTTTGACAAACCATATGCAGGCTTATTACAAGCAACAGCTGCAAGCCCCTGCCTGTCTGTTTCAAATGGCACTTGCCAGCTTCGCTTGATCTTGCCAAGGTGATCAGTCATGGTTTGTGTGGTGCCAAGACGCGCTGTCAGGCATTGCCGCTGCATATATGGAAATATGCCGAATATGATGTGCTGGGACCCACTTAGACTGCCCACATGCTAGGTATTATGCTTTTGCCAGAAACAGCCATTGTCCCACAAGAATACATGCTTGTGCAAGCACATCATTATTAACACTGTAACAACATGCGTCAGGCTGACAGTGTGTCAAATCACAGCCCATAGGAGCAGGTTTTCTGACCGTGACCCTACTTAGGGTTACTATTAGCCAGCCTGCTCCCATGCTGTACAACACACTGTTTCAACAAGTGGCCAAAGCCTCATAAGTACCTTCAGATGACGCTTGTTATCACATCTTGCATATTGCATTCAAGACATACATTAAGTTGCCTACATGACCTTGGTGCATGAGTTATGCAGATTATCTCGCAGACAATGCACAGGCAGCTAGTCCATAGGCATTGCCTGAGAAACTTTCCCACATCAGGCATTCTCAGAACACAGACGCTGAGCTACCAGTAATTAGTCATCAGCATCAAGCATGCGCCATTGTTGACTTCTTTATCTGATGGTACAAGCGATTGTGTCTCTATGATGCAAATGTGCACACCTTGTATACACCACACACTCTCATATTAAATCCCCGCTCGATGATGCTTCTCAATAAAGTAGCGCTGGCTTGACAAGATCAAACATGCTACAAAGTACATTGTATGATGTAAACCCTGACATTGATCCCATCATGCTTGCAGGCGTATGCCAGCAACTTCCGCATGCCGGACGGTAGCGTTTATGTGAGCAGTGGGGTGAAGCCTCCCCCCGGGGCGCCCCACCTCACAGGCAGTACAGAGGAGATCGAGACCCTCAGGCCCCGTTCCCCCCCTCCCAACCAGCGGCACTGACCACAGCGCCTGATCAACTCCCAAGCCTGCAGAGCTTTGCTAATGGGGTGACAATGTTTTGGTGGACATGGGGCTTATGTTATGACACACAAGGCTAATGTCAGAATGCTCAAATGGTTTATAAGCAGATTCTGTCATGCTTCCAACAAGCGCCGGTCACCTGCTCATGATTAGAGCAGAAGCACTGTGTCAGTTGGTGCTTCAGCTTGGCGGCGTCTAATGTGGCTCAGGAATGTGAAGTGGCATGGTGATGGTCAGCAGCAGACTTGACATATATTATTGAAGCGCAGTAATACAGCAAATCATGTTGGTCCAGATTCTGCTTGCGGCTGACTGTACACACAAGTGCAAGGGAGAAGAACACAAAACTGATGTACATTGTTGCTCACCGACGGTGTGTGGCTCCTGTTGTGGCCATCCATGCATACACTGCAGTCTATCATGCTAGGACAAGGTCATCTGATTTGCAAAGGATGTAATGCTTGTAACAGTCTAGCTGCTATGCAGGCATGCACGCTGCAACATGCTTGCTGCACTCCAGGTCACTTTTCCTTGAATGAATGAACTTTTAAGACAGGATCTGCATTGTGTCAAAAGCAGGTTGCATTGATTACACTGGGCATGATGACAAGTGTAATGGCCCATGTGTAATGCACTGATTAAAGCAAAGAGCTGGGTGGATGTTTTCCTACTGATGTACCTGGGCGCTCATGCTTGTTCACGCAGCAAGTGTGGTGGCCGTCAGCCTTTCAGATCCTTGCCTCAAATGTCAGTCCACAGTGACAATTTTGCTTTGACAACTTGTTGGCCTGAAGCACTGAGATGTGGGTTTCAAGGTGGATCCATCTTTCAGCATCCAGCGTGCTCATCTGGTTTCGGACAAGTTTTGCAAGGATGGCAACCTCATAGGCAAGTCTTCCTTTCTCTTTGTGCAGCCACCTAGACTAGTGGTTGACTTCATGCTACTTTATCAGTGCTTCTGCTGCTTTGCTCAATCTGGACTGCATTACATGCAAATCACCTGCCTGTCCTGGATATATCTGTAGTCATTATCATTGCCCCACCAGTTTTTCCAGGGTGAAGCTCAGGATTGCAAGTAAGCATTGCTTGCAACAAGCAGCGTGTTTCCTTGAAGAACTGCACAATTGATGGGCTTGCAATGTATCATGAAGCGATCAGAAGGTTTCTGCTTCTGCAGATATATCATACTCTTGCAAGCGCTGGATCCAAGTGAGAAACCTCTTTGCTGCTGAGGGCCTCTAGTCAGAGTCTGACAACACCCATTGCTATTGATCAACAGGGAGCAGAGCGATACAATATGCAAAGGCTTTGTGGCAGCAACCAAAGGTAGTTTCTTCTAGCCATCAGACACCGCTAAATGACCACTTAAGAGAGACCCATGTGCAACATCAAGTAATGCAACAGCAAACACATCTCTAGATGTCTCTAGATGTTTTTGCTCTTGCGTTTCCTGATATTGCTCACAGGTCTCTTTTGAGTGGTCATCTGGCTTGCAGTTTTTACATAATATTGATTGCCTCTAGTGAGTGCAACTCTCAAAAGCTGCCTGCATGTGCAAGCAATGCACTGTGCTTCAGAGTGCTGGCTGTCTTTGCACAACCTGCAAGCGTTTGCAAGCTGGCTGGCTGACAGTCCAACCTTGTGCGCCTTGACTGGTGAGCCATATGGCTACAGCTGCATGTCTGGCGGAGCAGTGACTGTCACACAACATACAGTCACAAGACACGCTCACTGCATCTATCATTAGCTAGCTCAATTGCAATTTGGGCGCCACTGTGAGCAGACTTCTAAATGAACATGCACCAGGTCACCAGGGCTAGACAAGAGCTAGCAAACAATTGCTACAAATGTCTGGCACCCGGCTTACGCATAAGCTCAAACTTGAATGTATCCAAGCCTGCCCTTTACTAACAGGCTGCTATCAGAAGATGATACTGAATAGAGACATATAGATTGTAACTAGCATGCTTACATGTGTTGGGCATAGCCAGGCTGGCAATCTTGCATGTGTGCCGACCCCATGCAGATCTATCTGCAGCTGCTGTTACAATGGTCCCAGGCGTACCTTGCTTGTGATTGAGTCACCCGTCAACATGGCGCAACTCCTCACCAGCACCGTGAAAACGCTGCTTCTGTTGGCTGTGCGTTTTTTCTGAAGCTGATGCTGACTTTTGTGCTGTCATGATTTAGTCAATAGTCTGGGTCTGTGTCAGACAACACACTTCCAAGTCAGCACGATTAGTGTGATGAGCTAACTAAGATTCGGCACCAATACCCAGCCAACAATATCTGACTGCATCACGATGAGACAAATCATGACTGTTGCATCACTCTGTGCTTACAATCCTGAAGCTTGACAGCAAAAATGGACATTAAAGCACGGCAATCAGATAGCTCATGAAGCATGTATCTACAACTACAATGTGAGTCAAGCTTCAATGTCAGCTTGACAGACATGAGCCAGCCAGCTGGTCAAACGATGTTGGTGGTCAATTTTGTCAATTTTGCTTACACTTTAGGTCAACTACTTAATTCATGTCAAGCACCGGTTACTTGACATGTCACCAAGACCAAGCTATGTCCAAAGATTGTTTATGACACAAATAGTTACCCGATACAAGAAGCATCGTACAGGCTGCCTCTCCATCATGCTGCTGCGCTATCCTTGCATGCTGGCGCGCCACTCTTGAAAGATGCTGTAGCCAATGTGTTGCCAACAAAGCTGGCTGCAGTGGTTCAGCATCCATCTGGAGTGGTATGCCACATTGGGTGCACATGATGACTAGCTGCAGCATCATGAATTTAAGTGCTGGTTGCATAGAATCCAAAGTAAGACCCTGAAGTCTGCTGTGGCAGTCTAGCTGACAAGCTCAAAGGCCACATCAACTGTTGGCATGAGCTGTGTTTGCAACTGTCGAGGGATTTGCTACACAGCAGCCAAGCAGCTGCTGTCACTAACCAGTCATTCCCTGCATGCTTGCATTTACAATACAACAATACCTGCAGCAGGCACATTGTGTTCAGCTACTGAGACACTTTGCCACACGTGGGTTTGTGAGCAATGAATGGTGATTGCAGTAGGAGCTACCAGGCTTTCACCCTCAGTATGGCGGACAGCTATCAGCTGGCAAATGCAAGCTGTCTTTGCAAAAGTCACATGGCCCCTGACTTCCTTGACTATATCCCAAGACATGTCAAGTGATGTCTTGCTTTGTTGCTGTACGCATGCTTTGATTAAAAATGCCATGCGTGCTTCGACCCAGCATGTCATCTTCTTGTCATAGTTTCAAGACATGGCCAATCAAACAAAACGAAAGACAACTCTCAGCCCTATATATGCTACTGCAATACTGAGCTGGTCAAACTACTTCAAACTAAGACAGTGAGCCCGCAAGTGCTTCATTTGATTGACTCCAGCTGTATCTGAGAGTGCTTCTGGCCAACTACTACAGGCACTTTGCGGCCTGTTCTACGCTTGGCATCCTGCTAGCCTAGGCAGACTCTTTCTGTACGTACTTGCATGTGGTGCGCCACTCCCACATGACTCTATAGCCACTGTGCTGCCTCAAGGCTGCAATGACTAGAAGCATAGTGGAGTGCCATGCCACACTGGATTACAGAACGAGCCGCCACATCAAGGACAACTGTAACATCCTGATCATGTCACACTGTGTCCTACACTGCAAGACGACAGATTTCAGCACTGCTGGCATGCATTGAGTCTGTCTGACGTGCATGCCAGCGGGCCAGTTGTTATTCCAGATTCCTGGATCGCTGATTTAGTCCCTGCTGTGACCTGTGAACAATCAACTTGTGTTTTATCTGAAACGGCTATCCCTGTGGAGTACAGCTGAACACTACAATGGACGTGAGCTGCAGCTGACTGCATATGTGTTGTTCTTGGGCAGTTTATGCACTTTACACCTTTCGGCGTTCCCGGGTGCAAGCCCGAAGCAACCCTGGTACCGGAGACCGGGGTGGCCGCTGCGCAGCATATATATAGTTTCCAGGCAAAGCCTGTACCTACTTGACCCGCCGTCAGCT
>JAABUL010008797.1_pt1 | contig 10079 bp, 9 predicted proteins | sample 5559151 | NCBI WGS metagenome assembly JAABUL01 (sample SAMN10711876, study PRJNA513368) | rock metagenome | isolation source: Antarctica rocks | place: Antarctica: Victoria Land, Pudding Butte sud | reverse complement strand
AAGAGCGATTTCTTATGGTTTTCGATCTTTTCAATACTCTTTGGCATCGTTATTTCCCTGAACTTGATCATGAAATCACTCTCATCAGTGGCTAGACAGTGATCAGCGATAGTACTCTCCAAATCAGTGCATAATACTTACCATCAGCGTCCACATTGACGGGTTTCGGCATTCCCCGTGTCTGAGTCACAGCCCGCTTCTTCGGAGCAGGCGCTATGGTAACCATTAGCCAGGGAACCGCCAATCAGGGATATTTGTACGGACCGTCGGAATCAACCCCCTTACGCTTCTTGTTGGATACCTTCGTGGTATTTGCGGTTACCTGATGCCGCTTCGGCTCCGTATCGGCCATCGCGGCGTGATTCTCTTGATCCAATTCTTTTTTCACTACCGCAATATTAATTGAAGTCCAATGTTGCGAGAACGGTAATTACCATCTATAAGATCTTGCATCAGTCCGGGAAAATCCCCACGCTCCTGAAGGGCAGCCTTAGCCAAACGTCGAAACTATTCCCTCGTTAGATGATCCGATCGCTTTGCGGGGGAGAATACGAACGGTCTCGCGATCTCCCATAGCATGCAGTTGTCCATCAAACTCGTTGGAAGCCATATCTCTACTCTCGCAAGTTGCAAATGTTTGAGGAAAGGGGATGTTGTTTTCGAAAAGAAGGAGGAAGTGTTGTTTAGGGAGCGGCAAACCTTTCGCCCGGTTACCTAGGCGCCCAGCCCTGAAATCGGCAAGTAACTATCTGGATCTGAGTAGGCGATATGCAATCGTTTGAGCTATGATGCCACCACAGTACGGAAGCGGATGTCCAGAGCGCCTCTTCCGGCGTAGTACAAGTAGTAGATTGAGCGCTTGCATACTTTATCGGGCTTGGAAGCCGCGTCGGATAATCCAACAAGAAGGTCAAACGAATGATAATGTTAACTCTTACCAAAGGACTGCAAGATCAATCCAATCCGCCGCGTTATCATCGTCTTCTCCACCTTTTCCCGGCCTGTATAGGACCCTCCCTTCTTCCAAATCATCCGGGAATATGACCAAAATATATGAAATCATCATATCGACGTCAGCTAACTTTACCAGACGAAATATCCCGCAGGTCAGGCTCAAGTACAGGAGCATTTGACTCTCGTACACAGAGAGCATGTTGGGTAACGCCAGTGGTAGCACGCTGTGTGCCGAATAGATTGCTCAGCGAGCAGTATCTACATCCTGGGCCTCGGACATTGATTAAACCAAAGCCGACGTGTACTACCTCACCAATTCCCCACCCCTACAAGCACCCTCATACAGCACGGTATGCGGTTGCACAATGCCCCCAGCAGTCGGCACCTGCATTAGCACAGTCTCCTCGGTAAATGTTGTAATATGTCCGTTTTGGCTCAACGCGGCGGTATCTGCAGCGAACAACAGCACGTTCTTACCAGCGAAGACATGTGCTGATTGGGGGGATTCAGGGATGGTGATCCTCGCTGCGCCGGCTACGAAGACGACGTATCTAACGCGTAGATGGTCAGGAATCCTGCATGCCAATGAATGTAATTGCGTTAATGGGACGAAACAGCATTCGAATACAAAAGTGGCATCTTCCGAACATGTCAGATCATCACGAGAAAGACAGGCTACCTACTGTGGGTAGGGAGCATTGTGGGCGCCACCGTTGGTTCCAGCGGGGATAATGCTGTAAGTTGCATTGGAAAGATCACCTAGTTGCGCTACCATAGAGCCTTGAGTGCCGGGCTGGATCGAAGCGTTGATCGGAGTTGAGAGTTGCCAGCACTGTAGGACGGAGTTTCCGAGCGCGGCTGCTGTAGTAGTGATGTTGAAGTGGGTAGCTGCCGTTGTTCGTTGCAGCACCAAAGCGAAGACGGCGATGATGCAGAAATCTAAGGTAGAAAAGCGGGACAGGGTCGAAGTCCTCTTTGGTAAAGGGTGGAATGCGTGTACCAGTCAGAGATTGATGTTGGTAACATCAGGAGTATTGCGAGTTGACTGAAGATCGATACTTGCGGGAATCCATAATGTATTACGGCATCAATGGCATTCATCCCATCTACTATATGTGCCGAGCTATTGCTGAAGGATTCGAGTCTATACTATATCATATTGACCGCATCTTCCTGCACTAGGAGGCTTTTGGACATCGATTGGAGAAGAATTTTTCGTTGAATCCTACAGCATGGGCTCCAGGAAGTCAACCCACGGGAATCTATGTTCTCGGCAAGGAAGCTTTGTGTTGACCAGACATGCAGGTCGCTTCCACAACACAGACTATTGGTAGTCACGGTATGAAAGAATCCTACAGGAGCGTCCTTTAGCATGATCGTGCTCTTATCAAACTCGGACTTGACAGACTCATTCAGCTAGCTCTAATCATTCACCATAGATTAAACAGTCGCCGTAAACGTGGAATCCGTACTTAATAAGTAACGAGATAGAAGAGGATAGAAGTATGCTACTATATAATCATGTTATCATTCTATCTATCATAGAGGTTGTAAAAGAGCACCCCACTAAATATAAGTCGTTAGCGCCAAGAAATTAGACGACCCCGACCCCACCCACACAAGGCTAGAAAACGAACGATGAGACCGCACAAAAATCACCCTGAAATGTATCTAACTAATGACAAATAGACGCCACCAGCTTACATCAAGTCTCCGTGGCGCAGTAAGTCACGTCGCATTCCAAATGCGAACACACTTGATCCTAATCCTCAATTATAGATTGGTTAGCGCGTCCGACTGTTATCCCATTATGGTGTCAATTATCGGGAGGTTGACAGTTCAATCCTGTCCGGGGACGTTGTTTTTGCAGTTCTTTGGTTGGGATTTTTGGTGTGGTTGTGGTTTTGTAGACTGCAGTTTTTGGAGTTGAATTGGTTATGGGATGGACAGACTGCTAGGGGGGTATTTCTGGTGGTTGAAGTTGGAGATGTCGGGGGTTTGTGGGGTTTAGTTATGATAATTCGCGTGGCTGAATATATGCTTCCGAATTGCTTGCACCATGTGGTGTGCGACAAGCCAAAGGTTACTCGCATTATGGGGTATCTATGCTACATAGCAAAAAATGAATCCATAGCCAATAAGAGTCCTAGCAACGAACACATTGGCGCACAATATCTCAGTATCGTCAGACTACCACTTCCTCAGGAGTTCCCCTTGCCAACAGACAAGATGCCCTTGACCCCACCCTCCATCTTCCTCCTCTGCTTTCCCTCCTTCCTGGCCTCAGCCTCCACATCCCAGTCACCCAAAAAGCTTCCAGCGTCTTCAATCGCAGCATTCAAATCCCAACTGCCATTTGCTTGATCGCCGTTTCCTTTCGCAGTAGCGAATGGACTTCCGAACGGGTCAACAGGGAGACTGATTTCGAAGTCGTGCTGTGACTGTTGTCCATCTTGGAGGATGCTCGACGATTCGGTCATTGTGCCATTACGAAGGATGGAGAAAGAGGTCAGCGTTGACAGGGGCTTCGAGATTGTTGTGGGGCGGGAGGAGGGTATTGGTGGAGTGGGTTTTGGTGGAGATGGGGGTTTTTGAGAGGTTGAGGGGGTAGTGGACATGCTCAGTGGTTTGTGGAAAGAGTGGGTAGGGGAAGGACAGGGCGACACGATCTTTGCAGCACTTGGTGATTTGGCAATAGTTGGAGACGGAGCAAAGCCAGCTCCTTTCTGTGATGCAGGAGGGCGCTTCTTGATCGTTGTAACAGCGAAAGGTGATATAGCGTCTGCCATTGCCTGGGTGCTCATGGGCTCTTCATCTTCAGGTTCCGGCCTGACGAACTTGCTATCAGCAGCTCGGATTGGACGACCATGGGCGCTGAGATGGATATTTGCTCTAGAAGCCCTGGAGAACTCAGGGCTTCTATTTGAAGACGGCGAGACCTTGCTTTTGACAGGCGAGATAATATCATCCTTGAAAGAGCGTTGAGCTTTCTGCATAGCGGCTTGGGTCGACAGGTCAAGATACGAGTCCTCGTCATCAAGGCTTATAAACTTGGGCGACTGCTTGTCTGTCTCCAATAGATTTGTCGATGAACCGGAAGGCAGCTGAGCAGGTTTCACAGGTACATCGGAGACGACTTGGGCTTCTGGAAGCACGGCGGAATCATGAGAAACGTTGCCGTTCGTGAGCGGTACGTCTGACGACTTTTTGGATTCTTTTCTGATCGGAGCTTTCTCTCTGGGCACTTGAGACTTACTTCCTCCACGTTTCGGCGAGGGACCTGATGGGACTGCTGCTGCTGATCTTGCGCTCGGTCTTGAGGACTGGCAAGAATCAGCTATCCTCGGTTCCCCTGAGGCAGTAAATGTGAGTCTTCTCATAGCTTGAGTGTTCTTCTTGACACTAGTAGTCTCCTGTCGTTCCTTGATAGGGCTGGAGGAATATGAAGAACCAAACGATTTAGATCCCGCTTTGGCTTGAGCAGCCTCGAACTCTTTCACAAATTCACTGCTGTCGGATGAAGATGTGGAATGAGATCTTCTTCGCAAAGGAGGTCCTGCACCTGCAGGTGCTGGTATAAATGATCGCATCGACTTGGATGCGCTCGACTGCGATTCTCTGCTGGCATACCGATATTGAAATTCCGGCAAATTGGTAGACGGAGGCACTGCGTGAGGCGAAGGTCTGGGGGTCGGAGCCTTCTTTACGACTTTGAGTCCAGCAGAGGTAGCAGCATCATTCTTGAGATCCAGTTCAGAGACGTAAGGCGCCAACCGGCTCGCGGCTGGCTTTCCCTTGTTCTGAGATGCCCCCGATACTGCGTCTTGAGATAGTCTGCTCGAGTCGATATGTCTGTCCTGACGTCTGGTGACCGCTTCCTGAGATAAGCGTCTGACAGCCGCGTATCCGTTCTTCGTGTGACTGTCTGCCTTGGAGAGACTAATCGTTCTCACGCGTGTTTGAGGGCTCTGGTGTGGCGCATTGTGAGTATCACCTTTAGGCGCAGGCTTTGGGAGTAACCTTGAGTTTTGCGGTCGAGATTCTTCTTTATCTCTTGATGTCGAACGTTCATACAAGGACCTAGATTTCAACGCCTGAACGTCTGTAGGTTGTCTTGCCTCAACATCTTGAGCCTGTGGTGACTCGAACGCTGTAACCGGAGGTTCCTCATGAGGGATGGTCGTTTCTCGCGGTTTGCTTTGGGGTCTGACAATCGGCGTTGGCGTGGATGATGGGAAGTCGTCAGTGGGGCGTAGTTGTAGAAATTTGGGGTCTGTCTTGAGCCAGGGAGCTCCATAACTTCCCTCCTCTCCTGCGAAGGGAGCTCTTGCTTCTGGACTTGGTGCTTTCGCTTCTGGAAATGTGGCCTTCGGATACTCTTGAGCATTTTCCCGCATTGGCCGGCCGGCATCCTCCAGCTTTCTTCTTTTGATTCTGGGGTCTTCTAAGATCACCGCACTCGCCAGACTGTCCGTTGATGACCTGATTCCGCCATCCGTTATCGACCTCCTCTTAGCCCTGGGTATGATCGTTTCGGTCTCGGCCTGATTGTGGACCCCAGTCCCCGCAGCTTTCGGAGCAGCATTGGATCTGAGGTCAACTTCTTCAAATCCCCTCTTTTTTCGCGCCCATGGGTTGACCCAGCCTTGGTCAAAGGGTCCTCGTAGTCCAGCACTTTGAATGAACAGCGGTCTTCCATCAAGGTACTGCCTGCCCAAGTCCTCGATCCGCACCCTCTTTTTCTCACGCTCGCCCTCATCTGCCTCGTCGTCCGATCCAGGGTAGAGAATGTCTTCAGGTGGAATATCAAGAGGTTCGAAGTGGAGCGGAGATGTTGGTCTCTTGACGAAAGTCTGCACCATGACGCCGCAAGGCTACAGCTCCGATGAAAGGAAGAGTTGTAGAGAAACGAGTGGGAGCTAAGCCTGGAATTAGTACGAAGTTTATGGGGTGAATGCGAAGATGCCAGATTACCATGAGGATCTTGGTGCTTGGACACACTCATAGCCAGCTCCAGGATGAGTCAAAGACATCTAGCCTTTTGCCTGTTTGCTGGACAACGGTGCCTGGTTGCTGTCGTGACGATTTCGCGCCCATTTCTAGCGTCATGCAGGCACTTAACTAGTAGTCAGCCCTACGATACCACCGTCCGAGGAAGAAATTGCTCATCACTCTTCCTCATGTCATCACCTTTCTACATCCTTACCTAGAACGACGGCTACGGCCAGGTTCAGTGACATTATATCGGCATCGGCGCGGTCTTTACGTTGGCATTATCGAGACCCTGTATAAACGGCTTCGGCGCGGTCTTCTACATTCTCACCTACGGCTACGGCCATGTTGATTTCAGCGTTTGGGTCATGTCTAGAGAATTCATGTTATGAGAAGCGGCCCCATCAATCGCTTGCTCTACGTAAGCGATTGAAGGGGCCTGATGGGGCGGAGTGCGATCTTGTGATCCAAGCCTCGACAGGCTCCCTGTGTAGAGAAAAAGAATTTTTAACTCCAGCGTCCTACATCCAGTCTAGTATTCAAGAAGACCTGCCATTTACCCGAGAATGCGTGTCATATCTCCCAGTGGCCATTGTTTTCCCAAGCCGTTCCCTATGTGGCCCCTATAACGCCCTAGCAAACTCCATTCCTAGTGACCCTGCATGCGGAGCCTTGCTAGCTTTCTGCACCCAACGACCCACTTGGGAGATCTTACTCTGCACGGACCAACCCTCCGTCTTCATATATGCCATGCTTTCCAATGCCCGCTCTAGAAACCTCCTCCACAACCATCCCGTCGGCGTGATACTGAACGATCAGGGGCGGCGTCCACTTTCATTTGCTACTTGTTTGTGACTTCAAAGGCTTTGTCGTTTCTATTATTCGATGAAGAGATGGACGCTGATGGTTGCAGCATTAGCAGTCTTTCGATAAAGCATGAACATAATGAATAGAATTGACTTTGGAATTCCCACCCACCCCATTTGCCAGACGAGTCTCGCCTGAAAGAATGTTGTGGTCCGGCGGACACGCATGGGCTGGCAGACGTCGTTGATGTTGGTGGAGCTTACGATTCATTTGAAAGGGCTTGAGATGATGTGGTCTCTGGTGATTGGTCTTGGGATGAGGTGAATGAGTGGGTGAGGTCTGAGAAATGAGTCCCTTGATGGGTGACATTTGGTAGATTTTGTCGTACACTGCTGTTTTATCTCAGTATAAATGTCCACATTATAGACAAACCAGACGACGGACCATAACTATGGAGAACATACAATGAATCAATCTGCCAAAGTACGGGAGATTCACGATCTTCGGTAAGAGCGAGACTCGGTATTCAATCCTGCCGGCAGCGCAGTCAGTTACTTCACCCTTGTGACAGTGGATAGGGGACTTATAAAAAAAAAAGAGCGTCGCCACCCCTACCCCCATTACCCCCAAGAAGATCAAGGGGCAGAGACAGCGACGCAACCTCCTCGGCCCTCCGCCGCTACTTCCCCACCCTACGAAACCCGTTGCCACCACCCACTCCCCTATTCCCACAATTACATCCACCACGTCAACCCAGACATCTGTCTCCACCCAGCGTCGTCCCAGCACCTTGATTCAAGCCGTCATCATTGCCCCAAACCGCACAGCAACCCGCCACTCATCTTCGACATCTTGACATCCCAAACCCATCGCTACAACCACCCTGCCACCAGGAAACCCAACTAAGCATCGCAAAAGGCAGACATCAGGGACAGACAAGCCTAAACTTTGATCCTCACTCTAGAGAGGTCCCGCCCTGACGTCCGTGATCCTGATGCTCAACCCAGCCAGATTCCGCAAGCAGAAACGCAGAAATACTTCAAGTCTCAGAAAGCCGCCATGTCTCGTCAGAGCAGTGATGAGCGCGCGCGTGTTTGTGACTCGACAGGCTTGACGAAAAGTGGCTGCGGTGGATTCTCCGGAGTGTGCTAGTAGGAGTAGATGCTGGACGTCGGCAATGTCTGCGAGAGTGTTCGTATGGAAGTGCTAGCTCAGACTAAGGGTCTCGCATCACCACCGAAAGCGTGCCCGCGCCAGTCAGCCGTTCCCTTCGTAGATGATCATACTTCTCGTATCAAAAACCGTCATCCCCCCATCTGGCTTCCTCGCCGACTACACCGCCCCCTCGACACCCTCCATACCTAAGCAATCACCACCAGTCTCTCTCCCGAATCTCTCTTTATGTATTGCAGTACCCTCAGAGACAAGTCTTTGATTTCCGCTCCCAGTCTTTGCAAAGTAGGAGGGCATTAAAGAAGCGAACAAAGTACATCTCCAAAAATCGCTTCCATCTCCAATTGGAGGTATTTGCGTCCAATACGACCAGAGAAGACCGTATGGACGACTTGATATCGGCGCTCATCGATCGACGCGTGGGCTGAACGCACGAGGAGATGACTGACACGACTGGTCGGGATAAGCGTAGTGCTACTCAATCGCTGGCTGGTGCCTTGATTTAGGTCTTGTGAGCTAATATGTGGCGGGAGATGAAGTGGACAGTGGGTTTCTTAGGCCTTCTGAGGGGCTTGAGGTGTCGGGGATGTATGCAGGACGTCTTCATAGAAGTATCGGAGCTGTCTGGAGCGTGACGTCTTGCCATGAGCTCTACAAAGCCAGTACTGAGGACAGTAGGGGCCATGAGAGCGGCCACAGAACACAATACATTTCTTTTGTAAGCAGGGAGGCTTCGCTGTGCAATCCGTCCATGTTCTAGGTGGAACCTATGTGAACGTATAGAGGAGCGCACTTCCGGCGAGTGAGCCTTTGCTAAAGCACGAACCGAAGGTCCTGCAGAAATGCATGCGGATTGCAACCTTTTGTAGGCGATACCACCAGTGGTAGTAAAGACATGCTCATAACCCTTTCTACCAAGCCGATGAAGATCCCAAAGACAGTCCTCAAAAAGAGGTGCCCGAGACATCCCACCCACTGTCTTCCAACTTCTTGCCACGGCAGCATCAACAAAACATCCCATAGGTGACCAGAGCATAATGTCCAGCGGAAAATACGAAAGCGCGTCTCCAATATAGAGATCTTCCCAATTTCGGCGCTTTGTAAATCCCCTCACTGTCCTTACAGACTCTGGACGTCGACAACCCGCTTTCACTCCCATCTGCCCCTCACGTCCGAAGACGGCGAATCAGCATCAGCGAGCTAATCACGAACCCGACAGCTATAATATCGTGAGACTAAAACCAACGAACACTTAGGGTTAAGTTCCGAAACCCATCCTCCCCGCACTACCCTTCCCAACTCTCGAAAGAGATTGGAGCGCACGATCCGACACTCCAACACCAGTAATGCTCATGTGAGACCGTGCTGTGAGGCTCGAGGATTGGAGGGTAGAGGTGGGCGCGCAGGTGCGTGTGGGGGGCATTGATGCATTCCGCGAGCGGAAGATAGGCCTCGGGAAACTGTGGGGAAGGTGCGCTGCGTGTTTTGTGGAAGCTCCGAAGAGCGAGAGAACGGAAGGTGGAGACTTTGGACGTGGTGGAGCTGTTGGTGATGAGAGAAGTGCGTTGGGTTTGGTGTAGTTGATGGTGAGGGAGGTTCTAGATGACAGTAGGCAATTGATGAATGGTATGAGTGTTCAAGCGTGGAAGGCAAGTATTGCTGGTCGACAATGCTTCTTGAGACGAGTCGGAAGGAGAAGGGAGGTCGGGACCTGGAAGGTTTCGGACGCGATGCATCTTAGCGCGTTTTGAGTGGCGCACAATGATCACGTGACATGGCATCGTTGGCCAGAAGTACGTACCTGATGAGAGGACACATGTCTTGACGCCGTCAGCATGCTTAGGTAATTAGGGCCTTGGCGTAGTACTTCTTTATATAAAAGTTTATAAAACTATTTCAGTATTATTAATATATATCTTATCTACTTATAAAGTATATATAAATAGTAATTTAAAGTATATAAAATCCTTTTTAACTCTGAATTATATATATCTAGTTACTTGTTTTTTAAGCCTGATATCGTTAATATTATTAGATTTTTATTATTTTTATTACTATTTAACGTCGTACCTACCTTCTAACTAATTAGATCTATTTAAATAGCTTATAATAAGACTACTACTACTAAGAAGGCCGCTACTACTAAAAAGGTA
>JAABUL010008793.1_pt1 | contig 10088 bp, 12 predicted proteins | sample 5559151 | NCBI WGS metagenome assembly JAABUL01 (sample SAMN10711876, study PRJNA513368) | rock metagenome | isolation source: Antarctica rocks | place: Antarctica: Victoria Land, Pudding Butte sud | reverse complement strand
AACGCCCATAGACGCGCGGCCCCGGACATCGCGACTTCCTTCAAGTCGCTGTATCTGAACCGCCCGCAAACAGCTATGCACGCAACCACGTCTCGAAGGGGGCGGTCCAGATACAGCACTAAGACTTCCAGATACAGCACTAAGACTTCCAGATACAGCACTAAGACTTCCAGATACAGCACTAAGACTTCCAGATACAGCACTAAGACTTCCAGATACAGCACTAAGACTTGTCGGTACCGATCGCCTACTGCTCATCACCTTCAAATCCAGCTTGCCGACGATAACCAGAACTTGCGGAAGAGCCTAACGTCGTGTACCCACGAATGCCCCGGCCTGAGAGCGCCAATTGAGATTGAAATCGGCCACTCCGGAGCGCCCAATAGCCGATCAACATGAAACGGGTCCTCGGTTCTCGGAACTTCATCGTTGTCCAAGCTCATCGAGAATACCGTTCGAGAACTGTTTATGAGAACGGCAAAGGCCAGTATTTGATCGTTTCGCTACTCGGGCCTGGAGTGTTCTTGTAAACCTCCGTTTGTGAGAACAGCCGAATCGAAGAGGACGACTCATCGCTGCGGATCAAACGCGTGCGGAACCTCGGGGTTCCTAGATGGCCCTCAATCAAGAAGGAGGGTTTGCCCTAACCCCTTCGGGAACACCGTCGACCTTTACTTCTATTGAACTGTGATCTGGAAGAGTGATGAGGACTTTCTCAACGTAGATCTGATCAGGGCTGAATTGGTATTCATATTGGAATACCTGCCCATCCGCGTACTCCTGGCGTACCACCTGTCCGTCGTCGTAAGTGTTGCGCAGGATCATGCGACCGTGCTCGTCCGTGATCGTTGCCATGAGATCGCCTTCATAACCGTAGTGACCCTCGGCCCGCGAGGACAGGACAACGTCGCCCAGCAACCCACCCTCAACATAGGCGTATCTGGCCCAGTTTCCGTGATCGTCTTCTGCCCGGACAACACGGGCCTGGTCGTCATAGCTGAACCTCATCGCAGGGTGGCCGGGCGTATCAATCTCCAACAGATTTCTGTGATTGTCCCGTCGCAGCACCAGCTTGTTTTCCGCTCCATCTTCCATGGCCATCGCAGCGCCTTGCGCGAGGTTCGACGCGTTATACGACTCGGGAAATTCCATGCGAGCACCATCTGCGAAGATGAGCGTCCAACCGCCTCCGTTCCAGCTGATCGTGGCCTTGTAGAAGCGGGTCGAGGTCTCGGTGTGCTGATACACAGCGTTCGCGTACCCGGTTCCTTTGGAGATCCTGTCGAAGCGCAGAAACTCACCGTCTTCTAAAACCAAGTCGAGGTAGGTGTAAGGATTTCTTGTTCCCAAGAGGGCCACATCGTAGGGATGGTTCGAGTTCCTTCCGAACGCATGGGATCTGTTCTTGCTGAGCCAGTCGTCACTTCGGTATGAGCGAGTCAGAGGCAGATTTTTGCCACTGTTCACGGCGAGATCTGACTGCTGGAGCACGAATGCTCCATAGCGCAGATCAACAATGAATCGATCCAGACGTTGTAGCTGCCCAACAGGTGTCTGGCAACGCCAAAGCGACGGTACGACTACACCGGCGATCACAGGAGCCATCACGCAAGGATAGGTTCCGTCCATTCGTGCAGCCGGAGCTTCCGTGCGCAGGTACTCCGGGAGCTGTGCCGCCTCCGTATGAACATCGACATAGGCGCCCGGCTCGAAGATCTCGATCTTCCCAGACACCAGATCGATCTTCTTACGCTGAGCGCCAATGACGACCTCAAACTCGCTAAACACCCAGGCAGCGTGGCTCCGACCGCCGACAACCTGGAGCATGGCCTCTCCCCTTGGCCCCCGCACTGGAATGGTTAGCCGTGCCTCTCTCCATCCTGTCTCATCATGCGTAACGCTGCCATGAACGCCAGCCTCAACCACGATTGGACTTCCAAGAGTCTGTCTGACAGCATCGCTCCCTTGTACTCGCAAAAGCGCTTCAGCTACCGCTTCCGAGCGCTCTGTATAGGAGACGTGGTGAATGACCAAGAACACCGCAACGACCGAACACAGGCAGGCCGTCATCAAGCCGAAGAGCACCGTCTTTCGATTCCAGAAGGGCACCGCTTGCGAGTAACCGCATAACGGGCAAACTCCTCCGCTGTCGTGTGCGTCGGCAAGGGAGGCTGCTAAAACCTCATCAACTGCTTCATTGACCTGTTCTTCAGTTGGTTCAAGCAACGTACCGCAACCGCCACAGTTCACTTGTCACATCTCCAATGAAACGCCGCCTCGCAGCGTACGGTTGTGGGAATTGTGGGACGCCACGTGATTCGATCTAACCGCCTTAGTTATCCTGCTCATTCAAGCTAAGATCCCGTGGAAGCTGCAGACTGTCCATCCCGCGAATGGGGCAGAACACATCCGGTCTCGCGGGGCTCCACGATCTTCCGGATCGGCTAATCCCGGGGGCAGCGAGATGCTTGCGGCAGAGCGGGAAGGTGGGTGACGCATTTAGGTGGTGAGTGGGTACATCGTCCGGGGAGGCTAGAGGGTGTTATGAAGTTGCGAGCTTCACGAGTTTGCTTGTCATGAAGATGGCGAATGCGATGAAGTGGATTCCCTTGCACTCACCGACACGGATGAACTATTGAATTGGCCCGACCACGCTATCCTTTGGAACGAGCGTCAGGCCCGGAGCAGAGGCGACCTAAACAGCAGACAAACAATTTCGCCTCCAAGTTCTTGGAAACTAGCGTTTGTGAGAACATGGTTTGCCTCTTCGGATTGGCCGTGAGAACGCCTATCTGCCAGCAAATCCGCTGGTGTTACGTTCCGTTGAGGTATACCTCAGAACGACATAACCCCTATGTCCTTGGCAGCGACGGTCTCCTGTATGGAAATTGCTGTGCAGGCCCTGCGCTGCCCATTCTTCTGGTGGGGAACACGGGAGTTTAGAGTGCGTTTGGCGGACGCTAGGCCGTATAGCTGCCAGTGGAAGGGCCTCAAAGTATCGGGGCTTACCGACTTGGCCGAAGTACGGGGGCTCCGTCGACGTAAATGCCGCTGGCAGATTCGCGTACGCGACCAATTGGAGCGACGCCGGATATTGCATGAGCGAAGAGGTCGGATCTTAGGATCTCCTTTTCTCATACAAAGGACATTCATTGTCTCTTCGGCTCACCCTGCTGAAGGGAATGGTCTCGCGTACGTCTTTCCAGGTGTTAGAAAGCCCCATAAAGGGTAGCTTTCCTCCATGGAATGCGTTTGGAGCGTTAGTTGCAGCTGTTTGCAATGCACGACGGCCACAACCTCATCGCATGATCTCGCGTTCCACAGCGAACCTTCAATCTGACCGTTGCACCTTTGTGCTGGAAGAACTTCAACCCTTAAATTGCGGAAGCGAAAGCTGCGTCCTGATTACCCACTCACCATCAACGATAAGGCTGATCTGCTCGACTGAGGCACAGTTTCATGTACAAGGACACAAAATCACAAGAGATCCCCGGGCCATCCACGCAGCGGAATGATGCCGCTCTACTGATCCTGGTAGAGGAGGGCGATGAGTACGCGATGGCGTTGCTGTTTGACCGCTACTCCAGGATTGTGTACTCGGTCGCGCTTCGCGTCCTGCGCGATCCCACGTCAGCCGAGGATGTGCTGCAAGAGGTCTTCATGCGAATCTGGCGCTGCCCGGATCGGTTTACGGCGTCAAAAGGGAACTTGGGAGCTTGGCTTGCTGTCGTCTCCCGAAATAGATCGATTGATGAGCTTCGGCGCAAACGGCCAACGGAGCAGGTCGACGAAATGGTCCTCCCATCGTCCTACAATCTGGCCGCGGAAGCAGAGCACAACGTCATGATGATTAAGGTACGTAGCGTAGTTCAGGAGCTGCCGTCAGAACAGAGGGAGATGATCGAAATGGCGTTCTTCGACGGTCTAACGCACTCCGAGATCGCGGTAATAACGGGGGACCCTCTGGGTACGGTGAAAACAAGAATGCGCGGAGGGCTCTCAACGCTAAGAAAGGCGTTCCAAAGCATGGGGTGACAATAAGCGGGTACTCGGACCCTACGGTGCGTCAATGCGCCGTGCGCCACTTACCGCTGTTCGCTGTCACGCTGTCATGCCCAGACAATAGATATCAGCAACAGATCGAAATAGTAACGACGCGACATTATGATGCTGCCTCAAGCGCCATTCGTAACCTTGAACGCTTTGTCGCCCCTAAACCGGCTCTGTTGCATGAACTGGCTAAGGCGCAGAGTACCCTTCTTTACGTTGCGATCACGCGGCAACCTGAAAGAGACGGTTCACGAAGCGGATCTCATTGTGGACACCTTGCCTGCAGGTCAGACAGTGTCCGCGCCGAATCATGCGCATGATCTCGAAGCCCTTAATCGTGGCTGCCGCTGTTTTCATGGTCTGGAAGCCTCGCGTAGGTAAGATGACCCTCTTAAGCGCGCCATGGTCTGCCTCCATGTTGTTCAGGTACTTCGACGTGCGATGTCTTGTGTCTTTGGCTAGCTGCCCTGCACGCTTGAGCCGGTCGATGGCTTCAGGGTACGAGGGGAGCTTATCTGTTGTGTTCGACGTGGGAGGCCAGTTCCGCATCGTCGTCACCGCTTTGCTCACGAATCGGTGTGCAGCACGAGTGGTTCGTCGTCCAGGAGGATGAAGTCTATCAAGCGGCCGTGTTTGTCGACCGCCCGGAACAGGTACTTCCACCGGCCGCCCACCTTGACGTAAGTCTCGTCCACTCGCCAGGAAGTCGAGTCGTAGCCCTGGGAGGCTCGTACCCGTTTCTCAAGCTCGGGAGCATAGATGAACCCAGCGCATGATCGTGGGACGGGTCCACTCAACGCCGCGCTCCTGCATCATCTCTGCCAAATCCGGTAGCTGATCCCGTACTTGCAGTACCAGCGAACGCAGAGCAGGATGACCTCAACCGAAAAACGACGACCCTTGAACATGAACCATCGTGGTGCCCCGTCCGGCTTCCGCGCCGTTAATGCAACAGTGCCCCGAGAATCATCTCGGATGGCCCCTAGTCAGCTCTACGCTCCGCTCGGGTGATCCGATAAACAGTGGCCGGCGGAAGGTTCGCCCTGGTCGAACCCCACCATATCGCCCGCAGCCCCAGAGCTCTGAGGAGATCGCACGGTACAGGGCACCGCAGCCCGTAGGTGAACTGGTACATGGCGCCATCCTCTCGCAAGTGAAAGAAGCAGGACCGCAGCACCTTCCAAAGTTTCTCGGCGGGCATGCTTAAAAACGGCAGTCCACTGACGATCGCTCCGGCCCCCTGGCCTTCGAAGAGACTCACCTTCCAAAGTTCCGCCGCGTCCAGGCGCAGCAGGTGAGCCTCCGGAAACTGCATTTCCAGTACATCCGCGAACCCTGGGTCGCTCTCCACAAGTGCAAGCGCCTGCTGCGGAATGCCTTTCGCAATCAGCGCCCGCGTAAAAACGCCCGTTCCCGGACCCAGCTCTATGACCGGTGCGGAGCGTAGCCAGACGGCCTCCGTGATCAAGGCCGCTAACGCTGGGCTTGAGGGGACGAGCGCCCCTACCTGCCTGCCATTGCGCAGCAAGGCGCGCAAGAAGGCGGTTCCAAGCGAAAGCACTCCGGGATTCGGGCCACTCTCATTAGTAATCACTCGCCGTTAGATGATCCGCTCGACCCTAAGTGGCCCATCTCGCGACCGAGATTCACTACAGTGTCCAAGAGGGAAACGGATTTGGGCTCCACCCCTTCTCCTCCTGCAGCTATCGTCATAGCCCCGGTCGAGCGTGGCGGCTGCCTGACTCTTGTGCCCGCCACGTACTGAGGAGCTTTGATCGAGATAAATGCACATGTCCGCTTGGGGACAGCTCAAGAAAGGGAAATTTACGTACGTTTAGCTCGCTGACGGGCTCTCGCCGCCGCAGAAGGCACCCACCGTTAGTCGGACATTGAATTCAAGACGGCTTCTAGGACAGATTTTGAGGGGAAAAGGGCGCTTTGAATGGCCTTCCCGCAGATGTCGGGAAATGGTCGTTTTCGAGAGAAACACTGGCCACACGGGATGCAAATGCTGCGGCTGCAACACGCCGGAATCGTTAGCGTACGTGATGTTCCGTTTCTTGAGGTGACCCCAAGAACAGCTCGCGACGCATCACGGTGGGCGCAGACAAGGCTTACGACGCAGCAATGATCTGCGCCTCTGTGTGCTTGCTCTTCCTCATTCGGCTTCCTCCCAAATCCGAAATCATACTTGCGTATGTGCGGATCTAGGGGAGCAGGTCACCACTTCCCCTACTTCACTCGCTCCGCTTCCGACGCAGGCTCGATCCAGCGGTTCCACAAGATGAGCCCCAAGGCCGGGGCAAAAAATGCCGTTAACTCATCGAAAATGCGCACTTCGACGATGGTGCCGATCGTCATCATCGCGACAAACCAGAGCGTGGTAATCGCCATCACCGAACGTGCCAGCCCAAGATTGCCAATCCACCTGTAACCGCTCACCACAAAAGGCAAGGTAAAGCCAAAAAGAGAAAGAAACAAAGGCCACTGCCCGGGATTGGCAATCAACTTGAGGTTATGACGGTACTGAAAAATGAAGAACCCATTTGCGGCGTCATGATCAATCGGATTCTGCAGAAAATGGTGACGTATCCAAAGACGAATTGTTAGCCACAGGGCCGCCTGAATTGCAAGGTGAGGAGCGACGCGGCTAAGAGCAAGAAGCCGGCTCCTCGTATCCGTTTGCAGGCGCTCTTCAAACCATATATAGAGTGCGAGAAAAACAGTCATGAAACAGTAAGTCTCGCGGTTCAGTGTGCCCAGAATAAAGACAGGCAGCAATACCCAGTAGCGGCGCGTAAGAACCAACCACACACCCACTGAAAAGAATGCAAGTGAAGGTATGTCGTAGGGAAGCGTGTAGGCAAGGCCATAAACCGTGAGCAGATTAAAGTACGCCATGTAGAGCGTGAGAAGTGCCGCCCAGGACGCAAAAGCTTTGCTTCCAGTGAGGTGCAAAAGACTGGCGCGCGCAGCCAGAACCGCAACCAGCATGGAAATAAAGGAAGTAATCACCAGCGGCAGCACATAGGGCTGCGTCAGTCTCAGTGGCACATGTGTCGAGACTTGCGCGAGCCTCGCTACCATGGCCGGATGTGCCATGACATGGCCAAGCATCCCATCCATGGAGTGCAGCAGCCAAGCCATTAAAATGCGCCCTTGGTAAGGAAGTCTCTCCGCCCCATTGGCATAAAGGTGCAGGTTAAGAAACTGCGGGCTCCGGGAAAGGTCCAGCATAGAAAAATGAGCACAAGCTAGAAGAGTAAATAGCAGCCAGCCCAGACGGGGCCACTGGATGCGATCCTCCTTCGTTGATGATGAAGCCATTGACCTGCCCTTGTTTCGCACACACTAGCCTATAACCTGCCGCCGGAGCTGGGCAAAGTGGGAAATGCTGGAGGCGTTTTCCAAGTGGGAACGCCCGCCACGAGGCTCCCAGGCGAACCGAGAACGAGCCTTGTTGGACGAGACGATTAGCGAGCGTCCCAAGGGTTCAGAAGCGGGACGCCGGTAACCTCGAAGTTAGCGACATTTCGGGTCACGACTGTCATGCTATGTACCAGGGCCGTCGCCGCGATCAGTGCATCACGCTCAGAGCGCGGGTCTGGTACATGCAGGGGCGCACAGCGAAGCGCCACCGCCGCATCAACGGGCAGGGTGCGATCCAGGAACTCAGGCAGGATGTGATGAGCCATCCAGGCCCGAAGCCTGGTCCCTTGGGCAGTATCGCGCCGCTCGATCCGGAGGACGCCAAGTTCGATCTCCATCAGGGTGATGGCGGAGAGGTACAGGGTTGCTGCATCCACGCTGGACAGCCAGGCGAGGACGTTGGTGTCGGCCTTACCGTCTCCGGCCTTACGCAGCTCGGAGACGACGTTGGTATCGAGTAGGAACATCAGCCTAAATCCGCTGGCCGGGCGAAATCAAGCAGGCGAGGCGGATCGAACTCAATATCCGCCAGTCCTGGCATGGACAGGGCGTCCACGAGGCTCCGACGCTGGCCGGAGAGGCGCTGGTACTCCTCAATGCTGAGCAGCACATGGGCAGGCTTGCCCCTGTCGGTGATAAACACCGGTCCACTAGAGGAAGCTTTTTTGGCCCGGCCGGTGTCCTGATTGAACTCCCGGCTGGAAAGGGTGGTGATCGCCATGAGCTGGCCTCCTCAGAACATCAACGCTCTATGTAGAAATGTTACTACATTATAACTCCGTCGCCGGAGCTGTGCGGAAAGTGGGCGGCGCAAAGCGATGTCCAAGTCGGCAGAAGGCCGCCGTCTTTTTCATAGGAAGCGGAGAAAACATCCCCTGTGCATCTTTGTATTTGCGAAATCGCCAATCAGCAATCCAATCTCGGTGGAGACAGACCCAAGGAGATTTTTCGCTATCGTCATCTCAAGAACTTGCGCGGCTGTTTTGAAATCGTGTCAGTAACAAGGTCTTTTGCTAAAACCTGCGGGCCAGTACGAGCAGCGGGGCGGTGTCGAGCTGGTCGAATCCGGCAATATGCCGGAGTTCGCCCAGGCTGATCCGCACTCGTTCTGGGTGGCCGCTGACACGCACGAACGTGCGAACGGCCGCACCTACACGGAGCTGCAGATCGCCTCGCCCCCCTACGGGAGGAAAAGACGCTTCAAGGTTATGGCCCTGAGGCGATGGAGCGCCACGCGGAGATTGACCAGTTGCGCAGGGAGCGGGCCGAGCTTCCGCCGCCTCATCTTGATCGGCGGCCGCCATCCAGCACCTGGAGCAGCAGGCTGTGCAACAGATCGCCGGAGTGCAGGAGCGCACGGCCCAGGAACTCTCTCGCCTAGACCAAGTTGATCGCCGCCGCCCGCGAGCTGGCGGTCGAGGTGAAGGAGCGGACGGTCGCCGTCGCCCAGAATGTCGCTGATCGGATGGAGCAGCTTCGCGGTCGATTTGAGCGCTGGCGGGAGCAGAAGACCGAGGGTAAACCTGAGCAGCAGTTAGAGATTCAAACCGGATCTCCAACCCAGGAGAAACAGGAGATGCAGCGGGCTGGTCCGGAGCTGGTCGCGGACTCTCAGATCGCGCAGGGGCGGCAGGCTTTCCGGGAACGCTATGAGGCGTACAAACAGGCGAAGGAGCCAGCAGTCGTTCCAGAGCCCAAGCAGGAACAGGTTTTAGAAAAGGGTCCTGAGAAGCGCTGGAGAAGGATCTGGAGATCGAACGTGGACACGGGTTTGGTCTGGGACGGTAGGTTGGGACGGTAGGGCGGATTTGTAGAGGAGTGGGGGCCATGGAGCAGCAGCCGGAGAGTAGGGCGGGCGAGATGATGGTGTTCGGCCTGATCGAGCAGGCCGATCGGATGGGCAAGTCGGCTCAGGGAACGCAACGCGCTCTGGCCGAGCAGATTGAGGAACTCGGAGAACTACAGGAGTGGGCCGAGGGTGCGGCTCAGGAGCTGCAGAAGCGGGCCGACGCCGCGATCAAGAGCCTGGAGGCCGAGCGGGTGCAGTGGCAGGGTGCTCGGGTGAACCTGGAGCACCCTGCTGTCCAGGCTATTCATGACGCCGTGCGGAAGCAGAGTGGCGACATCGAGCGGCAAACCATGCAGGCGTTTGCGGCGCCGCTCCAGGAGATCCAGCAGGCAGCCGGCCATGTGCGGCAGAATGTCCGCGATTCGAACTGGATGCTCTACGTGGCAATGCTTCTGATCGGAGTCGTTCTGGGACTGTTCGCTGGCTATCTGCCCATGCGCGGCAGCGTGAAAGCGCTGGAGGAGCACGTTACCCTGATCGACCAGTACCTTGCCGCCCAACAACCACCGGTACTAGCTCCGGCTGTGCCCGATATGCATGCCCCAGCTCGCAAGGGAAAAGCGAAGTAGGCAACGCAGAGCATGGGCCTTCCCCAAGGCAGGCTATGGAATTAACGCTCTGCGAGCTTGGAACGGAACGGGTTCTTGCGCACATTTGGTGAAGGACTACCCAGTCTGAGCGGGGGCCTCTGCGGTGTAGCTTAGTGGGCGTAGAGGACGCGCAAGCGCAGCAGGTCGAAGCGGGCACGACCGTACATCTG
>JAABUL010008792.1_pt1 | contig 10089 bp, 12 predicted proteins | sample 5559151 | NCBI WGS metagenome assembly JAABUL01 (sample SAMN10711876, study PRJNA513368) | rock metagenome | isolation source: Antarctica rocks | place: Antarctica: Victoria Land, Pudding Butte sud | reverse complement strand
AGGGGACGCCCGTCTATCTCATCGGTCCCTACAAGGTCGCGGAGGCTCTGGACGCCGACGGGTTCAGGAAGACCGTGGCCGACGCCCGCGCTCGGGGTCCCCGATGATCGCGGTCCGACGGCGGATCGCACGAGCCCGGCTGGGGCAGCCCGTCGGCAAGGCGACGGGGGCGATCGTTCGGGCCACCGTCATCGCGTGGCTCGGCGCCACCTCGGCTCAGGCGGCGGGCACATTGCACGTCTACGGGCCGGGTGGGCCGCTGCCGGCCATGAAGGAGGCCGCGGCGGCCTTCGGCAAGGCGAACGACGTCCATGTGGAGGTGACGGCAGGCCCGACGCCGCAATGGATCGACAAGGCCAAGGCCGACGCCGACCTCGTCTTCAGTGGCTCCGAGGCCGTGAGGTCCCGCGGTCAGAGCACCGCGCGACCGGGGATCGACAGCTCGGAGCGTATCGGATGCGCGGCGCCCGGCGGACGTGACGGACAATGACGGACGAAAGGGAGAGTTTCAGGATGGCTATTTCACATGAACGCCGCAGGGCGTTGCGACTCGGCCTGGGTGTGGCGGCGGCCGGCGCCACCTTTGCAAACCCGCCAACCGCTGCATGGGCGGCGGCATGGGGAGAACCTTCGCTAGCCCCTTCGGGTGCGACCGCGTTGCGAGACCTGATGCAGCGGCTCGAGCGCGCGCCGCGTCGGCGCGACTTCGAAACCGTCCCGATGATCCTGAACGCGCCTGACCAGTGGGACAGCGAAGCCCTGAACGAGGTGCTGGCCTACAAGCCCGTAACCAAGCAGGTGTGGGACAACACCGACATCGGCGGGCCCTGGCTGAACCTCATGCGCAACGTGCTGAACACCCAGGTCTGGGGCTTCGGGCATCCCGATTTCCTGATCGCCTCGGCGACCCGCGGGACGGCGCACCTCGCGCTCTACGATGCCGCGATCTGGGACAAGTACCAGATCGGTAAGCTGCGAAGCTTCTGCCCTTGTTGCTCGGCGTCGGCGTCGCGGTCGGCCTGTTCTCGGGCTTCTTCGGCATCGGCGGCGGCTTCCTGATCGTGCCCGGCCTGATGTTCGCGACCAGCATGCCGCTGACGTCGGCCATCGGGACGTCTCTCGTCGCCGTCAGCGCCTCGGGGCCGCGACCGCGGTCAGCTACGCCCTTTCGGGCATGGTCGACTGGCCTCTGGCGTGCCTCTTCGTCGTCGGTGCCGTGGCCGGGGGCTTCGCCGGGGCGGCGCTCGGTCGGATGCTGACCTGTCGCAAACGGGCGCTCAACGTCGTCTTCGCGAGCCTCGTCATCCTGGTGGGCCTCTACGTCGCCGTGCGCGGCGTCCTGGCGTGGAAGGCCGGAGGTTAGACCATGAACAAACGGGAGACATCGAAGTCAGGCCAGAGTTCCACGTCCTTACTGGGGCGACCGATCGTTAAAGGGTTTTACGACGAGCGAACCGGAAGCGTGCAATATGTCGTCGCCGATCCGGACACGAAGCGCTGCGCGATCATCGACCCGGTCCACGACTTCGATCCCAAGTCCGGTGCGACCGCCACGCATTCCGCCGACGCTCTGCTGGCTCACATCGACCGCGAGGGTTATACGCTCGCGTGGATCCTCGACACCCACCCTCATGCCGACCACTTCTCGGCCGCCGGCTGCCTTCAGGAGAAGACCGGCGTGCCGACCGCGATCGGCGAGAAAGTGGTCGAGGTCCAGAAGCTCTGGAAGGAGATCTACGATTTCCCGGCGGAGTTCCGCACCGACGGCTCGCAATGGGACCGGCTGTTCGTGGACGGCGAGCGGTTCCAGATCGGCACTCTCGAGGCCGAGGTCCTATTCACGCCCGGCCACACCCTCGCCTCCATCGCTTACCGGATCGGTGACGCGGCGTTTGTGCACGATACGCTCTTCATGCCTGATTCCGGCACCGCCCGAGCCGACTTCCCGGGCGGTAGCGCCCGCGCGCTCTGGACCAGCATCCAGAGGATCATGGCGCTACCCGACGAGACGCGCCTGTTCACTGGCCATGACTACCGGCCCGGCGGACGCCACCCAGCATGGGAGAGCACGGTGGCGCAGCAACGGGCCATGAACGTGCATCTGCAGAAAGCGACGACGGAAGACCAGTTCATCGCCCTGCGCGAGAAGCGCGATCACGAACTGCCGATGCCCAAGCTGATTCTGCAGTCCCTGCAGGTGAATATCCGTGGAGGGCGTCTGCCCAGCCGCGAGCAGAATGGCAAGCGCTACCTCAAGATTCCCCTCAACGCGCTCCAAGGCGCACCCTGGGACGACTAAGGAGAACGATCATGACGGAGAAGACAGCGAAAGATCTGGTCGCGGAGGCGAACAAGACGGTAGAGACGCTCTCGGCCGACAGCGCGGTGAAGCTCATGGGCGATCCGACAGTCGTGTTCGTCGACCTCCGCGAGCCGGACGAGCTACAAAAGGCAGGTCGCATCGAGGCCGCTGTGCATGTGCCGCGCGGACTCCTTGAATTTCAGGTCGACCCAACGAGCCCGACCCACAAGCCGGACCTTGGCGGCGGCAAGAAGCTCATCCTGTTTTGCGGGTCGGGAAGCCGATCGGCGCTCGGTGCCGTGGCGTTGACGCGCATGGGCTTCACCAACGTCGCCCATGTGTCGGGCGGCTTCCCGGCCCTAGCGAAGGCCGGAGCACGCGTCGCTGACAGACGTTGATACGCATTGAAATTTGCCCGGATATCCGAGGATTGTTCTTCCCCCGTTGAAGCGATTGGGGGTCGATGACCGGGTGACGCTCTACCCGTAAGCTGTGCCCATGTGGGTATACGTCACCAGGACAGCGCAGCGGAACACCTTTCCACGTCTAATCGGGGTCGATTTCGGGCTTCCGCGCGCGAGGCGGAGCGGGTCGGAAGCCAAATTGGAGCCAGCCGCGAGAGAACATCGGCCACGTGGATCAGGAGCGAGAGCGGCGAGTGGTACGAGACGGACAGGGGCACGCCGCAAGGGGCGGGGATCAGTCCGCTGCTGGCCAACATCTTCCTGCATTACGCGCTCGACCTCTGGGTCCATCAATGGCGCCGAAGGCAGGCACGCGGTCGTGTGACGATCGTGCGCTATGCCGACGACTTCGTCATGGGGTTCGGGAAGGCGGCTGATGCGCGACGGATGTTGTGCGATCTCAAGGAGCGACTGGCCGCGTTCGGCCTGCAGCTCCACGAGGAGAAGACGCGGTTGATCGAGTTCGGGCGCTTCGCGGCCGTGTCTCGGCTGGCGCGTGGCGAGCCGCGACCCGAAACCTTCGGCGGCATCTCAGAGGATTTCCACTCGACGTCCCGACGCCCCTCGTGCTGTCGCGCTGGGGTGGGGATAGCGCCGCTCCGGCTCGGAAAATCCGATGCATTGGATCGGGCGAACCGGCCATGCTGCGATCTCGCCGGATCTGGCGCGAGCAGGCAGTGGAACGAGGATCATGACGCTGGAGCAGTTGCGCATCTTCGTGGCCGTGGCGGAGCGCTGCCACGTCACGCGTGCCGCGGAGGCGCTCAACATGGCCCAGTCGGCCGTCAGCGCGGCGGTCTCGGCCCTGGAGGGTCGGCACGAAGCCACGCTGTTCCACCGCGTCGGGCGTGGCATCGCGCTCACGGAGGCCGGCACCCTGTTCCTGGGCGAAGCGCGTGCCGTGCTGGCCCGCGCCGAGGCGGCCGAGCGCGTGCTGGCCGATCTCAGCGGCCTCAAGCGGGGCACGCTCAACGTCCAGGCCAGCCAGACCATCGCGAGCTACTGGCTGCCACGCCACCTCGTCGCCTTCCGCCGCATCCACTCGGGCTTGGACGTCCGCCTGCGGGTCGGCAACACGGCCGAGGTCGCCGAGGCGGTGCGGGACGGGGCAACCGACCTCGGTTTCGTCGAGGGCCGCGTCGATGATCCCGCGCTGCTCGCCGAGGAGGTCGCCCGCGACCGGCTCGTCGTGGTCGTGGCACCCGGCCACCCTTGGGCCGAGGATCGGTCCGTGACGCCGGCCGCATGGCCCGACAGCGATTGGGTGCTGCGGGAGCGCGGGTCGGGCACGCGGTCCATCTTCGAAGCCGCAGCCGCCGCAGCCGGCGTGCTCGACCGGCTGCCGATCGCCTATGAGCTGCCGTCCAACGAGGCCGTGCGCGGGGCCGTCGAGGCCGGCTTGGGCGCGACGGCGATCTCGGCCTCGGTCGCCGCGCCCTCGATCGAGGCCGGGCTTCTGGTGCAGGTCGGCTCGCCCCTGCCGGAGCGCGCCTTCACGGTGCTGCGCCACCGGGAGCGGCACCGCAGCCGCGCCGAGGAGGCCTTCCTCGAAACGGTGCGCGGCCGTCAGCCGAGGGCATGACCTCGATTCGCCGATCGGGCGTTCGGTCGTCTGCGACGGATGGGCGGCCGACGATCGAGGTTAGATTCAGAGAAGCCCCCTTTCGACGAGGCCCCATGAACCGCATGTTCGCGACCGCGTCGACCTGGAAAGCCAATGCGGCGGGCGTCCGGCAACCTTCGGTTTAGGCGGCGGACGAGGCGCGGTCGCCCTCCGTGTCGGTGGCCGCCCGCTATGTTGACGTCCTGCGGATGCTTCCGGACGGTGATGCGCCGCCGCTTCGGGCAACCCACGGGAACGGACATCCGGCCGGCGCGGTCTCGTCCTGGCGTGCCCGCCATCCCGTCGTGACGACGGCCCGCTCACCACCGCCACGGCGGGCGGTTTTGTCGAAAGACCTGGCACGGGCGACCGCTTAGACACATGCGCACCCTCACGCACCTGGATTCGACGTCTCAGATGGCCTATCGACCAAGCCCCCTGTCTACCGCAGTCACTGCGTCCCGCTTCGGACGACATCAATGACCGACGCAGCCGAAGTCCGTTCCACGTCCTACGAGTCCCTGTCGACCGGCGGCTCCCTCTGGCTCGCCGGACCCGGCCGGGACGCCGTCGACGCCGAGGCGTTGTTGAAGGAGTTCAGCTCCGCGCTGATCGACCTCGGCCTGCCGCTCGCCCGCGCCACCACCCACGCACCCACCCTCCACCCCGCCTATCGCTGGGTGATGCGGGTGTGGCGTCGCGGGCGACCCACGGTCGAGCTGCGGCGCGGCCATGGCGTCGAGGGGACGGCCGTGTTCCACGGCAACCCCGTCGAGCACGTTGTGGCGAGCGGCGCGCCGTTCCTGTGCAGGCTCGACGGTGATGATCCGCTGCCGTTCCCCATGCTGGAGGAACTCAGGCGCGAAGGCCTCACCCACTATCTTATCGTGCCGCTGCGGGCCTCGGGCGGGCGGACGGGCGCGGCCTCCTGGGCCACGGATCAGCCGGGGGGCTTCGCGCCCGAGGCCGTCACAGCCGTGACGACGCTGGCCGACCCCTTCTCCCTGGTCTTCGAGCTGAAGGGGTTGGACCGAATGCTCATCGACGTGCTGAAGGCCTATGTGGGTGACGATCCAGCGCGCCGCATCCTCGCCGGCACGGTGCGGCGCGGCGACCTGCGCCCGATGCGGGCCGCCATGATGCTGACCGACCTCCGCGGCTTCGGCGAACTCTCCGACCGCCTGCCCCCCGACGCCGTGGTGGCGAGCCTCAACCGCATGTTCGACGCCCTCGTGCCCGCGGTCGAAGCCGAAGGCGGCGAGGTGCTGAAATATACCGGTGGCGGGATCCTGGCGGTCTTCGACGAGGGCTCCGACGAAGCCGGGGCGCGGCGGGCCGCCTTCCGGGCCGCCGAGGCGGGGCTCGCCGCGCTCGCGCTGCTGCAACGCGACGGCCGGCCGGAATTCGACGTCGGCGTCGCGCTGCACGTCGGCGACGTCGCCTATGGCAATATCGGCGGTGGCGACCGGCTCGACTTCACGGCGATCGGGAGGGACCTCAACCTGTTGAGCCGCGTCGAGCGGCTCTGCAAGACGTTCCGGCTGCCGCTCCTCGCCACCGGCGAGTTCGTGGAAGGCCTCGGGCTTCCCGTCGACTTGATCGACACCGTGGCGCTGCGGGGCTTCGCCGAGCGCCACGCGATCTATGGCCGATCTGCCGATGCCAGTCGCGGCTTCGCCGAGTTCGTCCCGTGACGAGACATGCCCCATCGATCGGCGCGGCGCTCATTGCAGGCGTCGCCGCCGATGTGGTGAACACCGCGATGCTCTGGGGTTTCCAGGCTCTGGGCGTGTCGACCGCCCACGGCGGCCTGCTGCGCCTCCTTCGCGGCTGGGGAAACGGGGTCGCATCGGCCCTCGCGGCCCCGCCGCTGCCCGTTCCGACCCAGGGGTTCCAGGTCGGCTTCCACGCCGCCGTCGGGCTCGTCATGGCGATCGGCTACACGGTCGTTGTGGAGCCGCGCCTGCCGGGACCGGCCTGGGCCAAGGGCCTCATGATGGCGTTGGCGGTCTGGCTCGTCAACGCCGCCCTGGTGCTGCCCGCCACGGGAGAGGGTTTCGCGGGCTCGCGCCATCTGCCGGCTGCGGGCCTCGCCGCTTTCGCACTCGCCCACACGGCTTTCTTCCTCGTCCTGGCCATGGTCTACGCGGAGCTGTGCCGCAGGGCCACGGTGTCGAGGATGAGCGCGCAGCGCTGAACGCATCGTTCGCGAGACGCGATTGGACCAGGCCCTGGACGGGAGGCAAGGTGACGCCTCTCCGGGAGATGTCACGAACCATGTCGCGCCATACGCGCCACCTCACCACCCGCCGAGCGCTGCTCGGCCAAATGGGCCTCGCCGGGGTGGCGCTCGGCGCCGCGCGAGCGCGAGCGCGGGCCGTCGAGGTGGTGCTGCCCCTGCCGAGCGACCCTCGCGATCACGCCAACACGAACGCTTTCCCGGACAAGAAGGCGATGATTCTCCAACGCACGCGGCAGCCGCTGTGATAAGCCTCGAAGGTTGACCCCTGTCCCTTCGTCACTCAAGTGGTTGACCCCACCGGAATCAAGATTTCCATCGGTTGCAATGACATAGACCTGATCAAGCCTGGGGTTACACTTCGACGCTTTTTCACACCCTTTGATGTCGAGCAGGCACAAGCGGACGTTCGCGTGCCAGGTGAGACGACTTGGTCGTTGATCGCCTGATTTCGATCGCTTCGAGGGATTAAAAGCTGCCACGGCCCTGCTTCAGAGGCCTGGCGCATCTCCCGGTGCCGTTCCGAACTGCAGGGCCACCGCCTGCGAGACCCCGAGCAGGCCCGCCCGCTCCATTCGGGCCGAGACCGCGAAGGTGAGGTCGCGCTCGGAGCGATAGAAGGTCGACACCCCGTCGCTCTCAGAAAAGCGCAGGTCCGTACCCTCCACCGTGCCGACCCGCGCGTAAACGGTGAGCCGTGTGCCACGGTCGTCGTCGTACATTATCAGCGCCGCCGTGCGCCCCGCTCCGTCAGGCAGCACGCGACCGCCCATCAGACGGAACCCTTGGGGTAACAAGTCCGGGGGCACGATGCGACGGTCGAGCCGGTTCGACAGCCACGCCGACAGCTGGTCGCCCGCCTCGGCCCGGACCTCAATCGGGTGGCGGGTCTCGACCGTGAAGGTGCGGTAGGCCGCCACCGCGTCGGCGGTCAGCCGCCGGCCCGGATCGGGTGTTTCTCCACGGCCGCCGTGGGCCAGCCACCCCGCTCCGCCGCCCAGCGCGAAGACCGCCAGTACGGCGGTGATGCGGCCCAGCGCCTGCACGCGGCCACGCCGAATCTGCGCCTGCAGACGGTCGATGCGCAGCCGCGCCGGGATGGGCTCGTCGAACTTGGTCTGGACGGCGTCGCGCAACGCGACGTCATTCTCCGCCATGGCGATCTGTCGCCTTGCCGCCTCGGGATGGGCCGCCAGGTAGCGCTCCACCAGGGCGCGCCGCTCCAGCGGCAGCCGGCCATCGAGCGACGCCTGGAGATCATCCTCGCCGATCGGCCTGAGGTCGCTCATTTCACCCTCCGCAGGACGGGCGGCCGCTCGCCGTCGAGCAGGCGGCGCAGGTTCTCGCGCGCCCGGCTCAGCCGCGACATCACGGTGCCGAGCGGGATGTCCAATACAGTGCCGGCGCCCTCGTAGCTCAGGCCCTCGACCCCAACGAGGAGCAGCACGGCGCGCTGTTCCTCGCTGAGGCTCGCAAGACCGCTCACGATGTCGCGCCGTAGCAGGGCACCATCCTGGTTTGGCAGCGTCGGGGCATCCCGGTCATTCAGCTCGTCCATGGCACCGCGGCGGCGGTCGCGACGCTTTCCGCCGATGTAGAGGTTGTGCAGGATCGTGAACAGCCAAGCACGCAGGTCTCCGTCCGGCCGACGCAGGAACCAGCGGCCGAGCGCCCGCTCCAGCGTGTCCTGCACGAGGTCGTCAGCCGCCGCGTGGTCGCGCGTCAGCGCATAGGCGTAGCGCCGCAGCGCCGAGATGTGGGGCTCGACCTCGGCCGCGACCCTGCTCGACATCGCCCCTGCTCCTGGCCCCCGTTAGGGCCGTTACTGTTGCACTTGGACGGGGGATCCCGGATTGCCGCCCTCGGTCGGCGCGATCACCAAGTAGCGCTTCGTGGCTCCGCCGTCGCCCGTCACGGTTTGGCGAATCGGCCCCACCGCGTTGACGATTGCGGCGCCGGCCGGGTTCGTCATAAAGCTGGCGAGCGGCTGCAGCGCGCCCGTGCCTTTCGCGTCGTTGGCCAGGGCCAGCACGTAGGGCTGCCTCGGCTTGAGGCCCGTCGCGGCGGCCTGGAGCACCTGGACAAGCCCTTGGTCGAAGAGCGACACCTGGGTGTCGGCCTTGGCGCCCGAGCTCCCAAGCGTGAGGTGGGCGGCATTGGCGGCGACGCCGAGCGGCTGCAGGTTCTCGGTGCCAGGACCCTCTGGCACCGCGTCCGGCACGTAGGCCACGCCCTGCGGGGCCTGGCCGATCGGGATTGTCGCCGCGACCGTGTTGGTCAGCGTGTCGATGGCAGCGACCGCGTCGGCGTTCTCGACGCCGACGTAGACCCGCGTGCCGTCGCCCGAGGGCCAGAGCCCGTGGGGCAGTGCGCCGGTCGGAATTTCGGCCACCTGAGCGAAGGCGGTGGTGTCGAAGATTTTCACGACGTTGAGGCCGCCCACCGTCACGTAGGCGAACTGGCCATGTGCGTTGCGGACGATGTTGACGTGATTGGTGATCGGTCCGGTTTCGATGGTTTTCAGCACCGCGAAGGGAGGCTTCGCGTCGAGCACCATCGTGCGGCCGACGTCCTTCAGTGTGAACCACACCTGTTTGCCGTCGGGTGTCGCGGCGACATCGGGGCTGAAGGGGCTGTCCTGCTCGACGCGGCCGACGATCGTATGGTCGGCCGTCGCCACCACGAGGGTCTCGGGCGTGAAGCTCGACACCACGTAGGCGTAGGTGCCGTCGGGCGAAAAGATCACCATGCCGGGGCCGTTCGGCACCGTGATCCGGCTCTTCTCTGCGTAGGTAGCGGCGTCAAGCACCGCGATGTCATTCTCGCCGCGCACGCTGACCCAGACTTCCCGGCCGTCGGGCGTGAAGAAGGCCTCGTGTGGGGAGCGTCCCACGTAGGTGGTGTGCTTCACCACGTTCGTGGCCGTGTCGATGAAGGTGACCGAGTTGGAGCCGATCGACACCGCCAGCAAGGTCTTGTGGTCGGGCGAAAAGCCCATACCGTGGACGAGGAGCTGGCCGCGGTAGAGCGGGCTCAGGTTGCCCGGGGTCTGGTCGCCAAGGCGGATGACGCCGAGCAGCTTGTTGTCTGCGGGGTCGATCACCGACACCGTATTGGAGAACTGGTCTGAGGTGTAGAAGCGGTCGCGATGGCTGATCGGGATGTCGGGCGACGCGGCGAGGCCGGGAACCTGCCCGGCCTGGGCATTAGGGGCGATGGCGGCGAGCGATGCGGCGGCGCCGAGCAACAGGGCGGCGAGCGGAAGCTTCATCTCAATGGCCTTTGGGTGACGAGTTCTGCATGTTGCTGATGGACATGGCGGGCATGGATCCGTGCGCATGAACGGCATCGGCGGCCGGTGCCGGCGAAAGGCTCGCCAGGGCGTCGCTCATGACGACGATCTCCTGGCGCTGCTCGACGATGATGCCCTGGGCCAGTCGGCGGAGCGTCTCGTCGTGGCCGAACTGCAGTTCGGCCACGG
>JAABUL010008789.1_pt1 | contig 10092 bp, 8 predicted proteins | sample 5559151 | NCBI WGS metagenome assembly JAABUL01 (sample SAMN10711876, study PRJNA513368) | rock metagenome | isolation source: Antarctica rocks | place: Antarctica: Victoria Land, Pudding Butte sud | reverse complement strand
CAGGACCCCCAACTACGTCCCTCCTTCGATCATGTGGAGGACGCCATCGACCGCTGGATTGATCAGGCTAAACTCGTTGCATAAACTTGACTCAATCGCACCATGTGTGCCTGTAGTAGGAGTCTAGCACGAACATATAGTGCGCCCTAATAGCCCACCGCGCAGCCGTCAGCGCGCGGCTCGCTGCCGGCGACGTAGGCGCCGTTGGGCAGCCGCCAGATGATCTGGCCGCGCCCGAAGCCGGTCACGTTACCCTGCACGGCGACGCGGTGGCCGCGCGCGTCTAGCCCCGAGATGATGTGTTGCGCCGCCGCCATCTCGACCTCGATACTCTTGCCCTGTAGCCATGGCCTTGTGGCTGCATGTAGCCGCCCATCACGCCGAAGGGGCCGACCGCCCGGCCGCCACGCGTCAGAAACGCCGGGATGATCGTGTGGTAGGGCCGTTTGCCGGGCGCGACCCTGTTGGGGTGGCCCGGCTCCAGCACGAAGCAGGCGCCGCGGTTCTGCAGGGCGATGCCCGTGCCAGGGATGACGATGCCGCTGCCGAAGCCCATGTAGTTGGACTGGATGTACGAGACCATCAGGCCGTCGCCGTCGGCCGCGCACAGGTAGACCGTCCCACCGCGCGGCGGGGTACCGGGCGCGGGCTCCAGCGCGCGGTCCCCGATCAGCGCGCGCCGCTCCGCCGCGTACGCTTTGTCGAGCATGCCCTTGAGCGGTATGTCGCCGTGCTCCATATCGCCGACATGGCGGAAGGTGTCGGAGAAGGCCAGCTTCATGGCCTCAATCTGCAGGTGATAGCTCTCCACCGACTCGCGCGGGTGGGCGGCGAGGTCGAACCCTTCCAGGATGTTGAGCGCCTCCAGCGCCGCGACGCCTTGCCCGTTCGGCGGGATCTCCCACACCTCGTAGCCGCGGTAGCTTGTACTTATTGGATCAACCCATGTGCTCGTGTGCGCGGCGAAGTCATCGGGCGTCAGGTAGCCGCCCGTCGCGGCGGCGAAGTCGGTGATGCGCCGGGCCAACGCGCCGTGGTAGAAGTCCTCGGCGTCGCTCGCGGCGATGGCCTGTAATGTGGCGGCGTGGTCGGGCAGGCGCACGATGTCGCCGGGACGTGGGGCGCGCCTGCCGGGGGCGAAGGTGTCGAACCAGGGCGCGAACGCGGGGGCTTCCGGCCGATGGGCGTAGACGTCGAGCGCGCGCGCCCAGCCCTGCGCCGTAACCGGCCCTACGGGGTAGCCCTGCGCCGCGTAGGCGATGGCGGGCTCGAAGAGCGTGGCGAAGGGGAGCTTGCCGAAGCGCGCGTGCAGATCGCGCCACGTCGCGGGCGCGCCGGGGACGGTGACGGGGAGCCAGCCGGCCGTGGGGACCGCGTCGAGGCCCTGCCGGGCGAAGAGCTCCGGCGTGTGCGTGGCCGGGGCGCGTCCTGAGCCATTGAGCCCATGTAGCGTCGATCCGTCCCGCACGAGCGCGAAGGCGTCGCCGCCAATGCCGTTGGAGGTCGGCTCGACCACCGTCAGCGCGATTGCCGTGGCGAGCGCGGCGTCGACGGCGTTGCCACCGCGTTGCAGCATCGATAATCCGGCCTGCGCGGCCAGCGGTTCGCTTGTCGCCACGACGCCGCGCGCGGCGAGCACCGGCATGCGGCGCGAGGGATAGGGGTAGTGCTCGGTGTACAGGTTAGTGGGCGCGTGGGTCATGGTAACTCCGCATCATGGGGCCTGCGATTGACGTCGTATGGCAAACAAACGCCGACCGTGGTCGGTTGACCATAGATAGAGGGGGATGTTGTTGAACGCTCGATCGCGATCTCAATCGGGCGTTCAACAACATCCCTCTCTATAGTATGCCTTTTGGTCGGGTATGCGCTATGCATTAGTGCTCCGCAGCCTGCTGCAGGTCGCGCAGGGTCAGCTTGACGAGATCGAGGTGGGCCATGTCGTCGACGCGGTGCGCCCACATCCAGTCGATCCCCTCGGCGGCGACAGCATGCAGCCCCCTGTGTGGGGCGTCTCGTGGTGACTACCGTGGTCATCTGTTCGGCAGACCATTATTGCTGTCATGCAGATGACCAGAGCCACCACACAGGGTTACCCTCCCCGCAGACCTGTATCCTTAGGGAGGAAGGTGTCTACCATAGGTGCGACGACAACGGTTAGCGAGAATGGACGGAGGGTCGGCTTTAACATAATATTTTGCCCTACGCGGGGGCCTCTGGCGTGCCGAACGGGCTCACCGACGCCTCCCACATGGTCAAACGGGGCATGGCGCAGTAGCACCTCGTCGCTCGGACCGCCCAATGCGCCGGTAAGCGCGCCCGTGACGCGGGTGAACCCGTAGTTATCGTCAAGTCAGAGGCGCGCATGGGAGATGCGCAGCCCTGGAGAGGCTGTATATTATGTTAAAGCCGACCCTCTGGACGGGGAGTGAAAGAGACATGACACACGAGGACGAGCGCGGCTATGCGATGTTCGACGCGGGCGATGTGGCCCTGCAATCGGGCGAGACCCTCCGCGCCGCGCGGCTGGCCTATGTCACGCACGGAACGCTCAACGCCCGGCGCGACAACGCCATCGTCTTCCCCACCTGCTACGCCGGGCGGCACGAAGACAACGCGTGGCTGATCGGGCCGGGCCAGGCGCTCGACACCGACCGCTATTTCGTGGTCGTGCCCGACATGCTCGGCAACGGGCTCTCGTCGTCGCCAAGCAACGCCGCGCCCGGGCAGGGCGGTCCCGCTTTCCCCCACGTCACCATCCTGGACAACGTGGCGCTGCAGCAGCGCCTCGTCGTGGAGATCCTCGGCGTCACGCGCCTCCCGCTCGTGGTCGGCTTCTCCATGGGCGCGCAGCAGGCCTATCAGTGGGCCGTGAGCTACCCCGACCTGGTCGAGCGCATCGTCCCGATCTGCGGTGCGGCGCGCTGCGCCCCGCACGCATGGGTGTTCCTGGAGGGGGTGACCGCCGCGCTCCGGGCCGACGCCGCCTGGCGTGACGGCCACTACGACGCGCCGCCTGAGAAAGGGTTGCGCGCGCTCGGACGCGTGTGGGCCGGGTGGGGCCGCTCACAGGCCTGGTATCGCGCCCACCTGTATCGGGAGCAGGGCTACACCACGCTGGAGGAGTTCATCGTGGGCGACTACGAGGACTCGTTCCTCGCCTGGGATGCCAACGACCTCCTGGCGATGGCCTGGACGTGGCAGCATGCCGACATCGCGGCCACACCCGGCTGCGAGGGCGACCTCGACCGGGCGCTGGGGGCGATCCAGGCGCGCGCCCTGGTGATGCCGTGTACGACCGACCTGTATTTCCCGCCGGAGGACAGCGCCGCCGAGGTGGCGCGGCTGCTGCACGCCGAACTGCGGCCGATCGACTCGCTGTGGGGTCACGCCGCCGGCGCCGGACCCACACCGGCCGATGCGGCGTTCATCGATGGCAGTATAGCGGAGTGGCTAGCACGATGATTTGCCCATCCGCAGGGGGCATACGGCCCAAGACGCCGCTTTCCCCTTGCCCCAATGTCACGACAAGGCACAAGATGTGCGCTCATATCTCGTCATGGCTTATGAGGGCGTCGTGTCGCGTCTCGAATACCGCAGGTCGGTGGAGGGAAAATATGCAGTATCGTCGGGTGGGCACGGCGGAATTTTAGGTGTTGGTCATTGGCCTGGGCGCGAACAACTTCGGCGGGCGCACCGAAGAGGCTCAGTCAATCGAGGTGATCCATCGCGCTGGACTATGGCGTCACGACCATCGACACGGCCGACGTCTACAGCAAGGGGCGCTCAGAGGAGATCATCGGGCGGGCGTTGCATGGGCGGCGCCATGAGGCGCAGATTCTGACCAAGGTGCGGCACGAGATGGGCGCGGGGCCGCATGACAAGGGCTTGAGCCGTCTCCACATTGTCGCGGCCTACGAGGCCAACCTGCGGCGTCTGCAGACCGACTACATCGACCTGTACCAGGCGCACTCCTGGGATCCCGACGCCCCACTGGAGGAAACGCTGCGCACGCTCGACGCCCTGGTGCGCGACGGGAAAGTGCGCTACGTGGGTTGCTCGAACTTCGCGGCGTGGCAGCTTGCCTGGGCCTTATGGATCGCCGACCGGCGCGGCTACGCCCCGTTCGTCTCGGCGCAGCCGCACTACAATATGTTCGAGCGGAGCGTCGAGGCGGAGTTGTTGCCGGCGTGCGCCCAATTCGGCGTCGGCGTGATCCCGTATTTTCCGCTGGCGAGCGGGCTGTTGACCGGCAAGTATCGCGCGGGGACGCCGATCCCCGCAGGGACCCGCTATCACGGCAACGAACGCCTGCGGGGGCAGTTGACCGACGACCGGTTGGGGCAGGTCGCGCGCCTGGAGGAGATCGCACGCGCCCACCATAAGATGGTCGGGCGATTGGCGATCGCCTGACCGGTGGCCCGTCCCGACGTTTGCCGCGTGATCGCGGGCGCGACGCGCCCCGAGCAGGTTGAGGAGAACGCCGGAGTGGCTGGGTAGGATCTCGACGTGGCGACGCTGGACAAGATCGGCGGCATCCTGGGCTCGCGTATTCGCACGGTTGTGTGCGGATGCGTTGAGGGAACGGTTCGAGGCAACGGTTCGAGGCAAGGGACGTTTCCCTAGCGGCCAGGGCCGTCAGTCGCTCGTTGGTCGCGGCAGCCTGAGCTGGCGTGGTGTGCACCTTCGTAGTCAGGAGGTCGGTGAGCGTGCCCGGATAGCATCGGGGCGCGCCGGGGTCCAACTCGAAGCTCCGCCAGGCTATGTGGGTGTGCACCTGCCGCGAGCACAGCCTCAAACCGCCTCTTTCCGACGTAGCACCAAGGGCAGACACATCGGACGATATCTCGACCTCTATGCCTATTCCTTCCCGTTAATCTTTATCCAGGGCGCGCCCCTCTGCCATGCGGGCCAGGCGAAGAGCATCTATGAGGAGGTACTATTTATTGTATAGTGTATCAGGCAGCACCGGACGGTCCTTGTGTGCCGCTCGGCAGCCACAGGAACAACAGGCTCGTCGGGATTGTGCGGCCCCATGCGGTCCGGGGGTGGTAGATATGAGTGTATAGACCGCACGTCTGCTGTGTCGCAACAGGCATGACAGAGGAGAGGGCGATGAGCGAGATGGTCCGGACCCAAGCCGCACGGGACAGGGCGGCTGTTGGTACCGACGCGTTGGACACGATCGTGGCGACGATGGCACGGGTCGGTCGCTGCGCCTTCCCCAGTTTCTCGCTCGACGGCGACCGCATCGCCTTCGTGTCCGACCTTAGCGGCATCCCCCAGGTGTGGACGGTCTCCGTCGCGGGCGGTTGGCCAGACCGCGTGACCGCCCTCGACGACCAGGTCACGGCGGTGTACTGGTCGCCCAACGCGGCCTGGTTAGCGTTCACCCTGGCCCCAGGCGGGGGCTTGAATGAGCAGGTCTATGTCGTGCGGCCGGACGGCACGGGCCTGCGACGCCTCACCGACGGCGGGAGGGAAACGAACCGCCTCGACGGCTGGACTCACGACGGCGCCTCCCTCCTGGTCGCCTCGAACCGGCGCGACCCCGCCGCGATGGACGCCTATCGCCTCGACCTAGCCGACGGAACGCTGCATCTTGTCGCTCAGAACAGGGGGATTGGGCGCTTGACGGACATCAGCCGCGACGGGCGGCGTGCCCTGCTGTACCGCATGGCGAGCCGGGGCGATGACAACCTGTTCCTGCTGGACCTGCGGAACGGCACGGAGACCCTCCTCACGCCCCATGAGGGACCCGGCAGCTTCGCGACGGCCTTGTTTTCACCCGATGGGCGTCACGTCTATGTCTCCTCCACTAAGGATCACGATCTCGTCGCCCTGGCCAGGGTGGCGCTGACGCCCATGGGCCAGCCGGGTCCCCTCGAGACCATCGCCGCCCGTGACGACGCCGAACTGGACACGTTCGCGCTCACTGACGATGGGGACACGGTGGCCTTGCTCTGGAACGTAGCGGGCCGCAGCGAGCTCGCGTTCCTCGATCTGGCCACGGGGACCATCACGAACGTCCCGGCGCTCCCGGCGGAGGTCGCCGGGCGACCGACCTTCTCCAGGGACGGGCGACTCCTGGCCATGAGCGTGACGGGCGCGGGTGCGCCGCAGGACATCTGGGTTCTGGAGCGCGCGACGGGCCGCTTCTGGCAGGTAACGTCCAGCCCCCATGCCGGCGTGCCGCTGGACACGCTGGGACGCCCGGATCTGGCGCGGCAGAAATCCCGTCGCCTCGCTCTGGTGCGCCCGCTTCCACTCCTGCACGTACAGTCGCACGGTCCGCTCGCTTCCCACGTACCCGTGCTCCTCGACCAGACGCGTGTAGACCCGCTTAGCCGTGTGCCGCTGCTTACGCGGCGCCTCCCGGTCCGCCGCGAGCCACGCGTCGACGAGCGAGTGGATGGTTTCGCGCACCGGCTGTGGCTTACGCCGCCGCAGCCGGTAGCGCGGCGGCCCCGGGCCCAGCATTTCCGCATCCACGTCGACGACGTGGAAACGCTGCGGCGTCGCCGCGATAAGGTTGCCGCTGGCGTGGCGATCGGTGAGGAACCAGAGATCCTGAACCGACCTCGCTTCACCGTCCGCAACCCCTGCGACAACCCTATCGCGGCGACCACGATCCTGGGGGCCTACCGGTAACGGTGCGGCGCGTGGCGTCCGCTAACCGCGCCGCTACGGCTTAGAAGCGCGATTGACGCCCGTGGACGAGACGTGCGACGCTGACAACACTCGGTTGTAGAGTGCGACGAGACTGGGCGACGGATGTCGTCGTCACGGAAAAGGAACGACAAGGAGTGGAGACGTGGCAGTTCGGCGCGGCGCTCTGTGTGGAGTCGTGCATAGGGTTACTCACCAAAGCGTGGGGGGCGATAGCCATCAACGGCTTGATCAATAGCCTGAAGCTGTTCAGGCGAGAAGGTCATCGCAGCCGCGCCCACATTTTCTTCCACCTGCCGGACATTCTTTGCCCCGACGAGCACCACGGTGACGGCCGGATGCGCCAGCACCCAGGCGATCGCTAATTGGCCGGGAGTGATTCCCCACGCCTGCGCCAGCCCCTTGAGCCGCTCGACGGTCTCCAGTGTCGCGCGCCACTGCTCGCCCTGATAGCTTGCCAGGTGTGAACGCTCGTCGTCGGGCGGAAAGACGGTGTCGCGGGTATATTTGCCCGTTAGCACCCCTTTTGCCAGCGGGCTGTAGGCCCGGATGCCAATGCCCTGCTCCTGGCAGAAGGGGAGGAGCGCGGCCTCGATCCCCCGTTCGAAGAGGTTATAGACCGGCTGCAGCGCGTCCACGTGCCGGACGGTGAGGCAGCGACGCAGCAGGTTTACGTCGAAATTGGAGACGCCGACATAGCGAACCTTCCCGGCTCGCACCAAATCGTCCATCGCCCGCATACTCTCCTCGACTGGCGTTTGCGGATCGACCCAGTGACACTGGTAGAGGTCAATATAATCAGTCTGCAGCCGCGTGAGGGTGGCATCACAGGCTTGCACAACACGCTGACAGGCAAGATGGCCCTCTCCACCGGATACTTTAGTGGCGAGGAAGACCTTGTCGCGTTGTCCCTTGATGGCCTCACCGATGAGATCCTCTGAGTGCCCCGGACCATAGGCCTCCGCGGTGTCGATAAGGGTGCTGCCGCGCGCGATGCTGTGGCAGATGGACGCGAGCGCATCGGTCCGGGCGACAGCGCCCATCTGGCCACCGATGGGCCAGCGCCGAAACCGATCACCGAGACGGGAGGACCCTGTTTGCCCAGCGTGCGTGTCTGCATCATCCGCCTACCTCCGTAGAGCATAACGCGTTGAACCGCTCCATGGCCATGGTGACTTGGTCAAGCCAGGGTGAGGCTCGCTTGCTCATCACGAATCCACCCCGCACGTCCAGCACTCGGGTCAACCAGCCAAGCGCGATTGGAAACAGGGAGAGAAGGGACGAGTATGGGTACCATCATGCTCTTTACGCTGGTGCGTGATGCCGGCACCCGCCGGAGCCAGGTTCAGGATGCGGTGGCCGTAGTATAGCACTGTGGCCGCTTGCTTGCCGTCATCTAGACCTTCGCGTATTGGACGTAAACGCGCATAAGCCTGACATGGCTTCTACGACGCGCGAACACGCAAGCTAGGGGCGTACGGCGAACGCGGCCGTCCCAGGCGCCCCACCCCCTGGGACGGCCGCTACCCTGCGGCGCCGGTGGCACAAACTCATCGTTAGAGCGTCGCGGCCACATGATGGCATCGGCCCCTGGGCTTTTGCAAGCTGACCAAAGCTGAGAGAGACCCTGGCTCACCGTGAGCGTCCCTGTGGTGGAGTTACGCCGACCACATGACGTCAACCAACAGGACATATCGGTCGCACCGGTACTACGTCCACCACATGCGCCCAGTGCCCACTTTGGCCTGCTCTCGCTCGTTGGCCTTCCTGTTTTTACGATCCGATACTGCAGTTATTGACCAGCACAGCCTTCTGCAGGTGCACAAAACGGGCCGAGGATTTGTGGACTGCTCCATGTCTCCATCGTGATCGTTAGCCCGGCTCGTTGAGCGTGGTGAAGCGCAGGTCGGCGTCCGGCAGCGCCAGCACGAACTCGCGCAATAGGCGCACCGCGCCGTCGAGATCCCCCTTGTCGAGCACCTCGATGGGGCTGTGCGTGTAGCGCGTGCCTAGCGAGAGTGTGCCGACCGGCATGCCGCTGCCCCCGAACTGCAAGGCGCCCGCGTCGGTCCCGATCCCCGTCAAGAGTTCGTGCTGTGCCGCCACATCCGCCGTCTCCGCGGCCGTGAGCAGGGCGCGGCGCACGGCGGGGTGCGCCAACGTGCTGAAGTCCATGACCTTGACCGCAGGGCCAGACCCCAGGCATAGAGTATAGGTGGCGGTCTCGGGCGTATCGTCGAGCGCTGTGGTATCAATCGCGAGCCCGACATCAGCCGTCTGTCCCCTGATGGCGGCCTGCGCCCCGCGCAACCCGACCTCCTCCTGCACTGTGAAGAGCGCGATGATCGTGACCGGCAGCGGCCGCTCGCGTAGCTCGTCGAGCACGGCCAGGAGGACCGCGCAGCCCGCGCGGTCGTCGAGCGCATGCGCGGTGTAGCGCCCGCTCGCCAGGCCCAACTCGGCCAACTCTCCGACAAAGCCCGCCGGATCACCGAGAGCCACGCCCATGCGCTCCGCGTCTGCCTTATCGCGCGCTCCGATGTCGATGTATTGCGCGGTGTGCGGCGGGACGGTGCTGCGGTCGGCGTCCGTCAACAGGTGCGCGCTCTTGGTCCCGATCACGCCGAGCAGACGACCCCGCGCCGAGCGTATCCACACGCGCTGGGCCAGCAGCACACGATTGTCGCTGCCGCCCACCTTCTCGAAGCGCAGATAGCCGTTGTCCTCAATCTTGCGGACACGAAAGCCTATCTCGTCCATATGTACGGCGATAGCGCAGCGCCGCGCAGTGGAGGTAGCGCCGTGGCGCACGGCAATGAGGTTGCCGAGCGCATCGAGCGCGAGTGTGTCGACGAGGGGACGCACCCATCGGCCGATGGCCCTGATGACATCCTCCTCCGTGCCGCTCGGTCCCGACAACGCCACGAGTTCGCGCAGGTAGTCGATGGCTGGTGTTGGCATCGGTGCCCCTCCCTATTCGCCCCTCAGCCCCGACCTCCCCTCTCCCTCTCCCTCGGTCGAGGAGAAGGGGTCGAGGGGGTGAGGGACGCCTTGCCGCTTGACAAACGCGGTACTACGAGTACTGTATACCAAAGCCTTGGGTTTGTGCTGGGATGGCAAGACGTGCCACATGCCGGCGTCGTCTGTCCCCAATGCCCGTAACTTGGTGGAAGGGGAGCGATGCAAGATCGTGACGCGCGGTCAGGAGCCCATCGAGCAACGCTTTGCCGAGAGTATCGTGATCCCGACCAGTGCCACCATCTATATCCTGTATATCCTGCGCAACACGCTTAGGGCTCGTTAAACAATAACTTCCCGGTTTGGGACAGGCGTGGCGGGGACACACGGGGTGCCTAAACGGGGTTGGATGGTGTAGTTCCAGGAGGGGCAGACGTCATGGACCGTGAGGTTGAGCGTGGTCAT